>Ga0209292_1005294_pt1 | contig 13218 bp, 11 predicted proteins | sample GOMGulsemesocosm_2_FD_184634 | JGI IMG/M metagenome (GOLD analysis project Ga0209292, IMG submission 184634) | Methane-oxidizing microbial communities from mesocosms in the Gulf of Mexico - GOM9C Gulf of Mexico (SPAdes) (version 2) | ecosystem: Environmental > Aquatic > Marine > Cold seeps... | reverse complement strand
AAAAATCATGAACCTAGCTGATAAAGTTTTAGCCGTAAATAATGATCTTCCTATTAGAACTGATGCCCCTGTGCATAGCGGTAAAGTCCGTTCAGTTTATTGGTTAACCGAAGCCGACAGTAAGCGTCTAATTGCCGAGAAAGGCTATAATGTAGCGAGTGATACACCACTTGCTATCATGGTTATTAGTGACAGGATCTCAGCATTTGATTGCATCTGGCGTGGTGAAGGAAATATGCAAGGTGTTCCAGGCAAAGGCGCTGCACTTAATGCCATTTCAAATCACTGGTTCAAATTATTTAATGAGCAAGGTCTTGCTGATAGCCATATTTTAGATATTCCTCATCCATTTGTGTGGATTGTACAAAAAGCTAAACCAGTGATGATTGAAGCTATTTGTCGTCAATACATAACTGGCTCAATGTGGCGTAGCTATGTAAAAGGTGAACGAGATTTTTGTGGAATTAAATTATCAGAAGGTTTAGAAAAAGACAGTAAGTTAACTGGATTACTTCAAACACCTTCAACGAAAGGTATTTTAGAAGGTATCCCTGGTGTTCCAGCAGTTGATGATGTGAATATTACCCGTAAAAACATTGAAGATAACTTCGAAGCATTTAATTTTAAATCACTTGATGATATCAGTTTATATGAAAAATTATTAACTGAAGGTTTTGACCTCATTTCAAATGCATTAGCTAAACTTGACCAAATCTTTGTCGATACTAAATTTGAATTTGGTTACGTTAAAGATAAAGCGGGTAATGATAAGCTTATTTATATGGATGAAGTAGGTACACCAGATTCATCACGTATATGGGATGGTGAAGAATACCGCGGTGGTAAAGTAGTCGAAAACTCTAAAGAAGGTTTCCGTCAATTATTACTTAAGCACTTCCCTGATCCTGATATCTTACTAAACAAAGATCGTATGGAAGAGCGTTTAGCACTTGCTGTTGATAATGAATTACCAACCGAAGTTTTAATGCAAGTATCTAAAACATACACTGATATTGCAGAGAAAATTACGGGTGAGAAAATCGTACTTTCTGATAATCCAAAAGCTGAAATTGTTGAAATTTTACGTGAACAATACCAGTTGGTTGATTAAATTTCCTTAAATTAATCATTAAAAAACATGCCAATGTACTTAACTCAGGTGCTCGCAATAAACGTCATCTTCGAGGTCTCTGATCGAAGAACCATCACTTTTTAGACACTGGATCACTGAGTCATGTGCATAGGCACGTTAAAAAAACCAGCTTTTAGCTGGTTTTTTGGTATTTGTTATTAGCCATTTGGCCAACGTAAACTGAATTTTTCTAAGTCAGCTTTTGTATTCCCAGGGTTTTTAAGTTTGATGATTCTTGAACTTTTAAACTTAGTTAGCGGAAAAGCCCCCTTAGTTAACGGGTGATCTTTCATGTACTGATCGTATTCGCCTGAGTCATAAAGGCGTTCTAAGCCTAGTTTCAGTCTTGCTGCAAGTTGTGCGTTATTACTATTAACAAAAAAATGCATGCTAAGTGGGTATTGAATAATGAGATCTTGATAGAAGATTAAGTTTGGAAAACTTGCCTTAACCAAAGCAAGCTCGGCTTGACCTTCAAATATACTCAAGGGTAAATAGTCACAACGGTTTAGTTCAACCATTTGTAACATGGCATCAAAAAAACCAACACGTGCTACGGAAAGGCCCGCACTTTCGAGTACATCTGCATCTGGCCAGTGCAATCCTTGACAGGCGACTAAGCTCTTAAAATCTTTAACCGAGTTAATTTCTGAGAATTTATTGCTATCTTTTTCTCGAATGACGCTACCGCGCCAACCAAGGCCGCCACGAAAAAGAGGAAATGGAATTTTTAGCAGTATCGTATCACGAACGTCTGAATTAGCGGTCCAAATAACATCGTAGAAGGCACCTAAGGCTAAGAACTTTAACGTTCTTTCTTGTCCAGGGAAAGGCACAGTATGTATAACTGCATAGCCATATTCGTCTGCCGTTTTTATTAAGGCAAGGCGCATTAAACCGATAAAATAATCGTGACTTGCATCATCAGGCTTTTGTTTGCCTATGGTCGTTATGGTGGTTATTGTTGTTTCTGCGAAGGATTGAACAGAAAAAAAGAACAACAAGATAATTATTACTTTCATTACTATTCCCTAAGTTGGGGGGTATTAGCAATTATAGCTTAACAGTCATAAAAATCTTGTTGATGACTTGAGGATAAGAAGTTTACTTAGACGTTTTTACCACCATTTTTGATTATTTCACGGGCCATTTCGTCAGCAATGATGCCAGTCGGTCTACCTTGAGCGTCAGCTTTAGCGTAAATATCTAAAAGGGTGTGATAGATTTCGCCAACTTTTTCAGTTGATTTATCGCAGTCGTAGTCACTTTCAAAGGATACATTGATAATGCCACCGGCATTAATAACATAATCGGGTGCGTATAATATACCTTGGTCAACTAATGCTTGATCATGGCGAGGCTCGGCTAATTGATTATTTGCACAACCTGCAATAATGATTGCTTTGATACGCGTTAGGGTTTCATCATTGATGGTGGCACCGAGTGCACAAGGGGCATAGATATCTACATCTTGATCGTATATTTCATCTAAGCCAACAATCTTTGCATTAAACTCAGTAGCAGCACGATCTAATGCTATTTGATTGATATCAGTGATAACCAACTCAGCTCCGGCTTTATACAGATGTTCGCATAATTGATAACCTACACTACCTAAACCTTGAACTGCCACTTTGAGGCCAGTCAAATCATCACGATTTAACTTATGCTTTACCGAGGCTTTAATACCGAGGAATGTGCCTAAGGCAGTAAAGGGGGCAGGGTTACCACTTTTTCCTTCTGTGCCAGTGACGAAAGGAGTTACTGTGTTTGCTATTGCAATGTCCTTGGTCGTGATATTGACATCTTCTGCACTTAAATAACGTCCATTGAGTCCATTTAGTGCTTCACCAAACGCCTTGAATAATGCGTCAGTTTTAAGTGTTTTGGCATCACCAATAATAACTGATTTACCTCCACCCATGCTAAGCCCAGCCATAGCATTTTTATAGGTCATCCCTTTAGATAAGCGTAATACGTCGACGAGTGCTTCTTCATCACTTACATAATCCCACATTCTGCAGCCACCAACGGCTGCACCTAGTTTGGTACTATGCACGGCAATAATAGCCTTCAGCCCACTGGCATCATCACTGCAAAAGACTACTTGCTCATGGTCATCAAAATCGGGTAAATCAAATAAAGCCATTATTTTTCTCCATTTTTTCTTGCTAGAAAAGGCAATTTAAATGTGTTGTAATGTTGTTTATGGACGATAGCACCTACAAAATTGTCAAGCTAGTCACGAATAAAATTAACAAATTAATATTAGGTTGCAAGCTGTAAGCGAAAAGGTACAACTTGCCAATTAATCGTGACAAACTTACTTTAGCTATAAAAAATAATAGCAGTTCCATTAGTTAAGTTATTGATTTTATATGTATAAGAATTTTCAAAACACAAGGGATTAACTTTTATAACGAGTTGTTCAGGACAATGTGCTCCTGAATAGTCTAATAAGCTGCATCCATGCAGCGTTAATTATAAAATTAATAACGAAGTAGTTGGTGATTTGAGCAAGTAGAAATGGTGACATAGTTAGTGGAGTTGGTATAAATAACCCTGCACAATTCGAATAATTAGAGAGTTAAAATGACCGAAGCCGTACCTATGACAGAAGAGCAACAGCAGCAGTGGATAAGAGATCAATATCAACTTGCGACTAAATATTTAGCCGAAAAAGGCATTGTGACAAATAGTGTGAATGCAGAAGACAGTCGCTATTTAGTGCCACTGTTGGCGTTATGGAAATTAACATCACTCGATGGTAAGCAGTTTTGGGTTTTATGTGGTGACTTACCTAGCGATCATAGTAGCTTTGATGTGGCACCTAATGCTCGAGAAGCATTACGACACTTCTCATTAAAATGGCAAATGCAAGCCGAAAACTTAATGCAAGCCAATACCGAAGAGCAAAATGATTTTGCTCAATTATTAATTAGCCGTGCTGATGGTTTGTATAAACTTTATGACGATGAGTCGTTGTGGCAGTAAGCCAATATTAATGACTTAGATAATACTTAGCCTTTTCGACATGTTGAACGGCTTTAGAAATTGAGCATGCCATACGTTGTTTTGGCATGCCAGCTTCCATATACACAGATCCAATGGGATAAAATTCATGCTGAGTAAAGTATTCTACTTTTTCTAATGGGCTTGAAATAAACACCTCTTTCAGGGTCAATTTATCGGCTATACGAAATAATCCCTGCATTATAAATCTATCAATTTTTTCACTTCTATAACCCATCACGACAGCGATACGGCTTATTTCACCTTGTGGCGAAATACGACCTGTAGCGATTGGCTCTTGATTTTTATCATCACATACTAGCATGTGGTAAGCCGTTCTATCACCTTGGTCGAACTCAATTTTTTTGGGGATACGCCTTTCACAGACAAATACTTTTTCACGGATGTTTTTAAGTAAAGGCGCTGCTTGTTGCCATTTTACTTGGCTAATACTGTAAGACATTTTATAACCCAACGAGGTGGAGACCAGAAGTACATTCAGACTAGTTAATAACTACGTTTAATGCCAATACATAAGCGTGTTTTTTTGTTTTTTTTATTATGCTTTTGTAACTTATGATAATGCTAAATTACTTTAACTGATGGCCCGTAATTTCTAGGCATAAAAAAAGAAGGCATAGTGCCTTCTTTTTAATAGTATTTAGCTTTATTTAAATTTATTTTAGTTCGTCAATGAAAGCTACTGCGCGACCAATATAGCTAGCTGGAGTCATTTCACATAACTGTGCTTTCGCTGAATCAGGTAATTCTAATGTCATGATGAACTCACGCATTGAATCGCCGTCTACACGTTTGCCACGTGTAAGATCTTTTAGTTTTTCATATGGTTTCTCAATGCCGTAACGACGCATTACTGTTTGAATAGGCTCAGCAAGTACTTCCCAGTTGCTGTCTAATTCAGCCGCTAAGTTAGCTTCATTTACTTCAAGCTTACTAATACCTTTTAATGTTGCGCCGTAAGCGATCATTGCGTGTGCAAAACCAACACCTAAGTTACGTAGTACTGTAGAGTCAGTTAAGTCACGTTGCCAGCGAGAAATAGGTAATTTCTGTGCTAAGTGAGTAAACAATGCGTTAGCAATACCTAAGTTACCTTCAGAGTTTTCAAAATCAATCGGGTTAACTTTATGAGGCATAGTTGACGAGCCAATTTCACCAGCAATCGTTTTTTGCTTGAAGTGACCCATAGCAATGTAACCCCAGATATCACGATCGAAATCGATTAAAATAGTGTTAAAACGAGCAACAGCATCAAATAATTCAGCAATGTAATCATGCGGTTCAATTTGCGTAGTAAATGGGTTAAATGATAAACCTAAAGAGGTAACAAATTCATTAGCGTATTCATGCCAATCTACTTCAGGGTAAGCGCTTAGGTGAGCGTTGTAGTTACCTACAGCACCGTTAATTTTACCTAACATTTCAACGTTAGCGATTTGCTCACGTTGACGTTGTAAACGCACATAAACGTTAGCCATTTCTTTACCTAAAGTACTAGGTGAAGCAGGTTGGCCATGAGTACGACACATCATTGGAATAGTTTTGTATTCAACAGCTAGTGCTTTAATCGCAGCTAGGATTTTATCCATTTCTGGTAATAAAACTGTGTCACGACAGTCATTTAACATTAAACCGTGAGATAAGTTATTGATGTCTTCTGAAGTACAAGCAAAGTGAATGAATTCAGTTACCGCGTTTAATTCAGCGTTATCAGCAATTTTCTCTTTTAAGAAGTACTCAACCGCTTTAACGTCGTGGTTAGTTGTTGCTTCAATATCTTTGATACTTTGAGCATCTGCTTCACTGAAGTTAGTAACGATAGCATCTAATACTGCATTAGCGTCTGCAGAGAATGCAGGAACTTCTGCTATTGCGCTTGTTGCTGCTAGTTTTTGTAACCAACGTACTTCAACAGTTACACGGTATTTAATTAGGCCAAACTCACTAAAAATAGGGCGCAACGATTTTACTTTGCTGCCATAACGACCATCTACAGGTGATATTGCACTTAATGCTGAAAGTTCCATAAATTTTCCTAGGTTATATTAATATTCTCTTTCATTAATATGATTAATTTAAGAGCTAAATAGTGTGTAATTTTTTATTAAATGGTTTTGAGTAATGTTTTAGCGGTATCGATTATTTTTTTACGACTGAATAAGATATGACGTCTTTTACCGCCTACCTGTCTCCATAAAACGGCCGCACGAATACCTGCTAATAATAATGCTCTGATTTTATATTGATTTACGTTTTGTTTTAAAATACTTGGCTCGCCAGTTACTTGAATCTTATGACCTAAAGGGCTGATAATATCGCTATAAATACTAGCAAAGCTCGCCGTTAAGGTGTCACTTGTTAGGGCGTAATGGTCAAGTTGGCGCTGTGTTGCATTGATACGTTCACCAAGAGCATTAAGCTGTTGGGGCTGCTTAGCAAGACGTCTTTCTAAATTTATTAAGCTAATGATATAGCGAGTTAACTCGGGATCTTTGTGATTTTTTGAGCTTTTAGTATCATCGTCATTGCCTAAATGGCTAATTAATAGCTCTAGACCTTTGTGAATATTCTCAAGATTACCACCATAAACAGCTAGGGTATTTTCTGGAGAGGTTTCAATGATACTTTGCAATAAAACAGCAAAATCTTCATCGGTGATTTGGCCGGTCCGTGATACTTGCTGCACTTGATAGGCTACTTGGCAAATAGCAGCAAAGGTAATTGTTTGATCTTTCATTTTTTCTCTAGTTCTTAGTTTAATCTTGTCTAGTTCAATTGGCTTAGGCGATACTTAAAACGTTAGCGAATAAGAGTATCAATGATACCACCACCTAAACAAACATCATCTTGATAAAATACCACAGACTGACCGGGTGTTACCGAGCTTTGCTGCTCGTTGAAATCGATTTGATATTCGCCAGTAGCTGAGTCAGCTATTGGCGTGACCGTACATGAAACATCGTCTTGACGATAGCGTGTCTTAACTGTGCATTTGATACTTGTTGTTAGCGCTTTTCTATCAACCCAATGCAGCTGATTTGCAATCAAACCCTTAGAGAAAAGGCGAGGGTGATTGTGCCCTTGTCCAACGATAAGCACATTGCGTAACAAGTCTTTTTCAACAACATACCAAGGCTCTTCGCCTGCATTAGCTAAGCCACCAATGCGTAAACCTTTTCGTTGTCCTAAGGTATGATACATCAAACCATCGTGATGACCGACAGCCTCACCTTCTGCGGATTCAATAATGCCCGGTTTAGCAGGTAAATATTGCCCCAGGAAATCTTTGAATTTACGTTCACCAATAAAACAAATACCAGTACTGTCTTTTTTGTTATGGGTAACTAATCCAGCTTTTTCTGCGATAGCTCGCACTTCTGGTTTTTCGATGTGTCCGACAGGAAATAATGTCTGTGCTAATTGTTTTTCGTCAAGTGTATAAAGGAAGTAACTTTGGTCTTTGTTATTATCAAGACCTCGTATCATTTTCCATGCGTTATCGCGAAACTCACGTTGAACGTAATGACCTGTGGCAATGTAATCGGCGCCTAAGTCTTCACATGCAAACTCTAAGAAAGCTTTAAACTTTATTTCTTTATTACACATGATATCAGGATTGGGAGTACGTCCTGCTTTATATTCTTCAAGGAAGTATTCGAAAACATTATCCCAATATTCAGTCGCAAAGTTGATGGTATGTAATTTAATATCAAGTTTGTCACAAATAGCCTGTGCGTCTTCTAAGTCCTGAGATGCAGCACAATACTCATCAGTATCATCCTCTTCCCAGTTCTTCATAAATAAGCCTTCTACCTGATAACCTTGTTCTTGAAGTAGGAAAGCAGAGACAGAAGAATCGACACCTCCAGACATACCAACGATTACTTTGGTTTGCTCTGGGGTTTTATTATTTGAGGCTGTTAACATGTTATTTGACCAATAGACTTTAAGAAATAAATGTACTAACTAACTGTACCGAAATAAGAGGCGCAAAATTATAACATGCACAACTAGCAGGATATAGATTAAAGATTAGATTTTAGTTGTGATAATGGAATTTTATTGCCAGCTAAGTAGTCTTCAATACATTCTAGTACCATGGAACTGCGTAATTCCTGCTTTTTTTCCATTATTTGATCGAGCGAAAACCAGTGGGTATCTATTATCTCACTGTCTTGCGGCTGCCCAGTTAACCACTGCTCTAATTCGATAACAAAACAAAAGCGTAGAAAATAGAGTTTAAGATCTGGACGATGAAAGTAATATATACCACACAGATAATCAGGCTCTATTGTTAACCCCGTTTCTTCAAGCACTTCACGCTTTATTGCTGCGACTAGGCTTTCGCTCTCTTCTAAATGTCCCGCAGGTTGATTAAATACTACTTGGTTATTATCAGTTTCTTCAACAAATAAAAATTTACCTTGGTGATGAATGACAGCAGCAACCGTGGTATTGGGCTTAAATTGATTTACCCCATGGTCGCTTATTTCAGGATTATTAGTTGTCGTTAAATTGTCATTCTTACTCTTCAACTTTGTATTCTCCATTATGAATACCGTCTAACGTCCAGTTACCAATACGGTATCTAATAAGTCGAAGGGTAGGGAAGCCTATATTTGCTGTCATGCGTCTTACTTGTCGATTACGCCCTTCAGTGATAGTAATTTCAAGCCAAGTTGTGGGAATACTAGCGCGCTCTCTTATAGGCGGCACACGAGCCCAAACGGCAGGCTCAAGCATGATTGAAACTTTAGCAGGTTTGGTCATGCCATCTTTTAATTTAACACCTTGACGTAATGCGGCTAAATCAATTTCGGCTGGAGCACCTTCTACTTGCACCCAATAGGTTTTTTCTGTCTTTTTTACGGGGTTGGCTATTTGATGCTGTAACTTACCGTCATTGGTAAGAAGCAATAACCCTTCACTATCACGGTCGAGTCGACCTGCAGCATACACACCCGCAATGTTAATAAAGTCCTTTAAAGTGCGGCGATTATTCTCATCGGTAAATTGGCATAAAACATCAAAAGGTTTATTGAAAAGTACGACTTTACGCTTTTCATTGACTGGTCGTACCTTTGGCTGTGTTTTAGCCTTATGTCTTGTATAGCCTCTGCTCTGATTCATTTTTAGATTTATTTTCCTTAAAAATAATTAATGGGTTTTCGCTCGGCTATATTAATACGCTTTGAATTACTATACTATGCGCGCGAAAAATAAATTTTAGCTTGGGTGAATAATAATTAATTTCTTTTGAATTTTTATGTAGTCACCGGAGCTTTTGGCTAATTAAAGTAGGAATCTCAATGAGCACTGATAACTCAAAAATCATTTATACTATTACCGATGAAGCGCCTGCCTTAGCGACGTATTCTTTATTACCAATTATTCAAGCTTATACGGCTTCTTCAGGTATTGACGTTGAAACACGTGATATCTCTTTAGCAGGTCGTATTATAGCTAACTTTCCAAAATACCTAACCGAAGAGCAGCGCATTGATGATGCATTGACTGAATTGGGTGAGTTAGCTAAAACTCCAGAAGCTAATATTATTAAATTACCAAATATTTCAGCATCTATCCCACAGTTAGAAGCGGTAATCAAAGAATTACAAGCGAAAGGTTTTGATTTACCTAACTATCCTGCAGAGCCGCAAAACGAAGCAGAAGAGTCTATTAAATTAACTTATGCTAAAGTATTAGGTTCAGCGGTTAACCCTGTATTACGTGAAGGTAACTCAGATCGTCGTGCTCCGGGTTCAGTTAAACAATATGCTCGTAATAACCCTCATTCAATGGGCGCTTGGTCTAAAGAGTCTAAATCTCATGTTGCTCATATGGCATCAGGTGATTTTTACGGCAGTGAAAAATCGGTAACTATCGATGGTGCAACTAACGTAAATATTGAATTTGTCGCTGAAAATGGTGATGTAACATTATTAAAATCAAACTTACCTCTACTTGATAAAGAAATTATTGATGCGTCAGTGATGAGTAAGTCAGCTTTAGTTGAATTCTTTGAAACTGAAATCAATAAAGCTAAAGAAGAAGATGTTTTACTTTCGTTGCATTTAAAAGCAACTATGATGAAAGTTTCTGATCCAATTATGTTTGGTCACGCTGTTAAAGTGTTCTACAAAGATGTTTTCGCTAAACATGCTGCTACGTTTGAGCAGTTAGGTGTTGATGCTAATAACGGTATTGGTGATGTTTACGCTAAAATAGCCCGTTTACCTGCAGAGCAAAAAGCAGAAATAGAAGCTGACTTACAAGCTGTATATGCTACTCGTCCAGAAATGGCAATGGTTGATTCTGATAAAGGTATTACCAATTTACACGTACCAAGTGATGTAATCATTGATGCTTCAATGCCAGCAGCACTTCGCGCTTCAGGTATGATGTGGGGACCAGATGGCCAGCAAAAAGATACTAAGTTTATGATCCCTGATCGTAACTATGCTGGTGTTTTCTCTGCGGTAGTTGATTTCTGTCGTGAAAATGGTGCATTTAACCCAACAACAATGGGTACTGTACCTAACGTTGGCTTAATGGCTCAAAAAGCTGAAGAATATGGTTCACATGATAAAACGTTCACTATGACAGGTGAAGGTGTTGTACGTGTTGTTGCTGACAATGGTGATGTATTAATTGAGCAAGTAGTTGCACAAGGTGACATCTTTAGAATGTGTCAAGTTAAAGATGCCCCTATTCAAGACTGGGTTAAACTTGCTGTTACACGTGCTAAAGCTTCTGATACTCCTGCAGTATTCTGGTTAGATGAAAATCGTGGCCATGATGCGCAAATGATCAAGAAAGTTAATACTTATTTAGCTGATCACGATACAACGGGCTTAGATATTCAAATCCTTGAGCCAGTTAAAGCATGTGAGTTCACACTTGCACGTGTTGCTAAAAGTGAAGATACAATCTCTGTAACAGGTAATGTTTTACGTGATTACTTAACAGATTTATTCCCAATTTTAGAACTTGGCACAAGTGCTAAAATGCTGTCGATTGTACCACTTATGAATGGTGGTGGTTTATTTGAAACGGGCGCTGGTGGCTCTGCTCCTAAGCACGTTCAGCAATTTGAAAAAGAAAACCACTTACGTTGGGATTCTTTAGGTGAATTCTTAGCTCTTGCTGCTTCTTTAGAGCATGTTGCTGTAACAACAGGCAATACTAAAGCACAAGTTTTAGCTGATACCTTAGATGCTGCTACAGGCAAGTTCTTAGATACCAATAAATCACCATCTCGTCGTGTAGGTGAGTTGGATAACCGCGGTAGCCATTTCTACTTAGGTATGTATTGGGCACAAGCATTAGCAGAGCAAACTACTGATGCAGAGCTTCAAGAAGGCTTTACTAGTGTTGCTCAAGCGCTAACTAAGCAAGAAGAAAAAATTGTTGCTGAGTTAAACTCAGCACAAGGACCGGCTATTGATATCAACGGTTATTACTTTGCTGATACTAAGCTTGCAGAAAAAGCTATGCGCCCAAGTGAAACGTTAAATACTATCTTATCAGCACTACTATAAAACGGTTATTTATTCTAAAGCAGGATAAATAATTCAGTTGTAGTAAATGGCATAAGATTATTAAAAGCTAAGTAGCAATACTTAGCTTTTTTTTATCCAGAATTTATCACTAGACTTTAGTCTAAGTGCTATTTATTCATTTTAGTGATAATCAGTATCACAAAATGGTGATTAGTGCCTTGTCCTTTTTTGAATTAGTTTAGTAGAGCAATCTTTCTAAACTTGTTTAATTTGGAGTTCGCCCTATGACTAATCAAATAATCATTCCCTCTACTGGAGATAAAATTACTTTTATTGACGGTAAATTATCAGTACCAAATAATCCAATAATTCCTTTTATTGAAGGTGATGGCATAGGTGTTGATGTTACCCCTCCAATGCTAAAAGTTGTTAATGCAGCCGTTGCTAAAGCGTATTCAGGCGATAGAAAAATAGCATGGTTGGAAGTCTATGCGGGTGAAAAAGCGACAAAAATGTATGATAGTGAAACTTGGCTGCCTGATGAAACACTTGAAATATTGCAAGAGTATAAGGTGTCGATAAAAGGGCCTTTGACAACACCCGTAGGTGGGGGAATGAGCTCTTTAAATGTAGCCATAAGACAAATGCTTGATCTTTATGTATGCCAACGTCCGGTGCAATGGTTTACCGGCGTACCCAGCCCAGTTAAAAGGCCAGGGGAAGTTGATATGGTAATATTTAGAGAAAATACTGAAGATATTTATGCAGGCATAGAGTACCAAGCAGGTAGTGACAAAGCGAAAGCTGTGATTGAATTTCTAACCCAAGAAATGGGCGCTAGCAATATTCGCTTTACTGATAATTGTGGTATTGGCATAAAACCCGTATCAAAAGAGGGTAGTCAACGCTTAGTTAGACAAGCTATCCAATATGCCATTGATAATGATAAAGATTCGGTAACTTTGGTTCATAAAGGTAATATTATGAAATTCACCGAAGGCGCTTTTAAAGATTGGGGTTATGAATTAGCTCGAGATGAATTTGGTGCAAGTTTGATGGATGGTGGACCATGGTGCACTTTAATTAACCCTAATACAGGTAAAGAAATAATCATTAAGGATGTTATTGCCGATGCTATGTTACAGCAAGTTTTATTACGCCCGGCTGAATATAGTGTTATTGCTACCTTAAACTTAAATGGTGACTATTTATCTGATGCGCTAGCTGCACAAGTTGGTGGTATAGGTATTGCTCCGGGGGCAAATTTAGGCGATGAAGTTGCAGTATTTGAAGCTACCCACGGAACAGCGCCTAAATACGCAGGTAAAAATAAGGTAAACCCAGGCTCTGTAATACTTTCAGCAGAAATGATGTTAAGACATATGGGATGGCTTGAAGCGGCTGATTTATTACTTAAAGGCATGTCGGGAGCGATTAAAGCTAAAACAGTAACTTACGATTTTGAACGGTTGATGGATGATGCTACCTTGGTTTCTTGCTCAGCTTTTGGGGATTGTATTATTGAGCATATGTAGGCATTAAGCATTGGTA
>Ga0209292_1005292_pt1 | contig 13222 bp, 10 predicted proteins | sample GOMGulsemesocosm_2_FD_184634 | JGI IMG/M metagenome (GOLD analysis project Ga0209292, IMG submission 184634) | Methane-oxidizing microbial communities from mesocosms in the Gulf of Mexico - GOM9C Gulf of Mexico (SPAdes) (version 2) | ecosystem: Environmental > Aquatic > Marine > Cold seeps... | reverse complement strand
GTGCCCGAAAACTTTGATAGGTAAGTGCCATCCCATACGTATTTAGAGGTGCCACCAAAGGGCGAGATTATGGCCTCACCCTTGGTTTTGGCGCTGCCTGTGCTCTCGGTGCGATTAGCGGCATGGTAGGCGGCGTTGCGCATCATGCTGTCATACTGTTCTTGGGTAATCACGTAATCGTCGGGATTGTGTTTTTTATCCGACTTATCCAAGGTATTAGCCAGCCAGCGCAAAAACATGAAACCAAAGTAGATGCCCAGAATATAAAAAACCAGTTGGATCTCTCGCCAGGATTCAATTTGTAATACGTGTTTTAATTCATCAAGGAACATGTGAAGAAACTACTTTATTAATAGGGGCAGCAGGCTACTAGTTTGTTTCTAACCAGCATGCTTTGGTTTCAGTAAATATTTGGGTAATGGTTTCTGGATTAAACGGTGTATCCAAAGTGGATAAGGTAATAGAAGTCCAATTTGGATGTTCTGCACTGCCACACCATTCCAGGCTAGAACCACATTCCTTACAAAATTTACGCTCTATCTTTGCAGATGAATTGTAAGAGGCCAACAAATCCGCCCCGGCCACATAAACCAGGTCGGCTTTAGGTAAATTACCGTAAGTGGCAAACGCCGCCCCGTGTTGCTTTTGGCACATAGTGCAATGGCAACTGCTTACTCTTTGCGGGTCGCTTAACAATTTGTATTGTACTTTTCCACACAGGCAGCTTCCTTGGTACATGTTGATCCTTATGATTGCACCTAATTCGACCAATTTTAGGAGTGACAACCTTGTTTTAATGGAGCGCCGACTCTTTAATTTAAGTAGGCATCCGTGAGGGCTTGCTTCGGCATTCGACAATTGCATCCTGCATTGTTCTTATAAGTGACATCCATGTCACGACCATGCCTCAAACACCCATAAAACAAGGTTATCACTCCTTTTTAATCTATGGGGCAAAAGTGGTTTTGAGTATGGTTTAGAGCGGTATTGTGTTCTGCTTTACAGGTGAAAATCAAGGGCAGGGCTTAGCCAGTGCTAGCCAGTATATGAGCCACTCGAGTTTTTAATTTAGGCAGCACCGTCTCTTCAAACCAGGGGTTACGCTTTAACCAAATATTGTTTCTGGGGCTAGGGTGGGGCAGTGGCATAGTATCGGGCCAATACTGTTCCCAATTTTGCACTACCTGGGTAAGGTTTTTACCTTCATTGGGCAAGTGATAGGCAATGGCATAGTGGCCAATCACCAAAGTGAGCTGAATATTTTTTAAAGAGGCAAGCAAAGTGCTACGCCATTTGTCGGCGCATTCCGGGCGCGGTGGTAAATCCCCCGACTTCCCCGTACCCGGATAACAAAACCCCATGGGCAATATGGCAAACTGCTTGGCATCGTAAAAGGTCTCCCTTGATACCCCAAGCCAATCTCGCAAGCGATCGCCACTGGCATCATTAAAGGGAATGCCGGTTTCATGCACCTTTTTACCTGGGGCTTGCCCGGCGATAAGAATACGCGAACTGGCCGCCATTTGAATCACAGGCCGTGGCCCCAACGGCAGGTGTTCAGCGCACAGGGTGCAGTGTTTAACCTGGTCCTTTAACGATGCAATTGAAACCATCTGACCAACCAATACCAAGTAGGGAAAGTGTTAGACCTTATTATAGCGCACTCCCTACTGGTTTAACGGCTAATAGCTTAAGCCTTGGCTTCCAACGCTCTTGGTGCACGCATTAAGAATATGGCCAACCAAACACACACACTAAAATACGACGAGTGCCAGAATAAAAAGCCAAAGCCCCAGTCGCTGTATGCCTTGGTTTCATTCACAATGAAAAACGCATCGGCGACTGCACTAAAGCCTAAATCAACCACTGGCATAGCCGTGTCTATTAAAACGGCTGCCGAGGTAGCCCCTTCGCCCCAGAACTCCACGGGTAAATGAAAGAACAAACCGTAACTGCAATAAATCACGCACCAGCCAAACACTACCTTGGCTGATGTTATTAACATGGTAAGGCGTTGTTTTTCGCTTTCATCGGTAATGGCCAGTACACGGCGAAACTGCACAAAGGCCAAAGGCAGTATGGATAAAAAGCCTGCCGACCAAAGCGTCTCTTCAATGGCAAACAGGGTATTGTTTTTAGTAATTAATCCACTGGTGGCAAAAAACTGCGCCACAAAAATACACAGTATTAACAGGTAAGGGCTCTTGTTGGCCATAAAGCTAATTAGCGGGTTGTTATGGTTTTTTCCAGGTAAGTCTTTATTTAATTGCAGCATGGCAAAGGCAAACAAACCAGCAAAGGACATTTCGGCGGCAATGGCAAACATGCGAATCAGTAACGAGCTATTAGCCACACTATCAAACCAGGCAAACTGGGTTAGATAACGGGACACAAACACCGAGCGATACGCCGCCACCAAGGTAAAGATAAGCCCCATGATCAGCATTTGTTTATGGTAAGGGCTAATAATATTTGAAAGGCCACCGGCAGCACTGCGTGAGCGCTGAAAAATCGTGAGGCATACAAAAAGGTTAATAATATTTACAACCACCATGGCGCTCCACCACGGCCAGGCCCAATCGGTATTCAACTCCATTTTTTATTTCCTATTGTTGTTATTTTAATTCAACTATCGATTTTCAATTTTGTGACCAATCATGCTTCTTAAAATCACGTGTCTAATTAACTGTAGTACGAGGCTGCTTGCAGGCGATCAAAATCGACAGGATTTCAGGTGTTGGCCAACGTTTGTCGCCTCGGTAATTGCATCCTGCATTACCCTAATACAATACATCCATGTATCAATGCATTACCTGCTACCTACACCCAGATCGCCAGCAAGCAGACTCGTACAGATCAGCAGAATTTTAACATCGAGACGTTATATTTTAAGCAGCATAATTTGGCAGAAAACAACCAATAGTCAATGTTAAACCTGGGTAATTAATCGTAAACAGCCGTTCACGCAAACCAATGGCCACTATGAACATCTGAAAAGCATCAGCATGATTGAAGGCCAGTTTATGGCTGAGCTTTAGTGGGTTGGCTTATTTTTACCGTACTTTAGAAACATTTGGTTATTATGAGGGTTACCAATAGACCTTATTTTGTAGGCAAGGCCGCTGATGAATCCTTAGTCTAAAATGGATAGATTGAAGATCATGTAAAATCTAACTGGACTATATCTTATGGCAAAGGGCATTCGCGAAAGTTTTTTTTGGCGCCTAATCACCCCTTTAATCGGATTTTTAGTGGTGTTGTGTGTTGTCTTGTATTTTCTTATTCCTGGAATGATGAACCGTAATGCAGAACAGGAAGCCATTAAAACCGGTGTGGGAATTGTTAATCAATTCACCCTGTTACGGGGCTACTATAATAAAAACGTGGTGAAGAAAGCCCTGAATGCCGGCTTGAAACCGGTTATTGATCATCAAACAGGGGAAAATAATATTCCCTTGCCCGCCACCATGATCCACGACCTTAGTGCATTGTTGAAAGATTCAAATATTCAATTAAACCTTTATAGTGGCTTTCCCTTTCCAAACCGAAGTGCCCGCAGGCTGGATGACTTTCAACAGCAGGCCTGGCAAACCCTGAGCAAAAAACCGGATACCCCATTTTCTTTAGTGGAAGAAACCCCCCTGGGTACTTTTTTGCGGGTGGCAGTGGCCGATAAACTGGTGGCCCAGGGCTGTGTCGATTGCCATAACACGCGCGCCGATACCCCCAAAAACGATTGGAAGTTGGGGGATGTACGAGGGGTGTTAGAAGTGAAACTGGATTTAGGCAGTCAGTTGGCCGCCAGCTCGGCCCTGGGCTGGCAGGTGGTGGCGCTTATCGTGTTGTCATCTATTGTGTTGGTTATTTTCTTAAGCATCATATACCGCAACAGAATCAACAAAAGGCTCATGGCCATCATAGGTTCAACATCCAAACTGGCCAGTGGTGATCTTACCCATAGAATGAATGGTGAAGGGGAGCATGAAGCGGCGCAAATCTCCCGCAGCATGAATACCTTTACCGATTCGCTCAACACCACATTAAAGGATGTGCACGGCACTTCCGATGAGGTCTTTGCCACTACCTCGGTATTGCTATCGTCTGCGCAAAGAGCCGCCTCCAGAGCACAAGATCAAAGCCAGAACACAGAACAAATGGCCACGGCCATAAAACAAACCCTTACCTCTCTCACCGAGGTGTCGCAAAACATCGTGCAAACCAAGGTCACTGCAGAAGACGCAGATAAAGAGGCCGGTACTGCCGGCGAGCAAGTACGGGTGGCCAATACCTACATCAATGACCTGTCCATTGAAATAAAACGCGCCAACGATATTGTGATTAAGTTGCAGGAGAGCAGCGAAAATATCGGCAGCGTGGTGGATGTGATTCAGGCCATATCAGAGCAAACCAACTTGCTGGCATTAAATGCTGCCATAGAAGCTGCCCGAGCGGGAGAGCAGGGCCGAGGTTTTGCTGTGGTGGCTGACGAAGTGCGAACCTTGGCCGGTCGAACCCAAAGCTCTACCCAGGAAATTCAGGAAATCATCACTCAAATTCAGTCAGGGGTGCAGGATGCGGTGAAGGCCATGAGCACGGGTTTAGAAACTGCTAATTCTTGTGTTGAGCAAACCCAGCTTAGTGTGAAATCTATCGAGCATATTTCCAATGCCATTAATGTGGTCACACAAAACGCCGAGCAGATCGCCTCGGCCACAGAGCAGCAAACCGTGGTGCTCAATGAAATAGAAAAAAATTCAGAAAATATTGCACAGGTGGCCATAACGGCCAACTCTGATGCCGTAGCCAATAGTGAAGAATGTCAAAAGCTGGAGCAATTGAGTAAAAGTATGAAGGCGTCTTTGGCTAAGTTTACCCTTAACTAGCGCACCCGGCCGACGAGTTTTAGCTGGTTAAGGCTTGGCTGACAAAACCTGTGGTGCATGCATTTAATATAGATCTAATTTGATTGTAGTAGGAGGCTGCTTGCAGGCGATCAGGGGTAACAGGATTTTAGGTGTCGGCCAACGACAATCGCCTGCAAGCAGCCTCGTACAGGGGTGGCTTTAAAATTTAGGCAGGGTAATTTGGCAGGTTAATGGCTGTGCCGTTTATTTGAACGCCCCAATAAAAAACTCCCTATTAAGCGCTTAATACCCTTTTGCTTCCAGGGTGCATACAGTGCTTCGGGTTTGCGGGCCAAGCGGGATTCGTTCACCTCGGCCGTGAGGCTATACAGCTTTCTAAAATTCATAATAAGCGGGTTCCACTTATTTGGGTCTATCTTATTGTTGCTGCCATCTTGTAAAACGCTGGGCATCACACTCACCTTATTAATCTTTAACTCTATGGCATACGCGGGTACGGCCATGCGTGGGTCGTTTTGTGCAAAGTTGGTAAAGTTTCCAACCGTTACCTCTAGCTGAATAGGGCACTCCTTAATGGCGCTTACCTTGCCAGGATCTGTTGCTTGAGGGGTTAGCCCAGCCCTCTTAAATTTATCAGTTACACTTTTATATCCCAGCATCTTTTTATGCAGCGGAATTTCCTCACTGCCGGTGAATAGGGCAAGGGCATTTACCTGGTCAGCCAGCTCGGCTGAGGCCAAATTTAAAACACACTGGCCATTACGTTTTAAGTTTTTGGTGGTGTGCGAGGTGGCATCTATGCCAATCATGCAGCTCCACCCCAACCACCATACTGATGAGATAGGCGCAATATTGCTGGAGCCATCTTCATTTAGAGTGCTAATTAAAACAACCGGGGTGCCAAAATACATAATGGCCGGTTCAATGGATACGCGCATGGTGTGTGCCTGCTGGTTAAGAGGCAGGCAGTATTAATTTAATGAGGAATGCAAACGACCCGTTTCTTGCTAAATGATTTTAAATTGGCTAAGGGGTTAATCGGAATTGTTCATAATCGCCAAAGGATTATCGGGCAGAGGGCTGCCCTCGTATGATCGAGCCATGGATGGCTCTTATGAGGGCAATGCAGGAGCAATTGCCCAGGCCACCAAAACTTTTATCGGGCAGGGGCTGCCCTCGTACGAGGCCACCCCGTGGCCGATCTTTAGCTCTCTAAGTATAACTACCTCAACCCCACCCATAACTGGCACAATACAAACAACAACTAAACAAAAGCCAGCCGTAGCAACCAGCTAAGCAATCAAATACAGCTACCGCCAGCACCAGCCAAGAGGCCAAAAAAATGCCAACCCCCACTCCCCAAACCAACAAAAAAGTCCGCATAGGCTGCGCCTCAGCCTTTTACGGCGACAGCCAACTATCGGCCCGCCAATTAGTAGACGGCGGCAACCTGGACTACCTGGTATTCGATTACTTGGCCGAAGTCACCATGGCCATCCTGGCTCGCGCTAAAGCCAAAAATGAAAACCACGGCTACGCCATAGACTTTGTAACCGTGGCTATGAAAGACGTACTAGCCGACTGCGCCAAAAAAGGCATTAAAGTAGTGGCCAACGCCGGCGGCGTAAACGTACCCGGCTGCATAGCCGCGCTGGAACAATTGTGTGAGCAACAGGGCCTAAACCTAAAAATTGCCGGTGTATACGGCGATGACCTGGCCACCAACGCAAGCACCCTAAAAACCAAACACAACTTAACCGAGACCCAAACAGGCGAGCCCCTGCCCGAAAACCTAGCCAGCATGAACGCCTACCTAGGCGGCGCCCCAGTTGCCGAGGCTCTGGCCGCCGGGGCCGATGTAGTAGTCACCGGCCGCGTGGTAGACAGCGCAGTAGTAATTGGCCCGCTTATGCACGAGTTCGGCTGGGACCCAACCCAATACCACCAAATTGCCCAGGCCGCCTTAGCGGGCCACGTAATAGAATGCGGCGCCCAGTGCACCGGCGGCAACTTCACCGACTGGCACCTAGTACCCGATTTCGCCAACATGTCGTACCCCATTGCCGAGGTAAGTGAAGACGGCAGCTTTATAGTAGAAATCCCACCAAATACTGGGGGCCTAGTAAGCGTAGGCAGTGTGGCCGAGCAAATAGTGTACGAGATAGGCGACCCGGCCAACTACCTGCTACCCGATGTGGCCTGCGACTTTAGCCAAGTAAAGTTAGAGCAAATTGGTAAAGACCGAGTGCGCGTAAGCAACGCCCGTGGCCGCGCCCCGGGCAACCAGTACAAGGTATGCGCCACCTATGTAGACGGCTACAAGCTAATGGGCCAGTTTTTCATGGGCGGCCAACGCGCTGCCCTTAAGGCCCGCACCAGCTTAGAGGCCTGGATAAAGCGCACCCAAACCGTATTCGCGCAAAAGGGCCTACCCAATTACCGCGACGTAAGCCTAGAGATAATAGGCAGCGAAGACACCTACGGCCCCCATGGCCGTGGGCAAAACACCCGCGAGGTAATGGGCAAGTTTGGCCTGCACCACAACAGCAAAGAGGCACTAATATTTGCCTCCATGGAAATGGCCTACTTGGCCACCTCGGCCACCCCAGGCATGAGCGGCTTTGCTGCGGGGCGTGTGCGCCCGCAACCGTTAATGCGTGTGCATTCCACGTTAATAGATAAGGCAGCGGTAGCTGTGGTGATTCAGCTGGGCAGCAAGGTGATTGCAAACCGAGTGTTTGAATCAGCCGCGTCTACCAAAACACCCAAGTGCAGTTTTGGCCCAGAGGTAAGCAATGTTCAAATAGATACCAACCAAGCCATGGTAGAATTACCCCTAGAACAGCTGGCCTACGCGCGCAGTGGCGACAAGGGCAACAACGCCAACGTGGGAGTGATTGCCCGTAAACCTGAATACTTGCCTGTTTTGTATCAGCAGTTAACGGCCAACGCGGTGGCGGAATTTTTTGATCATGTGGTAGAGGGTGAGGTGACGCGCTTTGAAGTGCCGGGGTTTGATGCGTTTAACTTTTTTATGACGGAAGCGTTAGGGGGCGGGGGGACGGCCTCGTTGCGGGTGGACTCGCAGGGTAAGGCGTTTGCGCAGATGTTGTTGTCTATGGTTATTCGGGTGCCTAAATCTTTGATGGATTAGTTTTAGGGTTTTGAATTCAAGTCTAAAATTTAGTTTGATTACATATAAAATAGTCGAACAGATCAGTTACCGATGACAATGCAATTTTGAAGTCCGTCTCGGCAGCTTGGTCATATACTAGTGGTCCCAAAAACTCAGTATAGTTTTGGGAGAATTTTATGTTTGTGTTTAGAGCGTCTAAAGCTATTGAGCATTCGGCAATAGGGTCTTGGAGAAATTCGAGATGTTGATTCTTAAAGCGTTCCGCATCCCAACTAATTACACCTTCCAGTATGGAAACCAATTCAGTACGGTTTATGAGGCCACCAATATTTAGAACATGTATGTCATAGACATGCCGTACTAGTCTGTCGTCGTGCCATGGTAATTCCCTAGCCATACCAGCAATGCGCCTTAGCAGTGATACTAATTTTTCAGCCGTGGTGTAGGTAGCTTCTACGCATATAAAAGAATCAACCTCCAAGGCCAATGGCAACACATTAGCCATCATCGAACCAAACGAATGCTCTTGATGATTTTCGAAGTATTCACAGTATGTGGTTTCGACCTGAATTATAGGCCTGAGTGCTTGTGCTGGGTTTAGCATGGGTAGGTATTCAATTTCCCATTCTACGTGGCGGTTACCGTTTTCTTCTTTGATTATTTTGGCCGTATAGCCGCTACCACCAATAAGCTTGGATATTTGTTTTTTCACCTTGCTTAGTTTTGAGCGTAGCTGCCCCTGACTTAGACCACTACCTTTATCTATTGGTATCAGCTTGAAATCAATATCTTCCGACATCCTGCCTAGGGTGCTAACGGTTTTAGATAGGCAGGTGCCACCGGCAAATATGAGTTTAAAATCATCCGATTGGAGTTTGGAAAGTACCGCTAAAATTTGTGTGACGTGAAAGTCTTTTTCTACAAGAGAGGGTTCAGATATCCCTAACTCAGTAGCAACATCGACTAGTAAGTCTTCTGTTAGCTCAATAGGCAACTAACTGGCCTGCAGGTACCATTATAAAATTAACCTTTAGCTTCTTAAACTCGATTTTACGAGTGAATCCGCGGGCAATTTGAAGGGTTAGATTGGCTGGGATTTGAGTGGTTTTACCCGAGTTGTAATCTTTAACAGCAGAACCAATAGAATATTTAACATTCAGACGCTGAAGGGCAATCTGGACCGCACGCTTAAATCCGCCACGCACTGCAATGGTAGGTTCGCCAGTAACGGCGCTTGCGCGGGCTTTGGTGTAGAGACCCTGCCCAATCTTAACCATAAAGCCAGACCTTACTAACTGCTTAAGGGCACGGCCTACCTGGTCGTAGCCAGAAATGTTGGCGAAATCGCCACGTAAGAAAACTTCCTTCTTCGAAAGCTTTGTCCGTAACAATACTCGTTCTTTTATGGTGCGGGGCGATGTTTTCATAAGTTTGATTATAGTCAACTTTTAGGGAGTAAACAATACTGTATAAAATACGACACTAAATAGTCTATAGAGTAATGTATATGGTCTATATATGAATATCTAGTATTCCTAAATGTCGTAAATAATTAGAGTGGAGTAAAGATGGGTAGGGGAAGGCTAACCAAGGCCTAAAGGTCGGGTAGAAGAGTCGTTAGTTAGTTGGTGAGTCGCCTCACCTACAACGTAGAGGTATCGGCGGCCCAGTTTGATGCTAATCAGGCCATAGTAGAAGTCCCCCTGGAGCAACTGGCCTACGCGCGCAGTGGCGACAAGGGCAACAACGCCAACGTGGGGGTGATTGCCCGTAAACCGGAGTACTTGCCTGTTTTGTATCAGCAGTTAACGGCAGCGGCGGTGGCGGAATTTTTTGATCATGTGGTAGAGGGTGAGGTGGAAAGGTTTGAGGTGCCGGGGTTTGATGCGTTTAACTTTTTTATGACCCAAGCCTTAGGGGGCGGGGGGACGGCTTCGTTGCGGGTGGACTCGCAAGGTAAGGCGTTTGCGCAGATGTTGTTGTCTATGGAGGTTTGGGTGCCTAAAAGTTTGGTGGATTAGTTTTCATGTTTTAAATGTGAATTTTGGTTTTTGTTAGAGAGCTAAAGGCAGAGCAGGGATGTTCGGCCTTTTTCGTGTCACGAACGCTTCATCGGCTTGCCGTATATATGAAGGGTGCAAATAGCCTTCTTTTCGTGGCATTACAGGCTGATATGTAAAACCTTTGGTTTCCAGGTCAATGTCTGTACATGCTGGCTGGTTTATATATTCCCTAATTGCATAAGTAGTGGTAGGGTTATAGCGTTTTTTAATCGGTGATATACGGTTATGGGCCGCCGGAGTATGCAAGGCTAAGTTTGCGTTAAGTCGCGACGTAAGACCTGCCCCAAAGCTCTAGCTTCAGTCAACGTTATGCAAGCAACGCATTAAGGCAGGTCAAGTTAGCTTCGCGCTTTAACAAGGCGTTAGCTTTCAATATCAGTAGTCATATCCCATTGAATTGGCTAGCGAAAAATTACAAGGTGTAACGATGGTCAGGAATGAATATTTTCGTTTTTTGCAAACACTCAAGGCTGCGGGTACTTCACCTGAAATACGTAAAATTGCAAACCTTGTTCTTGATAATATCGATGAAATTCAGACTCTAGGAACGGCAAATGGATTGCGAGCTAAAAAGATAGCAGGGTTGGCGGCAAATAGATGGAATGAATTACGAGATGAAATTAAAGGTACTGGAAAAGAAGCTGCCGTAGACAATGAAGCTATAAAACAGCTTACATCTATCAATATCGGGCCTTTTCGAGGCTTTGCAAAAGAAGAGTTCTTGAATCTCGATAGCCCGCTAGTATTGATCTATGGCCCAAATGGTACAGGTAAGTCAAGCTTTTGTGAGGCTCTAGAGTATGGGCTTCTAGGCTCGGTTGAAGAAGCTCAAAGTAAACGTTTTTCTAACCAAATAGATTACTTTAGAAACGCCCATGTAGACCAATTCAGCGCACCTAAAATTGAAGCAATAAATAACGATGATGAAGTCACTTTAGTATCACCTAATGAAGCACTTTATCGCTTTTGCTTTGTTGAGAAAAATCGAATAGATAACTTCTCTCGTATTGCTTCCCATGTTCCAGCAAAGCAGACTGAGTTAATTTCAAGCTTATTTGGTCTAGACAGTTTCTATGAATTTGTTAGAAATTTTAGCCGTGATCTTGATGAGCGCCATTTTGGATTTGTTGGTAAAAATAGTGTGAAGCTAAAAGTTAAGCTGCAAGAGCTTGATATTCACAAGCAAGCAATTAAAAATAATAAGTTATCGAGAATCGTACAGTCAGGTAAAGAAGAAAAGCTTGCACATAAATTTAGTGAAAACATGACTTTCTCTGATTTGGTTGCAGTCTTAGGTAGTGATGAAAATCCTGGTGAAATTAAAAAACTTGAAGTTGAACTTCAACAAAAGCAACCCCCAATTACTGGGCTTACAACGAAAGCTATCGAAGAAATCCAAACTTTAGTTGACTCTACCTATCAAAAATTGTTGGGTAAATTAGCCGAACTTACAAAGGCAAGTGAAGGGCTATCATTCAAGCAGTTATATGGTTCGCTCCTTGATCTAAAAGAGATTAGTAAAGATATATGCCCTGCCTGTAAAACACCATTGTCGAAAGCTGTGAAAAATCCTTATGAATTGGCCTCCGTAGAACTTGAAAAACTAGGTCACTTAGCACAACTCGAACAAGAGAAAGAGCACCTGGAAATCGAATTTACCAAAACATTGAAGGTAGTACATAGCTTGCTGGGTGTTTGCGTTGCGCAAATTAGAACTGGGGTAGAAGTGAATCCTTTAAGCCATTGCCTGTTAGGGAACGAGGCAGGATTAAATTGGAAGTGGTGGCAAGATTTAGAGCCTGGTAGCCAAGATAAGGAATCACATTGGTTTATATTAACGGAGCAAATTAAAAGTCTTGAACAGCGTGATCTAACGGTTAATAAGGCTAATGAAGAACGAGAGCCTAAGCAGGCAAGATTGTCGGAACTTCGTAAAATAAAAGAAGAAGTGATCAAGCTGCAAGCAAATAGTAAGACGCTTGAAGACGGTACTCAAATGGCTAATTCAGAAATTGAGGATTTCAATACTAAAAACAAAGGGCTTATTGAGGCTTCTGAAAATGAAAAAATTGTCATTCAAACTAATCACATAATTGCAGTGAGTTATAGTAACTTTTTAGATAAACTCGTTAGCTACAAAGAAAACCTACCAAGAAAGTTGGTAGCCGATCTAGGTGACTCAGTAGTAAGTTTGTACAATGCCTTTAATCGTAACGATTCACCTAAAGACCTACTGGCTGTTATTAAGCTACCCATTACATCAGGCAATAGAATTGAAATATCATACCAGGCAGCGCCAGACAAATTCTTTGATGCATTACATATTCTTAGCGAGGGGCATATCAGGTGCATTGGCCTTGCGATATTGCTGGCTAAAAACCTTAAAACAAATAGCCCATTACTAATATTTGATGATCCTGTTAATGCGATTGACGATGAACATCGAAGCGCCATTAGGGAGACACTGTTTAAAGATGATTTCTTTAAGGAAAAACAGATAATTTTGGCCTGCCATGGAAATGAATTTTTTAAAGATATTCACCAACTAATTGGTAGGAAAGCCGCGGCGGGTTCCGAGTCATACAAATTTTTACCGCAGACAGGGGAGAATCATGTTCATATTAGTTCATTTAAGCGACCTACTAATTATGTACTCACAGCTACTGAACTATTAAAAGAAGGGGAGTATCGCGATGCGCTTATGTCATCACGTCGTGCTTTGGAGTATCTTAGCGAGAAAGCGTGGTCACATTATGGAAAGCATTGTGATAAAGCTGACTCCTTAATTAGTGTATCGAGGAGAGCCCCTAATGCCCCTTGGGATTTGAGGCAGTTGGTTGATAATTTAAGGGTTAAGTATGGTAAGTCAAAGGCTGAGATACCAAGTAAGAATGAGATTGTAGATGCCTTTGAAATCTTGCTAGGAAAAAATGGCCAATTTCCTCCTTGGCTATACCTGAATAAGGGGACGCATGAAGAAAACGATAGAGAAGAATTTGATCACGTTGTTGTTGAGAAAATAGTGAGTTCTTTAGAGAAATTAGATATAGCTTTAACTTAGAGCGAGAGCGCCTAGTTAGGCTTGCTGGCCAGCAAATGGCTGCGGGGTCACCCATTATGCGCGGCTGCGGGGTCACCCATTAGGTTTTCTCCGTCAA
>Ga0209292_1005290_pt1 | contig 13224 bp, 12 predicted proteins | sample GOMGulsemesocosm_2_FD_184634 | JGI IMG/M metagenome (GOLD analysis project Ga0209292, IMG submission 184634) | Methane-oxidizing microbial communities from mesocosms in the Gulf of Mexico - GOM9C Gulf of Mexico (SPAdes) (version 2) | ecosystem: Environmental > Aquatic > Marine > Cold seeps... | reverse complement strand
AAAACACTGAATAATTTTATTATTCAGTGTTTTTTTATTTAAACGATATTTAACATTTTATTAAGTACAAGCTTTCAAATAATCATAATAAAACTAGCACAAATTCTGAAATTCAATATAATGAATTGACTAATTGGTCAGCTTTTGGTGTTTTATGAATATTAATCAAGAACAATGGCAAGAACAAATTGATGCTGCACGCATTGCGTATACAAGAGCATATGCACCTTACAGTCAATTTCATGTGGGTGCTGCAGCGTTAACCCGTAAAGGCCATGTGGTTTCTGGCTGTAATGTTGAAAATGCATCGTATGGGTTAACCGTATGCGCAGAGCGAAATTGTATCGCACAAGCGGTTATTCAAGGCGAACGTAATATTCAATCAGTAGTGGTTTACACAGAACAAGAGTTGCTAACACCGCCTTGTGGGGCATGTAGACAAGTTATTGTTGAGTTTTTACCACAAGATGGTGAAGTTATGTCGACTAATCATTTAGGCGAGTCGAAAATTTGGACAGTATCTGAGTTACTACCCAATGCATTTACGCCCAAAAGTTTGTTAGATATTGAATAATAAAGAATAAAGTGAAGTTAAAGGAATGCGTATGTTGTTACCACAAGAAATTATTAGATCAAAACGCGAAGGGTTATCACTGACACCAAGCCAAATTAAAGGGTTTGTTGATGGTTTAGTTTCGGGGGGGTTTAACGATGCACAAGTTGGGTCTATGGCGATGGCTATATTCCAGCAAGGTATGGAAACCGAAGAAATTATATCTTTTACGCAATTAATGATGAATTCTGGCGACGTTTTGTCGTGGCCGGACCTTGACGGCCCTGTGGTAGATAAACATTCAACAGGTGGAGTAGGCGACAAAGTGAGCTTTATGCTTGCAGCCATAGTCGCAGCTTGTGGCGCTTATGTTCCTATGATTTCAGGAAGAGGGCTAGGACATACCGGCGGAACATCAGATAAACTAGAAAGTATTGCTGGTTTTAATATCCAACCGAGTATTCCTGAATTTAAACGTATTGTTAAAGAACTAGGCGTGGCGATAATTTCTCAAACTGATAATTTGGCGCCTGCCGATAAACGCCTTTATGGGATACGGGACGTTACTTCAACGGTTGAATCGATCCCACTTATTACCGCGTCAATTTTATCTAAAAAACTTGCTGCCGGACTAGATAGCTTAGTGATGGATGTAAAGGTTGGTAATGGCGCTATGATGCAAGATATGACGCAAGCAACGGCCCTTGCTCAGAGTATTGTTAATGTTGCTAATGGGGCAGGAGTTCCTACACAAGCCATTATTACTGATATGAACCAAGTATTAGGTACATCAGCAGGTAATGCTATTGAAATGTATGAAACGGTAAAATACTTAACCGGTAAACTTCGTGAGCCTCGTCTTCACGCGGTTGTTGTTTCGTTGGCTAGCTCTATGTTGATCAGTTCAGGTATTGTAAAAACTGCTGAAGAAGCCGGTGACAAAATTACAAAAGTATTAGTAAACGGCGAAGCCGCTGAGGTGTTTTCAAAAATGATCGCTGCACTTGGTGGGCCAACAAACTTTTTAGAAGCACCATGGAAGTCGATGAATAAAGCCAATGTTATTACCGATGTATTAGCCACACACAGTGGATATATTTCAGCAATGCAAACACGCGATATAGGCATGGCGATTGTGGGTATGAAAGGTGGTCGTACTGCTAATGGTGAAATGATTGATCACTCTGTTGGCTTCGATAGAATATTACCTGTGGGCACTATTGTTAATAAAGGCGATATTGTTGCAAGAATACATTCGAGTGATACTGAACAAGCAGAGCAGGCGAGCAAACAATATTTGGCTTCACTCAGCCTACAGGAATCACCAGTAGAAGAATTACCTGTTATTTATAAAGCTATATCGTAACTCTATTTGGACAAAAGCCCTAAACGAATAATTTTTCGTTCAGGGTTTTATAACGTTCCAAATATTTTATCACCAGCGTCACCTAATCCCGGTAAAATATAGCCGTTTTCATTGAGCTTTTTATCAATAGCCCCAATATGAATATTTACGTCGGGGTGCGCTGTTATTAATGCGTCAATCCCTTCTGGTGCGGCCACTAAAAATAGCGCAATAATGTGCTTACAACCAGAGTGTTTTAACATGTTTATGGCTGCAATTGCACTTCCACCGGTGGCGAGCATAGGATCTATTACAATTGCTGTTCGTTCATTAATATCGTCAACAATATTTTCGTAATAGCTTTCAGGAGCAAGTGTTTCTTCGTTTCGTTGAATACCCACAACACTTATTTTGGCACAAGGTAAAATTGATAGTGAGCCGTTTAGCATTCCTAGCCCTGCACGTAAAATAGGCACGAGGGTAGGTTGTTTATTTGATAGTTTAGGAACTGAAATAGTACCTGACCAGCAATCAATAGTGGTGTCAGCAAGCGCAAAATTAGCGGTAGCTTCCATGGTTAGCATAGCGCCTAGTTCATTGGTTAGTTCCCTAAAGTGCTTAACCTCAATAGTGTCTTCACGAAGTAAACTTATTTTATGTTTTACTAACGGGTGTGTACTTTCAAAAACTGACATAACGATTCCTATCTGTTTAATTAACCGAGCTATTCAATTTAACACTAAAGAACGTGAATTATTGCCAAACAAGTGCCTTAAAATGTGCTCTACAAAGTGGTTCGTAACGTTCGTTTCCGCCCACTTCTACTTGTTCACCAACACTAACCGGATGACCATTCTCGTCACGTCGAATAACAAAATTAGCTTTTTTACCACAGTGACAAATTGTTTTAAGCTCAATGAGTTTGTCTGCCCAAGCTAACAACGCAGCACTACCAGAGAAAGTTTCACCGAGAAAATCTGTTCGAATACCATAAGCAAGTACAGGTATGCCTAAACCGTCCACTATGTCGGTAAGCTGCTTAACTTGTTGCTTAGTTAAAAATTGTGCTTCGTCAATTAATACACAATTTATAGGAGTATGCTGATGAAGTTGAGTTACTTCATCATACACATTAGTCTCGGGTGAAAATAATGACGCTTCAGCACTTAGTCCAATACGTGAAGACACTTTGCCTTGTTCAAACCTATCGTCTATTTTAGCAGTGTAAAGAAGGCTGTTAAGCCCTCTTTCAGTGTAGTTATAGGCAGATTGTAATAGATGAGTCGACTTTCCTGCATTCATGGTTGAGTAATAGAAGTAAAGTTGAGCCATTAAAGTTGCCTCTGAAAGTTAATAAGTCGAACTATTCGATGTGTCAGCTTCTTGCTCAAGTGTTATAAGCAAATTGTTTAGTAAGCTACTGGCACCAAATCTAAAGTGGGTTGAATTCAACCAAGATGCACCTAGCGTATCAAACACTAAATTCAAATATACTTCTGCGTCTTCAGCATTTTTAACACCACCAGCGGCTTTAAAACCAACATTTGGGTTAAGGTCGTGAATAACGTTCAACATTATTTTTGCGGCTTCAGGCGTTGCGTTTACAGGCACTTTACCGGTAGACGTTTTAATAAAATCAGCTCCGGCATTGATGCATATCTCACTGGCTTTTTTTATCAGTTCAGGTGTTGCAAGCTCGCCAGATTCTATAATCACTTTAAGTAATACATTCGCCCCACAGGCTTTTTTACAAGCACTAACTAAATCGAACCCCACTTGTTCATTCCCACTCATTAATGCTTTATAAGGGAATACTACATCCACTTCATCAGCACCTAATGTAACGGCTTCAGTTGTTTCTGCTACAGCCGTTTCAACGTTGTCATTACCGTGCGGAAAGTTGGTAACAGTAGCAACTTTTACGTTAGGTGTGTTCTGCTTGAGTAATTGTGCTTTGGCAACAGGGATATAACGAGGGTATATACAAATAGCCGCGGTATTACCTACATTCGTTGTTGCTTGCTGACACAGGGCTATGATCTCGGCGTCGGTTTCGGTGTTTGTTAGACTTGTTAAGTCCATTAGCGATAATGATAACTTAGCAATTTCTTGTATTCTGTTCATAGGTTAATTCTTTATCCAATCAATTAAGCGGTTTATAACGTCACAAAAATGCCTGCAATTGCAGCACTCATTAAGTTAGCTAAAGTGGCTGCTATCATAGCTTTTAAGCCTAAACGAGCGATATCTGGTCGTCTACTTGGGGCCATTGAACCAATGCCTCCTAATAAAATAGCAATTGACGACAAATTAGCAAAACCACATAGCGCAAAAGTAATAATGGCTTGTGTGCCAACACTTAACGAATCTTTTATTTCAACAAAGTTAACATAAGCAAAGAATTCATTTACAACAACTTTTTGCCCGATAAAACTACCTGCTTGCAGCATTTCATCCATAGGTACACCTATCATAAAAGCGATTGGAGCAAAAATATAACCTAGTATCCATTCAATAGTTATATGGTCATAACCAAATAAGTTACCTACACCACCTATTATCATATTCAGAAGGGCGATTAATGCAATAAAGGCCAACAACATTGCACCAACGTTGACGGCAAGTTTTAAGCCTGAAGTTGCACCCGTAGCAGCAGCATCAATCACATTAATAGGTTTTTCATCTTCATCTTGTATTTCAACTTCTGAAATTGATCCGTGTGTTTTTTCGGTTTCAGGTAAAATTATTTTTGCCATTAATAGGCCGCCAGGGGCTGCCATAAAAGATGCTGCGATTAAGTATTTAAGATCAATTCCTAACCCGGCATAACCTGCCATAATACTACCGGCAACAGAAGCAAGACCACCGACCATAATGGCAAATAATTCTGATTGACTCATTTTAGCAATGTAAGGACGTATAATTAACGGTGCTTCAGTTTGACCAACAAAAATATTAGCCGTTGCAGATAAAGATTCAGGTTGAGACGTTTTAAGGAGCTTTTGTAACCCACCACCAATAATACGAATAACCCACTGCATAATATTTAAGTGGTATAAAACTGCAATTAACGAGGAGAAAAAGATAATAACGGGTAGAACCCTAACCGCAAATACAAAGCCTACGCCGTTCGAGTACATAGCATCGGTGCCTAATCCACCAAATATAAACGAAATGCCAGCATTGGCACTGTCAATAACTTGCTGTACGCCGCTAGATAAAGACTCTAAAGCCTCTTTACCGAAGGGAATGTATAATACCAACGCACCTAATAATATTTGAAGTGTAAATGCGAAGCCCACAGTTCGCCAATTAATGTCTTTTCTACCATGCGAAAGAAACATAGCAATCGCAAGTAAAAAAATGATCCCGAACACACCTTTAAGTGCACCTAATTCCATACATAGCCTCTAATTCTATTTTTAATTTTTGTTTTAATTTACAGTGTTATTTTTTATTAGTTAACTGGCGTATTTTTGCTTTTAATACTTCAATAGCCATTCTGTTTTTTCCACCGCGGGTAATAACGATGTCTGCCCAAAGCTTTGATGGTTCAATAAATTGGTAGTACATAGGTCTTACCGTATCTAAATATTGACTGGTTATCGACTCTATACTTCTATCTCTTTCGACTGTGTCTCTTTTTATTCGTCTGATTAAGCAAATATCTAGAGGAGTGTCCATGTAAACCTTTATGTCAAAACAGTCTCTTAATTCAGGATTAGATAACAGTAAAATACCTTCAACTAATATAATAGGCGTAGGGGACAAACTAATAGTCTCGTTCAGCCTTGTATGTGTTTTATAGCAATAAACAGGGCACTCAACTGACTGGTTTTGAGTAAGTTGATGCAAATGCTCTGTCATTAGCGAATGCTCAAACGCATTAGGGTGATCGTAATTGGTTTGCTCTCGCTCTTTTATTGCTAAATGAGACTGATCGTTATAATAAGAATCTTCTTTTATAATTGAAATGCCTTCACTACCAAGCTCCGGTAACAATTCTTCATAAATTGTTTGAGCGTATAATGTTTTACCTGACGCGGAAGCTCCTGCAATTGCGATAAGTGTCGGTTTTTTTTGTGTCAAAACGGTGCCTTAAATTTCAATAATTCATTAGTGCAACTAATGAGGGTATTACAAGCAATAATAAGAAAATGAGACTCATCACTATTATTGTACATTGAGATTGATAAAATCACTAAATTATCACATCTTGACCGCTTGGTCATGTTTATGTTTGTTGTTGAATCATTATATTTCTTTAATACGACTATTATGCCGTAGTTTGTTTATATTTGTTGTGATATTGCCTTAATTGCTCAAAATATGTAATAAACGTCATTTAAATTCATAGCTGACATTTGTGTCAGCTTTTAATTGAGGGTATTATCAACCAAATTTTATAAATGCACTACAATTATAAGTGCATCAATAATTATATTAGCGGAAAAATCATGGCACGAGCGATAATATTCGTCATTGACAGTTTTGGTATTGGGCATGCACCTGATGCTGAAGAGTTTGGCGATGTAGATGCAAATACCTTTGCAAATTTAGCGCAACGTTATTTTGATGAAACAGGTAAAGCAATAAACCTTCCTCATTTAGCGTCTTTAGGGTTAATAAAAGCATGTGAAGAGGCTTCAGGCCGAACTTTTCCTTATGTTGGTGAGCAACCCTCAAAAGGGGCTTATGGCCATGCTTACGAAATAAGTACAGGTAAAGATACACCAAGCGGACATTGGGAAATGACTGGTGTACCGGTTTTATTCGACTGGACTTACTTTTCAGATCGAGAAAATAGTTTTCCGCCTTCGCTTATTGAATCTATCAATACTGCTACAGGTTTTTCCGGTATGTTAGGAAATTGCCATGCGTCAGGTACTACTATTATCGCTGCGCTGGGCGAAGAACATATTAAATCTAATCTCCCCATTTGTTACACCTCTGCTGATAGTGTTTTCCAAGTTGCTGCACATGAAGAGCATTTTGGGCTAGATAACCTTTATGCTTATTGTGAAAAAGTACGAACTATTCTAGATGACCACAATATTGGGCGTGTTATTGCCAGACCTTTTATTGGTGATACGCCTGAAACCTTTACTAGAACGGGAAATCGCAGAGACTATTCTGTACTTCCCCCATCTACAACTGTCCTAGAAAAGTTTACCCTTAGTGGTGGCCAAGTTCATAGTATTGGTAAAATTGCAGATATTTTCGCGCACCAAGGCATTACCACAAATACTAAAGCAACAGGGTTGCCAGCCCTGATTGATACCACCATTGAACAAATCAAATCAAAAGACGATAACAGTATTATTTTTACCAACCTTGTAAATTTTGACCAAGACTTTGGGCACAGAAGAGACCCTATTGGTTATGCCCAAGCTTTAGAATATTTAGACACTCGCTTACCTGAAATTTTTAATCAATTAAATGATGACGACATAGTGTTTTTTACCGCTGACCATGGTTGCGACCCAACATGGCCTGGTAATGATCATACAAGAGAGTATGTACCTATGCTGAGTTATCACAATAATATTAAATCTATCAATATCGGCGAAAGAACAACCTTTGCAGATTTAGGACAAACGCTTGCTGATCTATTTGATTTGCCAGCGATGGAATACGGAAAGAGCTTTTTAAGCCAAATAAGATAAATCGTTAATTACCTATAATAATTAATATACATAAACATGAAAGAATTCAAAATTAAGTGGAGATAAGTTAAATGCAAAAATTTAAGCAAAGTTCAATCGCACTTTGTATGCAAACCGCGTTCGCAGCGGCTACTTTGTTAGCTGCTCAATCAGTATATGCTGAAGAAAGCGAAGGTGAAAAGGTAGTAGGACTTGAAGTTATTGAAGTTACTGCTCGTAAGCGTGTTGAAAATGTACAGGAAGTTCCTGTAGCTGTTTCAGCAATTCAAGGTGCTAGTCTAGACGCTTATAGCTCAGCTGCAATGGACATAAGATTCATGAATGCTCGAGTACCTAGTTTGTCAGTTGAATCTTCATTCGGTAGAACGTTTCCTCGCTTTTACATGCGTGGTTTAGGTAATTCAGATTTTGATTTAAATGCTTCTCAACCGGTTTCATTAGTGGTTGACGGTGTTGTTCAAGAAAACCCAATTTTAAAAGGTTTTCCTGTATTTGACGTAGCACGCGTTGAAGTATTAGGTGGACCACAAGGTACATTGTTTGGTCGTAATACACCGGCAGGCCTTGTTAAGTTTGATTCAGTAAAACCATCGCAATCTTTTGAAGGTTTTGCATCAGCTTCTTACGGTAGTAAAAATACATCTGATTTACGTGCAGCAGTTGGTGGTGGATTAACTGACAATATTTCTGCTCGCATATCAGTACTACGTCAAGACAGAGATGACTACATAGACAATGTAGCGCCTGGCTTTGAAGAAAATGATGTGTTGGGTGGATACACGGATCAAGCCGCTCGCATTCAATTTCTATTCGAAAGCGATAATTTTAATGCCTTGTTTAACTACCACATGCGTGATTTAGACGGCAAACCGGTAACGTTTTATGCCAATTCATTTAAAGCTGCTAGCAGTGATTTAGTTGATGGTTTTAATCGTGACACAGTAACACACGATTCTGCATCTCGCGCTATTCAAGATGTTCAGACTGAAGGTGCTAGCTTAACGCTAGAATTTGATTTAGGTGACCTTGTATTAACGTCGATTAGTGGTTTTGAAAGTGCGCAGTTATATTCTCGTGCTGATGTAGATGGTGGTTACGGTAGTGTATTTGCTACTCACCTTCCAATGGGTCCAGGTGTTATTGCTTTAGATTCAGAAACAGCTGACGGTATTCCCGATCACAAGCAATTAACTCAAGAAATTCGTTTAAGCTCAAATTTTGATGGTAACTTTAACTTTCAAGTAGGTGCTTTTTACTTTAACGAAGACCTAACTATTGATAGTTTTGCATTTGACCCAGTGTATAGTGATGGCGCTATGACAGGTTATGTTCAACAACAACAAGAAACAACAGCTTGGGCAGTGTTTAGTTCATTCGACTATGATATTTCAGACCTAACTTCAGTGACTTTAGGTTTACGTTATTCTGACGATGAAAAAGAATATCAAAATATGAGAACTCAAACACCATTAGGGTTTTTAGGATATCCTGATGAAGCTTCTGGTTCTGTAAACCCTAGCGATACTCATGTAAGCTGGGATTTGAGTGTTGTGCATAACTTAAATGATGATGTAAACCTTTACGCTCGTGTTGCAGATACGTTCCGCGCACCTAGTATTCAAGGTCGTTCATTATTTGCCTTTGGTAATGGGATTTCTGTAGCTGAATCTGAGACTATTATGTCTTACGAAGCGGGTGTTAAATCAGATATTTTAGACGGTTTCGGACGTTTAAATGCGACGGTTTTTTACTTCTCGATGGATGATCAGCAGCTAACGTCTGTTGGTGGTAGTGGCGGTAATACGGCTCAATTGTTAAATGCTGATAAAACTACTGGTTACGGCTTTGAAGTAACTTCAGAATTCATGATCAATGATAACTTAGCTGTTACAGCAAACGTAAGTTATAACAATACTGAAATTAAAGATGACGGTTTAGCGGTACCTGCTTGTAAGCAATGTACTGTGACTGATGAAACTTATTCAGATGAGAATGGTGATAGATTCGCATATGTTGACGGTAACAGCCTTCCTCATGCTCCTGAATGGATTTACTCATTCACTGCTCGTTATACTAAAGAAATAGCTGAAGGCGAGTTTTACGCTTACACTGATTGGTCTTACCGTGACGACATCAGCTTCTTTTTATATGAATCTGAAGAGTTTGCTGGCGATTCATTACTTGAAGGTGGTGTACGTGTTGGTTATGAATGGTATGGAAACGATAAAGAGTATGACGTAGCTTTATTTGTTCGTAACATTACTGATGAGCAACAAGCGATTGGTGCGGTAGACTTTAGTAACAATACCGCTATTGTTAACGAAGAACGTTTTATTGGTGCTGAGTTTAAAGTATCATTTTTCTAAATCGATTCTGAATTAACTTGAATGATTAAAAAGCCAGCATTTGCTGGCTTTTTTGTATCTACAATCTGGATAGTTAGTCCGAGTTATTTATAAACATTTTACTTATAAAATACTTTCTAACGTTAATTCCATCATGTCTTTAAACGTTGTTTCACGTTCGTCAGCAGAGGTTTGCTCGCCGGTTTTAATGTGATCACTCACCGTTAAAACACATAAGGCTTTTTTACCGTATTCAGCAGCAACGCCGTATAAACCAGCAGCTTCCATTTCAACAGCTAAAATACCGTACTTTTCCATTAGGGTGAACATTTCAGGTTGTGGAGTGTAAAATAAGTCAGCAGTAAAAATGTTACCAACATGAATTTTTTTACCAAGCTTATCAGCAGTGTTAGCCACTTTTTGTAATAAACCAAAGTCAGCAGTTGCTGCAAAGTCACATTGGTTCATACGCATTCTGTTTACGTTTGAATCAGTACTTGCAGCCATACCTACAATAACGTCTCTTACTTTAATGTCGTCACGTACTGCACCACAAGAACCTATGCGGATAATGTTTTCAACGCCATAATCTTTGTATAATTCAGTCGCATAAATTGATACAGACGGAATACCCATGCCTGAACCCATTACTGAAATAGGTTGGCCTTTATAGGTGCCAGTGTAACCAAACATGTTACGTACACGTGTTACACATTTAGCGTCGTCTAGAAAGTTTTCAGCAATGAATTTTGCGCGTAATGGATCGCCAGGCATTAATACTGTTTTTGCGAAATCGTTAGGGCCTGCTTCTATATGAGGTGTTGCCATGAGAGATAACCTTTTTAATGTTAAAATCTCAGTAAGTTTCTAGCCAGTTTTAAGTGAGCTGCTATCAAGGGTCTTTTACTGATGCTTATTTATATTTCTTACGTGGTAATTTTACTTAAAGTCTTAAAGTAAATCTAGTGCAATTCTAGTTACTTTGCACTTGTTTGTTTTTTACTTTATTCACGAGTGCTGCCTTTTCCGAGTCAGACATAAACGCCATCGTTAATGCATTTTCTTGTAACAGGTTTAACTCTTTGCTCGTCAGCCCTACAACGTTTTTAGCTACGTCATATTCATGCTTTAATTCAATGCCTTCAACCGCAGGATCGTCAGTATTTAAACAAACATTAATGCCATGGTTTAAAAAGGTTTTTACCGGATGCTGTGTTAAGTCGGTAACCGTACCCGTTTGAAAATTCGAGGTTAAACATGACTCCATAGCAATGTTATTGGCTTGCATGTAATCAAGTAACCTTGTGTCTAAATAGCTTTTTACGCCATGACCAATACGTTCAGCACGTAACTCTTTAATTGCTTGCCATACACTTTCTGGTCCGCGAGCTTCACCCGCATGAATAGTAATATGCAAGCCAGCATCAGACACTTTTTTAAAGTGGTCAACAAATAACTCACCCTCAAAGCCATATTCATCACCGGCTAAATCAACCGCAATAAGTTCGTTTTTATGAGCAAGCAGGGCGTTTAGTTCTTTTGTACAAGTTTCAACACCAAAGCTGCGGCTTAATATACCAATAAGTTTTACGCTCACAGGGAATTCTTTCATACCCGCTTTTACACCATCAATAACGGCTGCAACAACATCTTCAATAGGCAAGTTATGTGTCATCGACATGTAATAAGGTGAAAATCGTAACTCAGCATAATCAATGCCGGCATTAAAAACATCTTCTACGTTTTCATAGGCGATACGTTTACAATTGTCTAAGTTGCTAAGAACAGCCACACCCCAATCTAGTTTCTTTAAAAATGAAACAAGATCCGGTTCACTTTTAATAATTTGAACATAAGGAATAAACTGCTCAAACTTTTTAACAGGAAGTTCAATTTGGTTAGTTTGGGCTAATTCCCAAATGGTTTTTGGTCTAATATTCCCGTCTAAATGACGGTGTAAATCGATCAAAGGAAGGGTCGGATTTATTGTCAAAGTATTGTTTCCTCCAGTTTAGAATGCTAATCATCAATTTTAACCTATATTATAGCCTTTTTGATGACATTTATGATGGTATTCGTGATCTAACACTGCTAAATTGGCTAAATATTTTCCATCTAGGTGTCTAGACGTAAATATATAAAATTATTATTTATACATATCATGTTAAGAGAATCTATTATGCTTTACCAAAATGATGACGTTCGCATCAATAAAATCAAAGACTTATTACCGCCAGTAGCTTTACTTGAGCGATTTCCCTCTTCAAAAAATGCGACAGAATCGGTTTTTGCGGGTAGAGAAGCTATTCACAACATTCTGGCAGGTGAAGATGATCGTTTACTTGTTGTTATCGGTCCTTGTTCTATTCACGATACTGAAGCTGCTATTGAATATGGCCAACGCCTAGTTAAATTACGTGAGAAATACAAAGGTACGCTAGAAGTTGTTATGCGTGTTTATTTTGAAAAACCTCGTACAACCGTTGGTTGGAAAGGGCTTATAAACGACCCTTACATGGATGGAAGCTTCCAATTAAATGATGGTTTACGCTTAGGTCGTAAATTGTTGCTTGATTTAAATGACATGGGCTTACCAACAGCGGGTGAATTTTTAGACATGATCACACCGCAATACATGGCTGACTTTATGTGTTGGGGCGCAATTGGCGCTAGAACAACTGAAAGCCAAGTACACCGCGAATTAGCGTCTGGTTTATCATGCCCAGTAGGTTTTAAAAATGGTACCGACGGTACAATTAAAGTAGCTGTTGATGCTATTGGTTCAGCTTCTGCTCCTCATCACTTTTTATCAGTGACTAAACTAGGTCATTCTGCGATTGTTGAAACCACAGGTAATAAAGACTGTCACATTATTCTACGTGGTGGTAAAACAACTAACTTTGACGCAGACAGCGTGAAAGAAGTAACTGACCTATTAGAAAAGTCTAAACAAAATACTAAAATTATGATTGATTTCAGTCATGCAAACAGCAGCAAAAAGTTTGAAAACCAAATGTTGGTTTCTACTGATGTTAGTCAGCAAATCGCTGGCGGAAACCACAATATATTTGGTGTAATGGTAGAAAGTCACTTAGTAGAAGGTCGTCAAGATTTAGTAGACGGTAAAGCAGCAACATACGGTCAAAGTATTACAGACGCATGTATCGGCTGGAACGATACTGAAACAATGTTAGCACAACTTAGCAATGCAGTAGCTGCTCGTAGAGGTTAAGCTTGAGATGTAAGCTCACCTGAAATAGGGGAGTTACATTACTTAATTATATGAAAGCCTGTACTTGTGTACGGGCTTTTTTT
>Ga0209292_1005289_pt1 | contig 13224 bp, 11 predicted proteins | sample GOMGulsemesocosm_2_FD_184634 | JGI IMG/M metagenome (GOLD analysis project Ga0209292, IMG submission 184634) | Methane-oxidizing microbial communities from mesocosms in the Gulf of Mexico - GOM9C Gulf of Mexico (SPAdes) (version 2) | ecosystem: Environmental > Aquatic > Marine > Cold seeps... | reverse complement strand
CGCGGATGTGGTGAAATTGGTAGACACGCAGCCTTGAGGGGGCTGTGCTTTAGGGCGTGGGGGTTCAAGTCCCCCCATCCGCACCAAATTAAAAAATCCCGCTACTCGAAAGAGTAGCGGGATTTTTGCTGTTTTATTGTCTGTAATAAATACCTAGTCCAAGAGTTTTTAACTGCTGGTAAGATCAGGATCAAAGACTGCTAATGCCTACGGTTATATATTGATATCAGTGCCGTAAAATTAAAATACAATAAATTTATAGCCATACGCCAATGTAGCCAAATTGAGATACGTTCGCTGAGGCCATTATTGAGGAACAAACTGATGAAAAAAGTACTACTTATTGCGTCAATATCACTGCTAGTTACGGGCTGTATTAACCGCAGCCCAGATCAAAGTGTTGCCCAGCAGACATCAAAGCAACAGATAGAGCAAGCGACACGCTGCGCCAAATTACAAAAACAAGTAAAAGCGGCTGAAGGAAAATTGATTCGTCAGACCGCTGCGCGTGATTATTATGCCCAAGAGTGCTTATAGTCTTTCGGCAGTGCATTACGTTTTTAATTTATTTAGCTGTTTTTCTTGTGACTTGACCAGCTTAGCTAAAGTAACACTACTGCCAAATGCTTCATCGGCAAAGTTTGATAACTCGTAGGCTGAAGTTGAAATGATGGTAATATTTCGATTTACTTCCTCGGTCACGGCGCTTTGCTGTTCCGCTGCCGTTGCAATGTGGCTCACCTGACTTGAAACTTCATCGATTTGCGTAACCATCTCGGTAATTGAACCCAGTGCCTGGTTCGTTTTCTCCACTGCCATTTCTGCTTGAACTGTGCCTTTTTCAATAACGCTTGACGCATTGTTCACCTCAAGGTGTAAAGACGCGATCAATTCGCTGATACTATCAGTCGACGCCTGTGTTTTCGACGCCAAAGACCGTACTTCATCGGCAACCACTGCAAATCCACGTCCTTGATCACCAGCTCGGGCTGCTTCAATTGCGGCATTTAATGCTAACAAGTTAGTTTGATCGGCAATTGAACGGATAACATCGACGATGGAACTAATATTTTCACTGCTTTGCGAAACTTTGGTCACTGCAATTTTTGCTTGTTCTGATTCCGTTGACATAGTGGTCACATATTCCATTGCATTGAGTAAGCTATTTTGACTTCTCTTAACATTACTCGTCATTAAATCAGCTTCATTTGCAGTTTGTTCAGACGCTCGTGCTACTTCCTGTGCGGTTGCGCTCATTTGGTTTACTGCGGTCACCACGTTTTCTATTTCTTTATTTTGTTCTGAAACACTACCTTGAATACTTTGAGAAATGCGCGCGGTGTTTTCGCTTTCAATTTGAGTTTTAAGTGTTAATTTTTTTAGTTGTGAAATAAGCGATTGTAATTTGACTAAAAATTGATTAAAACCATTAGCTAAAGCAATAAGTTCGGCATGTGATTTGACTTCAATCGTTTTAGTTAAATCACCATCTTCGCTAACCAAGGCTTCCATGTTGCGGTTAAACATGTTGATAGGTCTGACAATACTTTTGGTCATCAACCAAATACAAAACACAGCGACAAGTGTGATGACAATACCAAGAGCAATTTGTAAACGATTTATCTCACTCGCATTAGTCGTCATACTTTGTTGTAATTCGAATGCGGTTGCCAATGCATCTTGCTTATCAACTTCGATAATAATGGACCAAGTATTATCAGCAACATCAATTTTTACTGATTGTGCTACTGTAATATTGTGCTCATTTTCCAGCATGCCATTACCTGTATGCAATGATTGTAAGTTTTTTGCATGATCTGAAGTTATCGCCTCACTTAACGGGCGGCCTTTTTTATGATAGTGACTTGATGCAACAATGAAACCTCGCTCACTTAATAACGTAACTTTACTTCGACCTTGATATAATGTTTGTGACAGTTCATCTATAAAAGATTGAAAAATTGGTAAATTAATGTCACCACCGACCAGTCCAACAAATTCTCCTTGTTTGATAATAGGAACGGTTAGCGATGTCATCAATTGGCTATCACCAGATGATAACTCAAAAAGGTAAGGCTCCATTAAGCACGGTTTTAATGTCTCTTTTACGCATAAAAACCACTCTGCAGCACGTATACCAAATTCGTTAAGAGTTTCATCATATTTTTGCGTTGCGTCTTCGATCAGAGATTGGGTTATATTGCCGCTACTGTCTCGAATGAAGTAGACCTCAAAACTACCAGCACCTTCAACGCTATGGTTAGTGCCAGTTATAAATTCTTGATCATTTTTGTCGAAGCCATTAGCCTCAAACTGAGCGTAAAATGAAGATAACAGACTGTTTTGTTCTAATGTTGTAGCTATTAGTTTCTGAGCCTGGTCTCGGTCAATTCCACCCGCACCTGTGTTGCTCATTATGGCCGAAAAAGAGTAGGGCACTCGATAGGCTTCATTGAGAAAGGCCGAAATACGTTCACTGTATTGCGAGGCCGTCGCTTTTAACTTTTCTTTTATTTCGTTGTTTAGTGCTTGTTGGGTTTGACTAGTGATTTTTTTGTTACTCGATTCTAGTGCTTGCCACATAGTTAATGACAGTGTGGCAACAGTAACAACAAACAGTATGATTGATATCGATAGTAATTTAGAACTAATGGAATATTCTTTCATGATTGCCCCCGAAGAGATTGTTTTAATAACTAAGTCGATGAACTGTGATTATTTGATTAAGGTTAGTGCAAGTTATCTTTTTTGTATCTGTTTTTATAATGTAGTGGCTAAGCTTGGTTGTTCTGTAATTGCCTGAAAATAAACAATATAACTTATCTTTTCGAAAAAATTGTAATAAATACACAAAGTTTTATAACCCTATTAATTGTCTTATTGCGATTATAAAAATTTGATTATAGTAAAACTTTAATGCAATACAGGCATTTGTTTTTCTGATGTACTACTATTTAGCACTTACAGTTTCTTAAAGACGTCAAAATTGTACCGACTTAATGTTTCCCCATTTATTTTAAGCTAGGAGCAACTAAATGAAGTGGACCTTGCGCGCAATTACCTTGTTATTTTATTGGCTTGTTAGTTGCTTGATACAGGCTGATGAAAAAGATTCTGGGGTTGATAATGAACATGTAACTAATCAACAACAGGCCTACCAACAAGAATTTAAGCTGTACAGCGAAGCGGCTGAGCAAGGCGATGCAGAAGCTCAATCGATGTTGGGCTATTTCTATGAAGTAGGACAAGGAGTTACACAAAGCTATACTCAAGCATTTATCTGGTACACCAAAGCGGCTGAATTAGGCAATGCTCATGCTCAATATAATTTGGGATTAAAATATAGTGGTGGCAAGGGAGTTGTTCAAAGTAGCAAACAAGCCGTTTACTGGTACACCAAAGCGGCAGATCAAGAAGTTGTTAACGCCCAGTTCAATTTGGCGTTGTTGTATGGTGAAGGTCGCGGGGTCACTCAAAATTATCAGCAAGCAGCCTATTGGTTTAGCAAGGCAGCCATGCAAGGAGATGCTGACGCTCAGTATAATCTCGGCGCGATGTATCAACAAGGCCATGGCTTGCCACAGAGTTTTGAAAAATCTTACATGTGGCTTGGTGTGGCTGCTGCTCATGGCCATAAAAATGCCGCATTATATAAACCGAAAGTTGCCAAACAATTGTCCGCTAATAGCCTTCAAAACGCCGGAGAAGAAATAAACCGTCTTTACGAGAAAATTAACAATCATTAGTCAAGATCAAAGTAAAGTGTTGGTCAACAGATAATGCAGTAATACACTGCGCTCAATGACAAAATATGTTTAATACTCCAGAGGTAAATTGATTCGTCAGCTTACTGCCTATAAATATATTCCTGATGGAGTTATTGACACTTATTCATGTACGATAGATCTGTTTCTTCCTTTGTTTTGTGTTTTAAAGTAAGATTTCGCCGCTTTTTATTATACTGACCATGGATTAATCATTTTGCAGACACTTTCTCAGCTAACATCTGGCGAATTAGCTGGCGCTCAGCGCTTATCTTTATCTGAAAACTTAACGTCATTTCCATTAGAAATTTTAACACTGGCTGATAGCTTAGAGATCCTCGATTTATCTAACAACAAATTAACGTCATTGCCAGCAGAGTTTGCGCAGTTAAAAAAACTTAAAATTATATTTGCTTCAAACAACCACTTTGAGACACTACCAGAAGTGCTTGGTCAGTGTGTGAACTTAGAAATGGTTGGTTTTAAATCTAACCAAATTAATCAGGTACCGGGCAACGCATTACCGGCCAAATTACGCTGGTTGATCTTAACGGATAACCGTATTGAAGTATTACCAGACACTTTGGGTGAGCGCCCTCGGCTACAAAAATTAGCATTAGCGGGAAATTTGTTAACACAGCTACCGGTTACCTTGGCTCAAGCTAGCAATCTTGAGTTAGTGCGAGTTTCAGCCAACCGACTGACACAGTGCCCAGATCAATTGTTGGGCTTACCCAAACTTGCTTGGTTAGCGTTTTCAGGTAATCCCTTTAGCAAGTCAGATCTCAGCATTAAGACCGTGCCTGAGGTTTCGTCATCGAGTTTTACGTTACAAGAAGTGCTAGGACAAGGCGCGTCTGGGGTTATTTCAAAGGCGACTTGGAATAAGCAACAAACCTCTTTGCCTGATGATATTGCAGTTAAAGTCTTTAAAGGCGAGGTAACTAGTGATGGTTATCCACAAGATGAATTACAAGTGTGTTTGAAGGTAGGTAATCATCCAAACTTGGTACAGTCTTTGGCGCAAGTGAACGAACCAGACTATTTAGCGTTAATCATGAAATTGATCCCTGCTAACTATATTAATTTAGGGCTACCGCCATGCTTTAATAGTTGTACCCGCGATACCTTTGCACAAGGTTTTAGCTTGTCGATTGATAAAATTGCTAAAATCGTTGTACAAATGGAAGAAGTCTTTGCATATTTACATTTAAATCAAGTAAGCCACGGTGACTTATATGCTCACAATACCTTATTTGATGATCAAGCTAATATTATTGTCGGCGACTTTGGTGCAGCAACGATGTATCACATGCTGACAGCGGAACAGCAAAGAAAAATAAAACAGATTGAGCGCAGGGCCTATTGTCATTTTATTGATGATCTATTAAGCATTTGCGCCAAAGAAGACCAACACAGCAAGTCATTTAATCTGCTCAAGGCACAAGTTAGCACCGATACGGATTAGCTGTGGAAAACCAATGATAAGAGGTGGGAGTCACTTATCATTGGTTTCAACATCTAGCTAAAATGGTTTTAGTTACTTAAGACCATTTTAGCTGTCTTTTTTTGTGCCGGTGCAATTTGCCATTGATTCTCAAAAATAGCGCCACGCTCGACACAAACAAATTGGTGATAGAAACGCTCACTAATATCTACCATCTTAGCGGCTAGTTGGGCGCCAGGGTTCCAAGTGATTACACTGTTACAATGACTGCCGCTAATGTTGATTGGTGTGAGGTTTTCAATTTTTTGATCTTGACTGCCATAGACAAAGTAGCGGTCGACTTCACTAGGGAAGTGCAGGTTGCCATTTAAACGGTCGACAATTGCATTATTTGCACTATCGACGTATTGATAAGTATCAAGTCCGCTCACTGCTGTTTTTGCGATGTCTTCTATCGCAAAGTAACTATGCAAAGCCCATTCACAGTCAATATCAACTGCTGATTTGTTGATGATTGAAAATTCGACGGATAGCTTATCGCTAAGGGTGAACGATAGTTCCATCGCAAACTGATGTGGATAAACTTGCTCACTGTCATTTGTATGGTTTAATGCCAACGTTATTGCTACTTCACCGTTTGCATTGGTAATTGCGGTGTTTTTAGTCCATAAGCTGGTGCGAGCGAATCCGTGATTAGGGTAGGTTAGTCCTGCTGTTTGTGCGCCTTTGTAAGGACCAAACCACGGCGCGCAGATCGGCACTCCACCGCGTATCGGCTTGCCTAGTTCAAATGTTGCAATCGGACTTAACCATAACAAAGCGGGTTTATCTTTTGCTTTAAACTCTAAAATTTGACCGCCAGAAAGTGAAATGACGGCATAACACTTCGGACTATCAATAACGATTAATGGTAGATCTTGTACTGCATTATAAAGCTTTTGGGTATTTGACATAAAAATATACGGCTGAGTCATGAGTCTTTGTCATTTAAATAATGGAGTGTGCACAGTAGGGTATAATATTGGGCTATCGATTGATATTTTCGGTGTCGCTTTAACCCGATATCAAAAAAGTTTTATTGTAATTATTTACCTATTTGAATACTCCGTAAGCTTTATTTATACTGCGATACAGCTTGTTGCGCACTTGCTTGATGAACCTAGACTATTTGAACCAAGGCTGTTGCCTATATAAAGCGATTACTTAACAATACCCTTAGTCTATTTTGCTCCAAAGATCACAGAACAGCGGTTATTTAGTCAAATTAGTCGATAATGGCTTGAATATTTTGCTGTCAGGGGTATAATCAGCGCATTATTTTAGTCACTAGTTTTGATTTATTGAAGTTAGTGCTCCAAATTTATTTTGGATAAGCCCAACATACAGAACATCGATGTTGGCTACCAAGTGTGACTTGGTATACAGGGTCCAGTTTTAAGCCCCGCTTTTAGTCGGGGTTTTTTATTACCTGTAAAATATTAGTTGGATTTATTAAGTTAGCAGATTTCACACCTGCTTGGTTAATTGATCTAATTAGTATTTCACATAGGGTGGATTGATTATTCACCGATTAAACTGGGCCTAGAGCCCATTTTTTGTTTTTAGGAGTTAGTGTTGTCAACAATTGATAATCGCTTAACAGAAATGTTAGAACCTGCCGTTGAAGCGGCTGGTTTTGAATTGGTAGGAATCGAGTATATCCGTGCGGGTAAACATTCTACGCTACGTATTTACATCGACCATGAGAACGGTATTGACGTTGACGACTGTGTCGAAGTTAGCCATCAGTGTAGTGCTGTCCTTGATGTCGAAGACCCTATCACCAATGAATACAACCTAGAGGTTTCATCACCTGGGTTAGACCGTCCTTTGTTTAAGGCTCACCATTACCAAGAGCGTATTGGTGAAGTTATATCACTGCAGTTAGTGATGCCGAGCAATGGTCGTCGCAATTTTAAGGGAGAGGTCATCAGCGTCGAAGGCGAAATGATCACAGTAAAAGTTGACGGACAGGAATACACATTAGCCTTAGCAAACGTTAAGAAAGCTAATATTGTTCCACAGTTCTAAACGATAATTTAAGTCTTAGATTATAAGATAAAGGTAAGAGGCAATATAGATGAGTAAAGAGATATTGTTGGTGACAGAAGCCGTTTCGAATGAGAAAGGCGTGCCACGTGAAAAGATTTTTGAAGCTTTGGAAATTGCACTAGCAAGTGCAACGAAAAAGAAAAGCGAAAAAGAAATAGAAGTACGCGTTGATATTGACCGTAAAACAGGTGAATTTGATACGTTCCGTCGCTGGTTAGTAGTAGCCGATGACGCGATTGAAAACTCATTTGCAGAAATGACACTATCAGCCGCACAGTATGATGATGAATCAGTTCAGTTAGGTGATTTTGTTGAAGATCAAATTGACTCAATTGAGTTTGACCGTATTACGACTCAAATTGCTAAGCAAGTAATCGTACAAAAAGTTCGTGAAGCTGAGCGTGAAATGGTTGTTGACCAATACCGTGACCAAGTTGGCGAATTAGTCACTGGTGTGGTTAAGAAAAGTAATCGCGACAGTGTGATTATTGATCTGGGTAACAATGCTGAAGCGATTATCTACAAAGATGACCGTTTACCACGTGAATCATTCCGTTCTGGTGACCGTATTCGTGGCCTTCTTTACGATATTAAAGAAGAAAACCGTGGCCCACAATTATGTGTTAGCCGTACCCACCCAGACATGTTGATTGAACTGTTCCGCATTGAAGTGCCAGAAATTGGCGAAGAAATGTTAGACATCAAAGGGGCCGCTCGCGATCCTGGTTCACGTGCTAAAATTGCTGTAAAAAGCAACGACAAGCGCATTGATCCTGTTGGTGCTTGTGTTGGTATGCGTGGTTCACGTGTTCAAGCTGTTTCAGGTGAACTTGGTGGCGAACGTGTTGACATCGTATTGTGGGACGAAAATATTGCCCAGTACGTAATCAATGCAATGGCACCAGCCGAAGTAGTTAGCGTTATCGTTGACGAAGACACCAACAGCATGGATTTGGCCGTAGAAGAAGACAACCTAGCGCAAGCTATTGGTCGTAACGGTCAGAACATTCGTTTGGCGAGCCAGTTAACGGGTTGGAACCTTAACGTAATGACGGTTGCTGAGCTTAAACAAAAGCACGAAGCTGAAGACGGCAAGGTTATTGTTGAGCTAACTAAAGAACTTGATATCGATTCAGACTTTGCTCAAGTATTGGTTGAAGAAGGTTTCACTTCGTTAGAAGAAGTAGCTTACGTACCAGTGTCTGAGTTACTAGCAATCGACGGTTTTGATGAAGATTTAGTTAACGAGCTTCGTGAGCGTGCTAAAAGCGCATTAACAACTAAAGCGCTTAAGGTTGAAGAGTCTCTTGATGATGCTCACCCAGCTGCTGATTTATTAGCACTTGAGGGCTTAGAGCGTCACCTTGCATTTGTACTAGCGAGTAAAGGCATTATCACGCTTGAAGATCTTGCTGAGCAAGGTATTGACGATCTTGAAGAAATTGAAGAATTAAGCCAGCAACAAGCTGGTGAATTGATTATGGCAGCCCGTAATATTTGTTGGTTTAGCGACGAGCAAGAGTAATAGGGTCAAGGGGAATTATCAACTATGACAGACTTAACAGTTAAAATTCTAGCCGATGAAATTGGCGCGCCAGTAGAGCGTGTGATTGAACAATTGGCAAGTGCTGGCTTTGAAAAAGGTCAGAACGATAACGTATCGTTAGAAGAGAAGCAGTCTTTATTGGCCCATCTCGCTAAACAACACGGTGGTGAAGCAACGCCATCTAAAATGACTTTGCAGCGTAAAAGCAAATCAACGTTAAAAGTTGGTTCTGGCGAAAAAAGTCGCACGGTTGCTGTTGAAACTCGTAAAAAGCGTACTTACGTTAAGCGCGATGCAACAGAAGATCAAGCGGCTAACGAAGCACAAGCTATTGCAGAGCAAGAAGCACAAGCCGCGGCAGCAGAAGTTGCAGCCGAGCAAGCTAAAAATGACGCAGCAGTTAAAGCCGAGCTAGAAGCAACAGCTAAAGCAGAGCGTGACGCTAAAGATGTCGCAGCCGCAGCAGCGAAAAAAGAACAAGCAGCACGTGAAGCCGCCAAAGCAGCCGAGCAAAAAACAGATCCAGCAGCTATCGCACAAGCAGAAGAAATGAAGAAAGAAGAAGAACAATTGCAAGAACGCAAGCAATCATTAGCAGCCGCTAACATTGCAGCAGCAGCCAAGTTAGAAGCTGAAAATGCTAAAAAATTAGCAGAAGCTAACGCTGGTCGTTGGGCTGACGAAGAAACTAAACGTAAGGCAGCTGAAAAAGGTGCCGATTACCATACAACTTCTTCAAATGCAGCACGTGAAGCTGAAGACAAGCAAGATCGTCAAGATGAAGGCCAGAAGCGTCCGAAGAAAAAAGCTAAACGTGATACACGTGGCGGCAAAAAAGGCGCACCACAGCGTGGCGGTCGTAACCGTAAAGGTACCCTAGCGGCACCAACATCGCTTAAGCAAAGCTTTGACAAATCTGCGGTTGTTGCAAAATCTGAAATTCGTTTAAGCGAAACTATTTCAGTATCTGAACTGGCATCTAAGATGACAGTAAAGGCAACTGAAGTAATCAAGAACCTTATGAAAATGGGCGTTATGGCGACCATTAACCAAGTGCTTGATCAAGAGACTGCTGAACTAATCTGTGAAGAAATGGGTTACAAAGTACTGATCGTTCGTGAAAACGAACTAGAGCATGCGGTAATTAGTGAGCGTGGCGAACAGGGTGACCTTAAACCTCGTGCGCCTGTTGTTACTATCATGGGTCACGTTGACCACGGTAAAACATCGTTACTTGATTACATCCGTAAAGCAAAAGTCGCTGACGGTGAAGCTGGTGGTATTACACAGCACATTGGCGCATACCACGTTGATGTTGATGGTGCGATGATCACCTTCTTAGATACTCCGGGACACGCGGCATTTACCGCCATGCGTGCACGTGGTGCTCAAGCTACAGATATCGTTATTATCGTAGTTGCTGCAGACGATGGTGTTATGCCGCAAACTAAAGAAGCGGTTGCCCACGCAAAAGCGTCTGGTTCGCCAATCATTATCGCTGTTAACAAAATGGATAAAGAAGGCGCGGATCCAGATCGTGTTAAAAACGAACTGTCTGTACTTGACGTTATTCCTGAAGATTGGGGCGGCGACGTTCAATTTGTTCACGTATCAGCGAAAGCGGGTACCGGCATTGACGAATTGCTTGAATCTATCTTAATGCAGTCTGAGTTACTTGAACTTAAAGCAACTGACCAAGGTCACGCTGCTGGTGTTGTTATTGAATCTCGTCTTGATAAAGGTCGTGGTCCTGTAGCTACTGTCCTTGTTAAAGACGGCATGCTAAACCACGGTGATATCATTTTATGTGGTACTGAGTACGGCCGTGTTCGTGCGATGCGTGATGAAAATGGTCGTGACATTAAGTCTGCTGGTCCAAGTTTCCCCGTTGAAATTCTTGGTTTGTCTGCTGTGCCTAAAGCCGGTGACGAAGCGACAGTTGTTACTGACGAGCGTAAAGCCCGTGAAGTTGCCCTTTACCGTCAAGGTAAATTCCGTGACCTTAAACTAGCACGTCAGCAAAAAGCTAAGCTTGAAAACATGTTTGCTAACATGACCGCTGGCGAATGTTCAGAACTTAACGTTATTCTTAAAACTGACGTTGAAGGTTCACTAGCAGCGATTGCTGATTCACTAGAGAAGCTATCTACTGACGAAGTTAAAGTTAACATTATCAGCCGTGGTGTTGGTGGTATTACTGAAACTGACTCAACACTAGCAGCAGCGTCTAACGCGATCATGCTTGGTTTTAACGTTCGTGCTGATGCGACTGCTCGTAAAGTTATCCAAAACGAAAACTTGGATATGCGTTACTACAGCGTAATCTATGACTTGATTAACGAAATTAAGTCAGCGATGAGTGGTTTACTTGCGCCTGAATTTAAGCAGCAAATCATTGGTATGGCTGAAGTTCGTGACGTATTTAAGTCACCAAAAATTGGTGCGATTGCCGGTTGTATGGTTACTGAAGGTATCATTAAGCGTACGCAACCTATCCGTGTATTACGTGATAACGTGGTTATTTACGAAGGCGAGCTTGAATCACTACGTCGTTTTAAAGATGACGTACAAGAAGTTCGTAACGGCATGGAATGTGGTGTTGGCGTTAAGAATTACAATGACGTGAAAGTTGGTGATCAAATCGAAGTATTCGAAATCATTGAAATTCAACGTTCTTTATAATTTTTAAAACAATCAAGAACAGATGGGGGCATTAGCCCCCATCTGTGTTTCTAACTATTAATGCCATTTTAAGGCATTAGGAGAAGATAATGGCTAGAGAATTTAGCCGTAGCCGCCGTGTTGCACAGCAGCTACAAAAAGAATTGGCGATGATCGTCATGCGTGAAATCAAAGCCAAAGAATTTGGCATGATTACCATCAATGAGGTGGATTTGTCACGCGATTTGTCGTACGCGAAAGTCTATTTTACACTGTTGAATGACGAAGCTGGTTTGATTAAAAAGGCCGTTGAGTTACTAAATGAGTCTGCACCTTTTATTCGTTCATTAATGGGCAGCAAAATGCAGCTGCGTATTGTGCCTGAATTGCGTTTTTACCATGACAAATCGTTAAGTGAAGGTATTCGCATGGCGTCAATGGTGACCAAAGCGGTACGTGACGACAAAGAAAAAAGCAATAACGATCCTGTAGAGGACTAAGCATGGCTAGAAAACGTAAAGGCCGTGCCATCGATGGTGTGATCTTAATTGACAAACCAACAGGTCACAGCTCAAACGATATCTTGCAAAAAGTTAAGCGTATTTTCTTTGCTCAAAAAGCAGGGCATACCGGTGCACTTGACCCGCTAGCGACTGGCATGTTGCCTATTTGTTTAGGTGAAGCGACCAAGTTTTCGCAATACCTACTCGAATCTGACAAAAGATATCGAGTTATTGCTAAACTTGGCGAGCGTACAGACACCAGCGATAGCGACGGCGAAGTGGTACAAACTCGCGCGATAGAGTTCAGTGATGAGCACTTAATGGCGCAGCTTGAAAAATTTCGTGGTAAAACCATGCAAGTACCGTCAATGTTTTCGGCACTTAAGCACCAAGGCAAGCCATTATATTGGTATGCCCGTCAAGGCATTGATGTTGAGCGCGCAGCGCGTGAGATTAATGTGTTTGAATTGTTGTTTATTCGCTGTGACAACGACGAGCTTGAGCTTGAAATTCACGTCAGCAAGGGTACGTACATTCGTACCATTATTGACGACTTGGGTGAAATGCTAGGCTGTGGCGCGCACATTACAATGTTACGTCGTCTTGAAGTGGCTAATTACCCGCAAGAAAAAATGGTTACACTAGATCATTTGCAAGCGTTACTTGAGCAAGCAAATGATGAAGAGATTGAACCATCGGTTTATCTCGACCCATTATTATTGCCAATGGATACTGCGGTTAGTGATTTTCCCCAGGCGAATATCACTGACGAAATGGCTGTAGGCGCCTTGCATGGTAACCCGGTGACGCTTGCTGGTTTTAGTGAAGGCACGTTAGTACGAATGACAGTTGGTGACTCACAGCGCTTTATTGGTGTCGGCATTGTCGATAGCCAGCTTAGAGTACAACCGAAACGTTTGGTAGTAAGTAACGACTAATTCTGCAACATTTAAGGTCATACTGGTACTTTTTACTTGTATCTTGGTATTTTACTGGTAGTATACGGCGCTCGACATGTAGCTGAATTAGTGATCGGCTACATACTTTTTTAAATCTTATAAACATTGGAGTTTATTATGTCACTAAACGCTACTCAAACTGCTGAAATCATCGCTGATTTTGGCCGTGATGCAAACGATACTGGTTCTTCAGAAGTTCAAGTTGCTTTGTTAACTGCACAAATCAACCACCTTCAAGGCCACTTCAAAAAGC
>Ga0209292_1005285_pt1 | contig 13230 bp, 15 predicted proteins | sample GOMGulsemesocosm_2_FD_184634 | JGI IMG/M metagenome (GOLD analysis project Ga0209292, IMG submission 184634) | Methane-oxidizing microbial communities from mesocosms in the Gulf of Mexico - GOM9C Gulf of Mexico (SPAdes) (version 2) | ecosystem: Environmental > Aquatic > Marine > Cold seeps... | reverse complement strand
CGCATTTGGTATGACGTGGAGTGTGGGTGGTTGGTTGTTGATGCGTTTTCTGGGTAAGTTAAAGCCTGCAAGAGTGGGTGAGTTGTATAAGCGTGTGGCGGATGAGATTAATACGACGTTTGCGATTGAATCGACGGTGGAGCTGTCTTTTGAGGAAGCTATGACGCCTGAGGTTATTGAGAAATATAATGCTAAGACTACGGGTGGGAAGTATATATTGAATCCTAATAAGGGTTAGGTGAATGGATGGTTTGATATCAAATTGACAAGGGCGAGCGTTGAATATACTGTCTCTGTTATCAATAACAGGGATAGTCGTTTGAATTCAAAGAAAATTTCTCTTCGTTCGTCTTTCCCGTTTATAAGGGGTTATGCGGCATCTGTTCGTATGGCACTCTGTTATATCAGGAGTAATAATATGATTCAACGAATACTATTGTTGGTTGTTCTAGTTTTTTCTAGTTCTGTTTATGCAGGAGAGCAGCAGGTCTACGATATAGTAATGGTAGAGAAAAGTGGTGGCGATTGGAGAGCTGTAAAATACAATATATCTTCAGGTGAAAGTTGGTACATCAGAAACGGAGTCTTTATTCGCCTGCTAGATGACGAGGTATTACCAGAATCTCGTTACAAGGTTGTTGTAACCAAACACAAGGGCGGATGGGGTGCCGTAAAAATGGATATCATTAGTGGTAACGCATGGAAATTGAATGGTGAGATGTTTGTGCGAGTTAAAGACACCAAATAAACATAACAATCGTATGTTACGGAAAAAATGGCGTGTTAACCCTCAAGGAGATATCCAATTGAGTATTAGTATCCGAAAAGAACATTCAAGCGATGTTCAAAGTATCGATGAGGTTACTGTTGCCGCATTTCTTGAGGCGCCACATACCGATCATACGGAGCAGTTTATAGTTAAAGCACTTCGTGAATCAGGTGCATTATCGATCTCCCTTGTTGCTGAAGATGAAGGCAATGTCGTTGGTCATGTGGCGCTTTCTGCTGTAACTATTTTTGACGGTGCAGATAGTTGGTATGGTCTGGGTCCAATCTCAGTACTTCCCAATAATCAGAGTAGAGGTATTGGCTCGAAGCTTATGAATGCAGTCATTCAAGAGCTAAAGAATATAAAAGCTAATGGTTGTGTATTACTCGGAGACCCAAACTACTATCATCGTTTTGGCTTCAAGCCTAGAGAGGGCTTGGTGCTTCCAGATGTACCGGCAGAGTATTTTCAAGCCTTGTTATTTCAAGGGGATTTACCTCAAGGAATCGTTACTTATCATGAATCCTTTTCTGCAAAGGGTTAACAAGTCAAAGCACGCGGACTTCACCCAACCCGTTATGGTCAGCGTTAAGAGTAAGAAGATGATTAATACGATTAAGTCTGTTTTTTATTCAATAGCCATTTTTCTGATTGTTGGCCCTTTCCTTGGCGCAATTATTTGTGCAGGAGTGGCTGGAGAATCACCGGTAAAAATCATATTTTTTTCTTATTTTATGGGGATAATTCCAGCTTTATTGGCTTGTGCAATTAATTGGATTTTGTTTTTATCTCTCAGAAATAGATATTCACTTCCAGATTCTCTAATAGGAATGGCAAGTGGCTTATTTTTGTTATTGCTTCTAATCGCAACAAAAGGGCTGCCAAACCATTTTAATACAGGAGCAGCACTGCTCCTTATATTTACAGTGCCTCCGGCAATATGTAGTAGTATCGTAAATTCATATATAGCGCGAACACTCCCTCGTAAAAGTTACCCTGATAAGACAAATCACACTTTGTAATTGAAATGGAGATTTATTATGAATCCTAGTTATCAAACTGCAAAATTACAGTTTGACGAACGGATGGTTGAGCTTTATATCAAATTGACAAGGGTGAACGTTGAATATACTGTCTCCGCTATCAATAACAGGGGTGGTCGTATGATTTCAAAGAAAATTCCTCTTCGTTCGCCTTTCCCGTTTATAAGGGGTTATGCGGCATCTGTTCGTGTAGCAAGCTGTTATAACTCATAGAGTGAATTGAGTAATGATTCAAATTGGTCGTACAAGCGTATGGTTTTCTAATGGTATGATCAGGTGTGAATCTTATACGGGGGATGTCCACGGAAACTCAGCCGTAAAGCAGAAATTGATTTCAGTAAGTATGCTCTCTGATAATAAGTTTTCTCTAAAAACAAATAAAGGTAATGGCTATGTCCAGTTCAATGAATCATCAAGCGGTAATTATACCGTCGAGTTGGTGCTACCTAAGATGTTTGGAAATCACAGGTTTTATGGCAGCTCTAGCTCAAGTCAAGTGGGCGCTGTATTAAATCAATTGAAGGCGATTTAACTTCATATGAATATTAAACTTTATCAGCAAGAAGTCACAAAAGAATTGATGGGTCTTCTTCTTATGGCTGATCCAGACAAAGAAGCAATTGCTGCGTATCTAGATGGGTCAGTCATATTTGTTGCCTATGATTCAAATCGTCTAATTGGTGTTGCTGCCATTACCTTTGAGACAGATCAAGCTGAGTTGAAGAATCTAGCCGTTGATGAATCTTATCAGGGTAGAGGTATCGCAAAAGAGCTTATCTTCAAAGTACAAAACTACGCAAAAAAAAGCGGCTCTCTTTCTATGAAGGTAGGAACTGGGAATTCAAGTTTGTCGCAACTGGCTTTGTATCAAAAGTGTGGTTTTAGGATGCAGTATATAAAGGAAGACTATTTCATAGGGTATCCAGAGCCAATCTATGAAAATGGTATTCGGTGCTTAGATATGGTGGTGTTGTGTGCAAAGTTATAATAAGCGTATGTTAAGGATAAATTTCAATTGCGTTTCAGTTTTCTGAAAATACGGGTTTTTCCTTTAAAATAACAAACTTATATTAGTCCCTTTCTTAGCTGTATTTACTCTATAAATACAGTCTCTTTTTTATTGCTATCCCTCTCTCATAAACTAAAATTAGTACAGTGTTTTAAATTGCTTTCAAATTTTTGGTGACGTTTATGTTGTCTATAAATATTGATGATAACGATCAGCTTGCGAATGAAATTACCACGCTTTCAGGTCAAATTAATGCGGCTAATTATCGCTTTTTAAAATTAATAGCTGAGTTCGATAGACGCGAAGCATGGGCGGGGGCAGGTATTCGTTCTTGTGCTTATTGGTTAAACTGGCAGTGTGGCATTGCGATGAATGCCGCGCGAGAAAAAGTAAGAGTCGCACGGGCATTAGACGGCTTGCCAGAAATTAATGAGGCTTTTGAAAAAGGCGAACTTAGTTTTTCTAAAGTACGCGCCATGACTCGTATCGCTACGTCGCTAAACGAATCCTATTTATTGATGATTGCTAATCACGGTACAGCGCAGCATATGGAGGTGCTGGTTAGAGCATATCGACATGTGAGCCCACAGTGTGATGCTGACGAAGCTCTTAATAATAATGAGAGAGTTAGTGAGAAGGAGGCTGATAATAAAAAGAGTGAACATCTGCAAGATCAGCGCAAGGTTTCTTGTTTTCAAGACGATGATGGCATGTGGCATATTCAAGCGATATTACCAGCGGAAGAAGGTGGGATATTAGTTAAAGTACTTAAGGAGTTGGGTGATCGTTTGGTGGTCGCAGCTTCACAGGAAACAGAAAAAAAAGATGAAAAACAACTAAGCATAGAACCAGAAATAGTTACCGCGGTAACGTCTTTTCCTCAACGGCGGGCGGATGCTTTGGTGGCGATTGCGGAACATTATTTGGCAACAGGCTCTGGTGATGCGGTTAATTTAAAAGGCTCTGATCGGTGCCAGTTGATTATGCATGTGCAGGACGGTGCTAATCTGGACGGACAGTGGCTAGTACCGGATGCGGCGAGACGTTTGGCTTGTGATGCGAGCTTACGGCTGGTTACGGAGGATGAGCATGGTAATGTGCTGGATATTGGTCGCCGCTCACGGATTATTTCTAGCGCTATGTCGCGAGCCTTATCGATTCGTGATGGCGGTTGCCAGTTTCCGGGGTGTTGTGAATCACGCTATGTCGATGGGCATCATATAAAGCACTGGGCGGATGGCGGTGAAACTAAACTCGATAATTTGGTAACGCTGTGCCGCTATCATCATAGGGAGTTGCATAAGGGGAAGTACTTTTTATGTTTGAAACCCGAAACAGATACGGTACAGCGTTTTGGCGATCGCTTGTGCTTTTCTAAAGTAGATCGCTATTTTGATGCGCCGTTTAATCGCAGTGATAAATTCGTTATTGCGGCCAACCCAGCCAAGTTTACTTGTGCTTGTTGTGATTCTTCGGTATTGGAAAAGGCCTTGCTACCTTCTATCTATCGCTCGATTAATGCAGGCACGGCGGTTACGGGCTGGCAGGGTGAACACATGGATTTGAGTATGGCGCTTGATGGGCTGATTTATAAAAGGGCAAAAGCGCAGGATATAACTGTTGGTAAACAGGGGCGGTTGCTATGACGTGGAGTGTGGGGAAGTATATTTTGAACCCTAATAAGGGTTAAAGGGTTTTCAACACATGACTATTGCTGGTTAAATCATTAAAATAGCCTAATTCATTTAACTAGAAATAATTATGGTCTCTAAAGCTCAAGTCAAAAAGGTATTATCGAAAGCCGAACAACGCTGTACTGCTTCTGGTAGTCGGCTTACCGAAAAGCGTAAGAAAATCTTAGCGATTATGGTTTCTTCTGATGTGCCTTTATCTCCTTATGAGGTTGTGGACCAATATAACGCGGCGGCGGAGTCGAAAATGCCGGCTAACTCTGCCTATCGCATTTTAGATTTCTTAGTGGGTGAGAACTTGGCTCATAAGCTCGCGTCTGCGCAAAAATACGTCGCTTGCTCGCATATCGCTTGTGATCACTCTCATGAAGTACCGCAGTTTTTGATTTGTAGCCAGTGTCAAAATGTTCAGGAAGTCGGTATTCAAGCCGAGCTTATGAAGCAGCTAAAAGATAATGTTGAATCTACCGGTTATAACATGACTAGCCAGCAGTTAGAGATTCAATGTTTATGCCCTAATTGTCAATAAAGCAGTTTTTTCTAGTAAATTATTAATGATATGATATATCATCTATTTAGATATTTGCTAAATTTGGATGATTAACCCATGAATCGACTCCCTGTAACCGTACTCTCTGGCTTTTTAGGCGCAGGGAAGACGACTGTTTTAAGCCATATTCTCAATAACCGTGAAGGTAAAAAGGTCGCTGTTATCGTCAATGATATGAGTGAAATTAATATTGATGCGAATATGATTCAAAATGAGGTTTCCTTTAGCCATCACGAAGAAAAGTTAGTCGAGATGAGTAATGGCTGTATTTGCTGCACATTACGTGAAGACTTACTTTTGGAGGTGAATAAGCTGGCTCAAGAGGGAAGATTTGAATATTTGGTGATTGAATCAACCGGAATTTCAGAGCCCTTACCTGTTGCGGAGACATTTACTTTTGCCGATGAAAACGGTGTTTCGTTAGCGGATGTGGCTCGGTTAGATACCATGGTGACTGTGGTGGATGCGGTCAATTTTTTGAAAGATTATGACGAGGCTAAGTCGCTACAAGAAACCGGCGAGTCGCTTGGGGATGAAGACGAGCGCAGTGTCGCCGATTTGCTTGTGGATCAAGTGGAGTTTGCCGATGTTATTTTGATTAGCAAAACGGATGTTGCTAGTAAAACCGAAACAGAGCGTTTAACTGCCATTATTAAAACGCTGAATACCCATTGTGAGATTATTGCCATTGCACAAGGAAAGGTGAATATTGATGCGGTATTGGATACTAAGTTATTCGATTTTGAGCGCGCACAGCAAGCTCCTGGCTGGTTAAAAGAGATGCGGGGTGAGCATGTTCCTGAAACAGAAGAATATGGCATTGGTAGCTTCAGCTATGCTGCGAGGCGACCTTTTAATCCACAAAAATTTTATGATTTTCTGCATGATATACAAAAATATGGAAAGCTTCTTCGTTCAAAAGGTTTTTTTTGGTTGGCAACACGTCCACGATTTGCTGGGCAATGGAGCCAAGCTGGAGGGATGGCAAGGCATGGTTTTGCTGGCTTGTTTTGGAAAGCGGTGCCAAAAGACCGCTGGCCTGAAGATGAGGACTATTTGGATTCCATTGAGAAACAGTGGGTAGAACCCTTTGGAGATATGCGACAAGAGCTGGTATTTATTGGCCAAAATTTAGATGAAGAGGCTATGACTTCGGCGCTGAATGAGTGTTTGTTGGATGAAGAGGAAGTATTAAAAGGTAAGGAGTACTGGGGAACTCTGCAAGATCCGTTTCCAACTTGGGAGCAAGAGGCATGAATTTTGTGCAAGGAAACGATCTTATGGTATTCACTAATATTTATCAGGATGATTGTAATATCACTGTGTGGAAACGCAATTTATCGCAGCAGCTACAGCAAGATATCGCTGAGTATTTGAGTGTGAATACCGGCTTGCAAGCATCGATGATATTGTCACCAGAAAATGCAGCCTCGGCCATTCATAAAACGTTAGGCGGTTCAAAATTAACCGCCGCGTTAAGTGAGAATATTGCCGAGTTAGTAGATATTTTTTGCTGTTTATTCGAGTTGCAGCGTGTTGGCTTACGACTAACTGCGTTGGATGGGGCTATGTGTCCTCGTTTTCATGTTGATCGCGTTCCCACACGTTTGGTCACTACTTTTCAAGGTATCGCGACTGAATGGCTGCCTCATAATGTTGTTGATCGCAGTAAGTTAGGTCACGGAAGTGAGGGTAAGCCTGATGACGAGTCTGGAATATTTTCGAATAAAGAAGATATTAAGCAACTGAGCAGTGGTGATGTGGCTTTATTAAAAGGAGAAGGCTGGGAGGGGAATGAAGGGGCTGGCTTAGTTCATCGCTCCCCTTTATTAGGGATGGGTGAAAAACGTTTATTACTTACGTTGGATTTTAATTAATACGCGGATCAACTAACAAGCCGTGGTGTATTAAATCAACTAACCACATTTAATTCTTTAATAAAACGAACCAAGGATTTCTCCGTGAAAATAAAACACTACATAGCTACGTGTTTACCACTAGTTTTGGTCGCATGTAATGATGACAACTCCTCAAATTCTCAATCCTCAGATTTGAACAATGATTTGATTCAAGTAATAGAACAAGTATCAGACGGACAGGGGCTGAACGCATTTATTCTGCCTGCCAGTGATGATTTTAGTTCTATCCCCCAGGATCCGAACAATACTCTCACTGCTGAAAAAGTGGCATTGGGCCAAATGCTATACCATGAAACGGCGCTGGCAACAGAAGGTATTTCCGACAGAGAAAGCACTTGGTCTTGCGCCAGCTGCCATCACGCTGCAGCAGGTTTTAAAGCAGGTGTACCACAAGGTATCGCCGAAGGTGGTGAAGGTTTTGGGTCAGCTGGTGAAGGGCGTACTTTTGCGACTGGGTTTGATGGTGAAGCTTCAGACCCTGCGTTAAAACCTGATATACAGCCAGTCACTTCCCCTGCGGTACTGAACGTCGCTTACCAGGATGTTATGCTTTGGAACGGACAGTTTGGTAATACCGTCGACGGGATTGTAAACAGCAATTTGGCCGCTAATACTTTAGCCACAGAGGGTACGCCAAAAGCGCATAATAACCGTCAGCTTTCAGGCCTGGAAATTCAGGCAATTGCTGGCACAGGCGTTCACCGTTTAAGTACAACCAATGATTCAATTCTGCAAACCAATTCTCAGTACCAAGCACTATTCGATGCCGCCTACCCAAGTGGTTCCAATGATGTTCTGGAAGATGCTGGTAAAGCCATCGCGGCATTCGAACGAACCATTTTCGCAAATCTGGCTCCATTCCAGAAGTGGTTGAAAGGTGATGCAATGGCGATGAGCGATCAGGAAAAACGCGGTGCAATATTATTCTTTGGAGAAGCAGAATGCGTCGCTTGCCATACCAGCCCGGCATTAAGCTCCAAAACAGACGCGACAGAAAATGAAATGTTTTTTGCTATCGGCTTCAGTGATTTTGATCCGAATGATTTTCAGATATCTGGTGTAGTCGATGATGCGACTAGCCGCGGTCGCGGTGGATTCACTGGTAATGCAATCGATGATTATAAGTTTAAGGTACCGCAGCTATATAACCTGGCCGATACTTCAATCTTTGGTCATGGCGCTTCATTCCGTTCTATTAAAGATGTAGTGAAATACAAAAACGCCGCTGTATCTCAAAAACCTCTGCCAGAAGGAAAACTGGATAGCCTTTTTCAACCACTTAATCTCGATGAAAAAGAAATTGATGATATCGTCGCATTTCTTACGGCTGCGTTACATGACGATGATCTAAATCGTTATGTTCCAGTGTCAACACCCAGTGGACAATGTTCGCCTGTGAATGATGCAATTTCAAAAACAGATTTAGCTTGCTGAAGTATCGAAGGTTAAGCACCTGAAACTTAACCATTACTATTTAATGTGTGCTTTTTGTGGATTGTATAATTAAAGAAAATCAGGGAGGTATAAATCATCAAATATCCCGCAGTGTAAAGGGTTAACCGAGCGGATGGCAGAATTTGATATCAAATTGACAAAAGCGAACGTTGAATATACTGTCTCTGTTATCAGTAACAGGGATGGTCGTATGATTTCAAAGAGCATTTCTCTTCGTTTGTCATTTAGGAAAAACAATGGACTATCAAACTTACCTGCCCCACCCAGATTTAGAATCACTCATTAGTTGCTATTGGACATTGGAAGTTCCTGCCGCAAAGGATGTACAAAGACAACGCATAGTTCCTGATGGCACAATTGAAATGGCATTTATACTTGGGGATGATATCAAGCGATATACCAGCGAAGATGAATTTATTATACAGCCTCGTTCAATGGTACTAGGGCAAATCATTGACCCTTTTTATATTGAACCAACAGGATATGTTAATACCTTTGCCATTCGTTTTTATCCCTACGGATTTGCCAATTTCGTATCGGTACCCCTTAAAAATTTGGCAAAGACTGAAACGCCTATAGAAGTGCTGTTTGGTGAAGAAACTGCCAAAAAATTAGAACAAGACATCATTCAAGCCACGGATACAAAGCAAAGAATAGAGATCATCGAGTATTTTCTTCAGAACAAGCTAAATGATCAAGTGATCGTCAGTAACATAGTAACTAACATAGTAAGAGAAACCATAGATGCTCTTTTAGCGACAAAAGGAAGTGCATCGATAACGGATATTCTTAAAGGGGATTTATCAAAAAGAAGGCAGCTTGAAAGAATGTTCGTAAAACAAGTTGGTATCAGTCCAAAACAGTTAGGTAAATTAATTCGGTTACAAAGTGCTTTAAAAATGATGCTTAATAAAGAAGATGAAAGCCTCACAAGCATTGCTTATAACAATGAATACTACGATCAGGCACATTTTATAAAAGACTTTAAAGAATTCACCGGGGTTAGTCCTAAGGAGTTTTTAGGGAATGATAATATGGCGCTTTCTTCTGTTTTCTATAAATGAATTAAATTTGTCGCATTTATACAATTCCACAGTCCATTGCTGGTTTAAATTTCATAACCTGAATTAATAGAAATCAATCAACAATAAGCCAAGGTGCAAAAGCTATGGAAAGTTATATTTCAATATTTGAAATTCCTGCAACAGACATTTCAAGAGCCATCAAGTTTTATCAAGCCATTTTGGAAGTTGATATCGAACAAATGGAAATGCCTGGTATGGAAATGGGTATATTTCCCTATGAAGAACAGGCAGTTACTGGCGTTATCATGAAAGGAGAAGGTTCTAAACCTTCAGCGGATGGCGTTACGATATATCTAAACGGCGGAGACAATCTGCAAGTAATTCTTGATAGAGTACAGGAAAATAGCGGTAAAATTATGATACCAAAAACTCACCATGCTGATGAAATTGGGTTTTTCGCGATCTTTCTTGATTCTGAAGGCAATAAGATAGGATTACATTCACCAAATTGATTGATAAAAGCCTAGGGTGAATGGCAAGGTGCCCATTTTATCGGGGGAAGATCAATTCGAATAAGGGTTAACCGAACGGAGGGCTGAATTTGAGATCAAATTGACAAAAGCGAACGTTAAATATACTGTCTCTGCTATCAATAACAGGGATGGTCGTATGATTTCAAAGAAAATATCTCTTCGTTCGTCTTTCCCGTTTATAAAGGGTTATGCGGCATCGGTTCGTATAGCACTCTGTTAGGCGCCTTAGTGAAAATACTTATTTATATCTCAGTCATGTGTTTATTAGTAGCATGCGTAAGTGAGAGCAAAATAAAAATTTCAGATCAAAGAACTGGGCTTGTCGAGATTCTAAACGCAGAGTTCAGGATGTATGAATATTCTGAGATTGTAACTTACGAAGAGAACTCTACGTGTATTATTGAGGGAGAGAGAATAGGTTGTATACGGTTTGGACTGGAATTCAACTGGAGTGCTGTTGAAGTTGAAACTCACTTGGAATGTAAAACGTACATAACAACAGAGATACAAAAATATGACAGTTCTAAAGATGAAATGATGAATAAAACCAATACTGTCGATTCATCACTTATTTTGACTGGAAGTGTTGGCACATATTTGCATCCTCGGGTTTACTTTAATTACGGACATAAAGAATACAGATCAACAGATTTTATCATGAGTTGTTTTCACGAAGGCCGCAAGGTGTTTACTAATACACAAACTTTGGTCGAAAACCCTGACAAATTTCTGGAAAATGACGCGTAATGATGCGCACTTTGGCTGTACGATAAAAGAGATAATAACTTACATAAAGAAAATCAACATCGATCATAATAAAGCTATTAGCAACCTGGCTATTAGTTCATCTGATTACATATATACCTAGCTTGGAATTTATTAGCTTTAAAAATATCAACAGAGCTGAATTTTCGAATAGACTTTATTGAAACATTATAAATATCATGAATAAGGAATATCCATGAGACTAGTATTAATCCTGCTCATATTGAACGTCGCCTCGGCAATCGCCGAAGAATCTATTATTGGTTTGTTAACATTACCAGAAGTACTGGGTGAAGGTCCGTGTGATGACTTTATACCAGAGGATATTCCGCTTTATTCAGGCATGGATAAAAAATTAACCTCTGGAAAAATTAAGGTTGATAGGTTTTGGACATTTCCAGATCTCGGAGGATGTGAAGGGCTAATTGTGAATACCCATATAGGGGATGGACAAAAAGGTCATGCATTACTAACTAAAGAATATAGATACGAAGCACCCGCAGCAATTGTTCTAGATACACAGAATGACTGGTTCAAATTAAAAACGTCTACAGGCTCTGCGTGGATTCAAAAAAACAAGAAGGGTAAGTATTTTTCGCTTGAAGATTTGTTGAAGAATAAAATGGCCTATATTGAGTCAGCGTCCGGTATTAAAGTTTTCCGTGAACCTAGTATTTATGATTCGATTGGCTTGGTATCAAATGGTGATTTTGTGAATGTTATAAAAACAGTCAATGTTGATGATAAATATTGGCACCATATTCAGATTATGGATAGTTCAGGTTGTGAATCAAATGAGCCACCAGAAATTTTATACGAAGGCTGGATTCCGGCACATACTGCTACGGGAAAATTAACAGCGTGGTTTCATTCTCGCGGTTGCTAGCTCCATCTTTAGCGCGATCGAAAAATCAGCTCTCGATAATCAATCTGTCAGGGTTGATATCAACAAATCAAAGCAGCTACTCACTCACATATCCGCTGGCTGTGAGTAATACTACGGGTGGAAGTGCATGCTTAACCCGAATAAGGGTAAAGCCTTTTTAGGCAATTGATTGAGTTGCAGCTTAGTGCCTGTGATATAGGAAGGATATGGAAAATAATATAAAAACATTAGCGCTATCAATGTTGCTGGTTTTAACAGTAACGGGCTGTTTTAAGCGAATGCCGGATAATCCTCCAATAACAGAAGAGGATAAAATCGTCGCAGGTAAAGGGTTTATTTATCCTAAAGCGGCTCAGGAGTGGAACAACTATATCGGTCTTTTTCAAAAAGATGCCGCTTCGTTTGCGAGTCGTAAAGAATACTGGCCCGATGATAATACTTTTACCTATCTTAGAAGTTATGCTGGCGTATATTCTAGAGATGAGTATTTGGGATATGTATGGAGATGGATTAGTGGCGGTCGCGACATAGTCTTTTTATCCGGCATGATCGATGATGCTGGTATTACAAATGTCATTGTGAATAATAAAAACAATCTTACTATTGATGAAATAATTTTGAGTTTTACTGCGGATGAAAATCTAGTATTGCTCGGTGAATATGGTATCGACTACCATATTAATGCTTGGACAGATTATTCGACCGAGGCAAAATATAATCTAGATTCATCGATTTCCTATCCTCCAGTTAAAGAGAATGACATTGTTAATTTATTGACTTATACAGATTATTTGAATTGTGAAGAGATCTACTGGATTAATGGAAAACGCCGAGGCGCTTATTCAGAAGAGTTTAAGACGGCCTTGTTGAATTTAACGGCCAGTATCGATGGTAATGATATCGGTTCATTTGTAAAGCAGCTACCTGAAGTATTGAATATGGAGTGCTCTTCATATTTTGAAGGAAAATTACAAGGATTATTTACTAAATATGAACGTGGTTCTAATAAGGGGTTGGATGGGGCGCCAGAAAGTAGAGCAGTCTTCTTGGAGCAACTGCTCAAGTTAAGTAGTTCTAATACTTTTGGAGGGAGAAGGGTTTGTGAGTCCATCAATAACAATATTTATAAAACAAGTAAGTATGAGCACCATGAAAGTATTGCGCTAGCGGAATTGTTTTTGAATGATGCTGATACGAGCAACATTCAATGTGGATTGTCACGAGCGATAGAAAGCGCCTCTCAAATAAGTAACTTGGAATTTTTAAAGCGATTAATAGATATCGAAGCATCTAATGCGCCTAGTGTTTCAAGTGAGAATAAACAAGATCTTCAACGTACACTGCTCTATGCATTGGAGAGTGCTGCTGAGGTCGGGAATTCAGCTGCAGTAAGCTTGTTGAGCGAATATTTATCAGAGGATGAGATATCTAAAAATTCTTCGAATAATATCATGATCGCTGCTGGTAAAGGTGCTGATATTGATGTTTTGAATTTATTGCTAAAGCTCAAGTTGAATATTGATTTTAGTGAGAATGAAATATTAGAAGTTTCGTTAGAAAAAGGTAATATTCAGTTTTTAAGGAC
>Ga0209292_1005283_pt1 | contig 13232 bp, 12 predicted proteins | sample GOMGulsemesocosm_2_FD_184634 | JGI IMG/M metagenome (GOLD analysis project Ga0209292, IMG submission 184634) | Methane-oxidizing microbial communities from mesocosms in the Gulf of Mexico - GOM9C Gulf of Mexico (SPAdes) (version 2) | ecosystem: Environmental > Aquatic > Marine > Cold seeps... | reverse complement strand
TCTAAATGTCAATATTTAATTTTTGCAGATAAATATTATCCGAAATTTGATCGTTTTAAAAACTCCTACATGTCCAATTCACAATTAATAGAACTATAATAAATTATGTTCGCTATATTAAAAAAAGAAATATTTTCATTTTTTGCATCACCAATTGGATATTTAGTTATCGGGATTTTTTTAATTACCAACGGACTATTTATTTGGGTTTTCAAAGGAGAGTTTAATATTTGGGACTATGGGTTTGCTGATTTATCAGGTTATTATTTTATCGCTCCTTGGATATTTATTTTCCTGATTCCTGCCATAACTATGAAAAGTTTTTCTGAAGAAAAAAAGCAAGGAACTCTTGAGTTACTACTCACCAAACCTATTACAAATTGGCAATTAGTTTTAGGGAAGTTCTTAGGAGCTTTCACCCTTATTGTTTTAACTCTTCTTCCTACGCTACTTTACATTTACACGGTTTACCAACTCGGAAACCCAATAGGAAATATTGACTTAGGAAGTGCTTTTGGAGCCTATGCTGGATTACTAGGTATCGCAATGATTTATTGTGCTGTTGGAATATTTACTTCAGCCCTTAGCAACAATCAAATTGTTTCTTTTATACTAGCTGTTTTTGTCTGCTTTTTAATGTACTACAGCTTTGAGGCCCTTTCAGACATTACAAATATATCAATTGAAAACTTTGGAATTAAAGCTCATTTTAACAACATCAGTAAAGGAATTATCGACAGTAGAGATATCATATATTTCTTTAGTGTTTCCTTCCTGTTTTTATTTTTTACTAAATTAACTTTAACAAAAAAGTAATGCTAATATTCACCCCTCTTCTAATAATTTCATGCATTATAATTGCTGTATTATTATACTTATTTCTAAACACCATTGACAACAGCAGGAAATGGTTGAATATTATTTTAGCCTTAATAATAACACCATTAGCCTATTTTTACATTTGGTATCCGGTTTCAACTATTTTCATCCCTTATCACCACCATAAACAATTTAATAATGAGGCTTGGAGTGAAAAACCAGGACTTCGTTATGAGATGATTGACCATATGATTAAAACAAATTACCTTATAGGAAAGTCCAAAGGAGATGTTGCTAAATTACTAGGTAAAGTACAATGGTTAAGTTGGAATGAAGCAAATAAAGACTTTGATCCGGATGTATGGAATTACGGCCTAGGATTAATACCAGGAGTATTTCAAGATATCAAAGAAGACGTTGAAATCACTTTTAAAAACAATAAAGTTACTCTTGTAAATTTATCACAAGCTGACTATACCTTTGAAATAAAAAAAGAAGATTCAAATAAAAAATTAGATTCTATTAACGCAAGATTTAACATCAAATAAATGGGGTTAAAAAACAACATTGTAAAAGCACTTATTGCACTAATAGCTCTAATTGCAATCAATTATATATCAAGTAATATCTACTCAAGGTTAGACATTACTAAGGATAAAAGATACACCTTATCTGAAGCTTCAAAAAACACTGTTAAAAACACTGAAGAACTTATATACATAGATGTTTTTTTAACTGGAGAAATGCCTTCAGAATTTAAACGCTTACAATCAGAAACGAAACAATTACTAGAAGAGTTTTCAGAAGTCAATAACAACTTGATTATTTCTTATGTAAATCCTAAAGAAGAAAACCCTGATGAAGCTGTACTTATTCGTGAAATGCAAAAGTATGGAATGCCTGCAGCACAAGTTGATGTTAAGGAAAATGGAAAAACAACACAGGAAGTAATTTTCCCATGGGCCGTAATCAATCACAATCAAAAAGTTGAAAAGGTTTCACTTCTAAAAACCAATTCTACCAACTCAATTGATAGAATTAATAATTCTGTTCAGCATTTAGAATACGCTTTCGCTAATGCATTTAAAAATCTAACGACTCAAAAATCAAAAAAAATAGGCTATCTATTAGGTAATAACGAACTAGAAAGCAAATATTCATTTGACTTCCTTAGCACTTTAAAAAGTAACTACCATGTTATTCCGTTTGACCTAGACTCTATCAATATAACACCGTTAAAAACATTAAAAAATTTAAAGCAATTAGATTTAATAATAGTAGCCAAGCCCCAAAAAGCATTTTCTGACAAACAAAAATACGCATTAGACCAATACACTATAAACGGCGGTAAGTCTTTATGGCTAATTGATGCCGTTCATGCAGAAATGGACAGTTTATCACAACGTGGTGAAACCTTAGCTTTAGCAAAGGACTTGAATTTAAATGACTTCTTTTTTCAGTACGGTTGTAGAATCAACCCAGTATTAGTAAAAGACATGTATTCATCAAATATTGTTTTAGTTGATAATAATGACCAACAAAACCAATATCCTTGGCTTTATAACCCTGTTGTTATCCCTAAGATAAAACACTCCATAATCAATAACATCACACCTGTAAAGTTTGAATTTGCCAATACTATTGATTTGGTAAAACAAGGTATTAACATCAAGAAAACACCTTTACTACAATCATCAGAATATTCTACAACGGTTGGAATGCCAAAAATTGTAAGCCTTAACGAAATCAACCAGTCAAGAAAACCAGACCTTAAACAATTTACCAAGCAAAACTTAACACTGGCTGCTCTTTTAGAAGGTAGTTTTACGTCTGTTTTTAAAAACAGAGTAAAGCCTTTTGAATACAGTAAGCACCAAGATGAAAACAAAGCTGCTAAAATGATTGTTATTTCAGATGGTGATGTAATTAAAAATCAACTCCGAAAAGGAAAACCACTTCCACTCGGCTATGATAAAAAAACAGGGCAAACTTTTGGTAATAAAGAGTTTTTACTAAATACTGTAAATTATTTATTAGATGACACTGGTCTAATGAATGTTCGTAACAAAGAAGTAAAGATTCCGTTTTTGGATGTAGAACGTATTGCTGATGAAAAAGAAAAATGGCAATTAATTAACATTTTATTCCCGTTACTTCTACTTGCGATTTTCGGAATATCATTCACCTATTTCAGAAAGCAGAAATACAGTTAAATTTGTTGAAAAGCCACCAATCTTGTTAATAACATTCTTTCTTAATTCCAAGTAATTGGAATATATTTGTAACTCGTTTAAAAAATAAAACAGATGAAATTTATAGTTTCAAGTTCATATTTATTGAAACAACTTCAAATTCTTGGAGGCGTAATTAATAATAACAATACCTTACCAATTTTAGACAACTTTTTGTTTGAGTTAAAACAAACAACTTTAGTTGTTTCTGCAAGTGATTTGGAAACTACAATGTCATCTACTTTAGAAGTAGAATCAGAATCAAACGGTAGTGTTGCTATTCCAGCAAGATTATTATTAGATACTTTAAAAACTTTTCCTGAACAACCGTTAACTTTTATTATTGAAGACAATAATACTGTTGAGATTAGTTCTAACCACGGTAAATATGCATTAGCATATGCTAATGGAGAAGAGTTTCCTAAAGCTGTATCGTTAGAAAACCCAAGTAAAACCTTATTTTCAGGTGATGTTTTAGCAACAGCAATTAGTAAAACTATTTTCGCTGCTGGTAACGACGATTTAAGACCTGTAATGAGTGGTGTATTCTTTCAGTTTTCTACAGAAAGTTTAACTTTTGTTGCTACTGATGCTCATAAGCTAGTAAAATACCAGCGTACTGATATTACAGCTTCAGAAAATGCAGAATTTATCATGCCTAAAAAACCTTTAAATTTATTAAAAGGAATTTTAGGAGGAAATGATACTGAAGTAACTATGGAATACAATGAATCTAACGCTAGATTCACTTTTGATAATATTGATTTAATCTGTAGATTAATTGACGGTAAATACCCTAATTACGAAGCAGTAATACCAAAGGAAAACCCTAATCAGTTAACTATTGCTAGAAATCAGTTTTTAAACTCTGTAAAAAGGGTTTCTATATTTTCTAACAAAACAACACATCAAATTAGATTAAAAATAGCTGGAGCGGAATTAAACATTTCAGCAGAAGATATTGATTACTCTAATAAAGCTGAGGAACGTTTAACTTGTGATTATCAAGGTGACGATTTACAAATAGGATTTAACTCTCGTTTTTTAACTGAGATGCTTAATAACTTAACTTCTGATGATGTTTCTTTAGAAATGTCATTACCAAACAGAGCAGGAATCTTAACACCGATTGACGGATTAGATGAAGGTGAGCAAATTACCATGCTTGTTATGCCTGTTATGTTAAATAACTAAAAAGCATTACCAACCAAAACTAAAAAAAACGCTAACAGTACTGTTAGCGTTTTTTTTTATAAATTTTTATTTAAATATTACTCAGAATCACCACCTACTAAATAGATACCATCTTCTTTAATCGTAATTCGTTTCTCTTTATATAAAGAGCCTATAGCCTTTTTAAAGTTCTTTTTACTCATTTGAACTAGTTGCTTTATTACTTCAGGGTTTGATTTATCATTCAGTCCTAAAAAGCCATCGTTCTCCTCTAATTCTTTAAGAATATACTGTGCATTGGGTTCAATATTTCTAAACCCTATTTGCTGAAAAGAAACATCAATCTTATTCCCTGGTCTGATTTTCTTAATATAACCTGTCATAATATCACCAACACGGATATCCTGAAAAACCTGATCTTCATATACCAAACCTTTATGCATTTGGTTGATGATTACATTAATACCAATATCTGTCATATGAGACACAATAATATCAACTTCATCAAACTCAGCTACAGTTAAGTTTTCATTAGATAAATACTTGTTTATTTTACTTGTCCCAACAAGCCTATCTGTTTTATCATCTAAAAACATATAGATTAAGTAACTTTTCCCTTCCTGCATAGGACGAGCTTGCTCATTAAAAGGAACAAACAAATCTTTTTCAATTCCCAAATCTAAAAAGGCACCATGTCTGGTTACTTGATTTACTTTTAACCAACCATATTCCTCCAATTGAATATATGGCATTTCAGATGTAGCTATTAAACGTTCTTCATTATCTAAATAGACAAACACATCTAACATATCCCCTATCTCAAATGATTCAGGGATTTGTTTTCCTGGCAAAAGCACATCATTACCTTCCTCATCTAACAAGAATAATCCTGGAGGTGTATCTCTATCTATTTCAAGTCTATTTACTCTACCTAATTCCATATTAATAATTTATTGGGTACAAAAATACTATTTTTTGTGTTCGAAATTCCTAATTAACTCTCTTTAAATTTGAAGCAAAAAAAAACGCTCACAATGTGAACGTCTTTATATTCTACTAAAAGAGTTTATTTATTATAAACTGATTCTTTTTTAAAGTTTACTGCTAATAAATAATATACAACAGCTCTGTATTTATTTCTGTTTGATTTACCATAAGTTTCCATTACAGCATCAATTCCTTTGTCTAAAGCAGCTCCATCAGATAATCCCAATTTTTTAATTAAGAAATTATTTTTTACTGTTGCCAACTCTTTTTCATCAGTACCAGAAACTGTAGAAGCATCCTTATTATAAATAGAAGGACCACATCCTATTACTACTTTTGTTAATAAATCCATATCTGGAGTTACTCCACATTTGTCTTTTAAATCTGCTGCGTACTTTTCTATTAACTCGTCTCTTTTACTCATAATATTAGTTTGTTTATTAATTGTTATATCTCAAATATAGGTATTTTCCTTAGAATTAAAAAAAATATATAACGCAAGTAGACTTAGCTTCTTAAATACTTGAAATAATCGATTAAATGCAAATCATTCATTGTTCTTGGAGTAAATATTTCTAAAATTTTAGGCGATGTTGATTCATTATAAAAGTCTTTTAACTCCGCTTTCAAGCTAATTTCATTGGCGACAGCAGCGTATTCAAAACCATACATTTTACTCAGGTGCTCCGCAGTAAGTTGGTGTGTTGTTTCAAAATATGTCTCAAAATTTGTTGTGTTCTTAGCTCCAGGTAAAATCCTAAATATTCCACCACCGCTATTATTAATGACTATAATTCTGAAACTATTAGGGATATTAGTATTCCATAATCCATTTGAATCATATAAGAAACTTAAATCTCCAGTTATCAATACATTTTGCTTATTAGATACTACTGCGTGACCAATTGCTGTACTAGTAGACCCGTCAATACCACTTGTTCCCCTATTACAATACTGGATTACTTTCGGGTTCCCATCAAATAATTGCACATATCTTATTGTTGAGCTATTACTTAAATGCAATACAATATCATTAACCAACCCTTCCAAGATAGACTCAAATGCTTTAAAATCTGAAAAAGGAAGTGTTTTTAAATAGGAATTATGCTTTATAGCACGCTTGTCTCTTACAGTTAACCATTTTGATTGATAATCACTCTTAACAGCTGAATTACGGGCCGTTAATTCTTTGAAAAACACATTTTCTGAAACATTAAAATGATCCTTCAAACAAAAAAATGTGTCCAATGCATTTTCTTCCCCAATATGATAGTGTGCTTTAGGCGTATAACTTCGTAAAAAGGCTTTAATTTTCTTAGAAACAAAAACACCACCGAAAGTTAGTAGTATTTCTGGTTGTAGCTCAGAATACTCTTGTTCATTCAAAGGAGCTATGATTTTATCAATACTAGGAAAAAAATTAGCATGATGTACATTTGAAGTAGACTCTGTAAAAACTATTGTCGCTTCATCGGCTCCTAAAAAGTCTAAAAAGCGCTGTTCAATTTCATTTGGCGGATTCACACCTACTAAAATCATTCGCTTTTTAGCTTGGTTCCATTCTTTCAAAAAAACAGCAAACTTTTCTGCATCAATCATCATCGGTTCAACACTAGAATCAATTACGTTAATTTCTTCTGAAAAATCTTCCTGAGTTTCATACAAAGGCTCGGCAAAGGGCACATTAATGTGTACTGGCCCATGCATGGATACTGCCGTATTTATTGCAATATTTATTTGTTTCTGATTTTCATCACTATCACCTGTATGCACATTTAAATTGGCTGAATATAAAATATGTTTTGCAAATACATTTTCCTGGCGGATTGTTTGCCCATCACCTATATCAATCAAGTGTTTAGGCCTATCGGCAGAAATTACTACTAATGGGACTTTACTGTAATATGCTTCAGCAACTGCAGGGTAGTAGTTTAACAATGCTGAACCTGAAGTGCACACCACTGCAACTGGTTGCTTTATTTCCTGAGCCATTCCAAGAGCAAAAAAAGCAGCACATCGTTCATCAACTACGCTATAAGTTTTAATTTTTTCATACGCCGAAAAACCAATTGTTAATGGTGCATTTCTACTACCTGGTGATATCACAACGTGATGAATTCCTTTGGCTGCACATAGCTGAATTACTTGCTGTGCTAATGGTATTTTTGGGTAGCTCATTAAAATGTATTTGGTGTTGCTAACATAGTTTTCAAAAATAAATATTAATCCCTAATAATCAACGTTCAAAACTGTTTTTTAGAGATTAAAATCACAACTCATTCACTTAATATATTAGAAGAAATTAAACAATAAGTTTTGTAACTTACTATACAATTAACATTATATGAAAAAGTTAACACAAACAGAAGCTAACGAAAAGATGAACCATTTAAACGAAAAATGGGTTCTAAAAGGGAAATTCATTCATAGAGAATTTGTTTTTTCAAATTTCATTGAAGCATTTTCATTCATGACTGCTATTGCTTTGATTGCCGAAAAAGCAAACCATCATCCTAACTGGAAAAATGTATACAACACGGTTACTATTTCACTAAACACTCATGATGCGGATGGAGTAACAGAAAAAGACTTTGATTTGGCGGCTAAAATTGACGCTGTATACACCAATTTCTATACTAGATAACCTTTCCATTTTGTAAAAACTACCCTTTTAAAGACTGCTCAAATGGAATACGATAATTATTTTTAAACCCTATATTTACTAGCACTCACACGAAACACGATGCTTAAAGAGAAATATCCGTGAAATTATCACTTATATTTGTTGTACAGAAGAAGTAAGCCAACATCTTTGAATAATAACAATAGATATATCTATAACGCAACTCATAACATATATAAAAAACATCCATCAACAGCAACCAACAGTGTTGCAACAAAGCAACAGCGCAATAGTAATAACTCTACTAACTGTTGCAACAGGTAGCAACAGTATATCCGAAAATCAAAAACTATATAGTTCATATAAAATAAATAGCATTTCTAAGAAAAAAAAATAAACGTTATTAAACGAATAGCTAAACAATTACAAGTACTTACAAACGTTTAATACCCGTTACAACCCTACAATAGCTTTGAATAGGATACTTATAAGCAAAATATTATTTTGTATATTCACGCGATCTATGTTAGATATGCACCATTAATGTTACATATCCAATTGTTGTAGCACATATAAGAAACTATGAAAATTAAATTGACAATCTTACTCTTACTAACTGTTTTAGTCTCCTGTAAAACTGACCCAAATAAACAAATAGATGAAGGGGAAATAACAGAAAACACATACAATAGTAAAGAAATCGGTTGGACAATGAACATTCCGAATGGATGGGATGTGACTCACAAAAGTATATTAGATAGACGAACAAAAAAAGGTTTGGATGCCATTGGTGAAACAGCTGGAATTGACATTGACGCTAGTGGATTAAAACAGCTTTTGAACTTTCAAAAAAATAAATACAATATTTTCCAATCTACTTCAGAAGCCTTTGAACTTGAATATGAAGGAGAATGGGAAGAAAATAATAGAGGATTAAAAGAGGTTATTTACAATACTTATCTGCAAAGAGGAATTAAAACGGATTCAACAGAAACAAAAATTATTGAAATAGATGGACTTAAGTTTCACTCATACGAATTTACAATTTACAGCCCTAAAGGAGATGTTATTATAAATCAGGTAATGTACAGTAGATTTATAAATGGTTTTGACTTTGGTGTAAACATAAACTACAACAACGAATCTGATAAAAAAGAAATGCTAAAGGTTTGGTTGAATTCAAAATTTAAAAAATAAAAACGTACTACAACAAAACCTATAAATAATACGGGTTTTAGTGCTTAAAAACGAAAGCTTGTGTATATTTACATTCATCGCCAAATCTTTTAATTTGGCTTTTATAAAACGACAAACTAAAAACAAAATCTAAAAGCTTATGGCTTGTGGCGACACGAAAATCTGTGGATTTTCTGCCCCGCACTATTCATAGCTAAACGTTGTACGTAATTCAAAATGAATAAACTTTATTACTTATTATTTACAATTGTATTATTGTCCTGTAAAGACAAACAAAAGGCTATCACAAAAGACAAGCCTGTAAAAATAAAGATTGAAAGGACTATAGATGAAATCTCTGATAGTATATCAATTTTCATCTTAAATCATCCGAAGATGGAAATTGACTCTTTTAAAGCATCTAATACATCATTTATAAGATACCAGTTGAATACCCGAGCAAATAACTGGATATTTCAAAATGGATTTCATAAAAACAAGAAACTAAAAGAAAAAGGACTATATCTTAACGGTTGGAGTTTTGGGAAGTGGTATAAATATGATGACTCTTCAGGGTTGGTTAAAGAGTTAGATTTCTCTATGCCAAATTCAATTATAGACAAAAATTTAAAATACCATAATCTAATAAATAAACAAAAATTAAAGTGTGATAGTCTATTATCTGTGAAATTTGGGAAAAGCTTTTTTAATAATCACATCAAGTTAAAACCTGAGAAAAGTTATTGGTATAATTCAACTAACTCTGGAAATTTATTGGAAGAACGTAAATCAATTCCTAATGAATTATTATTCCGATATTCAATAGTTTTTAATGACACTTTAATAATGACTCCAATAAAATTAACTTTTAAAATGAAAGATAGTTTTAAGTTAAGCGAGTCAAAAGGAGTACCTGAAAAAGATTCACTTTCTTTTAAAATTAAATATCATGAAGCTGTAAATATATCTAGAGAATATAAATACGGTCTAAAGTATAATAACAATGAATTTAGTGAATACGAATGCTTAAGATTAATATGCTCAAATGACAACAAATACTATTGGATAATATCAAGAGTCCCAGAAACAGTATATACAGATGATATTAATGGGACTATTCTAAAAGGGATTGGTGAGAATCTGATTATTAACTGTGAGACAGGGGAAGTTTTGGAAACAGAATTTAGAGTGTCATCTATTATAAATTAAAAACTACGTACAACAACACCTATAAATAACACGGAGTTTGGTGTGTAATTCGAGACGTAAGTGTATATTTACATTTAACGCCAAATCTTTTAATTTGGCTTTTTTAAAACGACAAACTAAAAACAAAATCTAAAAGCTCATGGCTTGTGTCGACACGAAAATCCGCGGATTTTCTGCCACGTACTATCCATAGCTAAACGTTACCCACAATCAAAAAAATATGAATATTAAGACTTTTATAGTCGACTCTTTTACAGATATACCTTTCAAAGGAAACCCTGCTGGAGTTTGCCTACTAGATACTCCAATTAATGTTGAGATAATGCAATCAATTGCTACAGAATTAAATTTATCTGAAACGGCTTTTTTACTAAAAACAAGAACAAACAGTAAGCATTATGAAATACGATATTTTACACCAATAGTTGAAATTGATTTTTGCGGTCACGCAACTTTAGCTGCATCAAAAATAATTTTAAGCAAATTGAATAATTCAAATGTTGACTTTACAACTCATAAAGGCTTGAAATTAAATGCTATGATTGAGGGCAAGTATATAAAGATGAAATTTCCACTGTATCCAACAACTGAATATATTCCAAATCAAAAACTTTATGATGCTTTTGGAATTGAAAACCCTATTTCGACAAGATTCGCAAAAGATTTAGATATGCTCATTATTGAGGTTAAAGACAAACAATCTCTTTTGAATATTAATCCAAACTATCAAAAGGCTATTGAAAGCTCAAAAACTATAAAAGAAGTTGTTATAACCGCAAAATCAGAAGATAAAGATTATGACTTCTATTCTAGATGTTTTTGCCCTTGGATTGGAATTAATGAAGACCCCGTGACTGGTGCTTCTCATTCTGTTTTAGCAAAATATTGGAGTAGTATTTTAAACAAAAAAGAAATGACTGCTTTTCAATTATCAAAACGTGGCGGCTTTTTAAAACTTATTATAATAAGCGACACTCAGTTAGAGGTTAAAAGTAGTGCTCGAATTGTCTTTGAAGGAGAAATGAAATTATAAAAAAAAGCATATAACAACACCTATAAATAATAAGGTTTTCAGTGTTTAAATTGAAAGCCTGTGTATATTTACATTCAACGCCAAATCTTTTAATTTGGCATTTATAAAACAACAAAATTAAAAACAAAATCGAAAAGCTTATGGCTTGTGTCGATACGAAAATCCGCGGATTTTCTGCCCCGCACTATTCATAGCGGAACGTTAGCATTAATACTGAAAATAACTCATTAAAACTATTCAACCGAACTAGAATTAAAAAATAAAATCAGTAATTAGCTGAACTATTTTTGTAACATTAAACAAAAACATTACACTAACTATTTAATGATACAAGACACTCTATTTCAAATAAAATATACATTTTCTCAAATAACATTCAATAGAAAAAAAGAGCTAAATAAAAAATTAAAAGAGTCATTTGGAAAACTGAAAGACGATTCTTTTAATTTTGACATGATAGAAAAATACTTTAGAAATAAAGACAATTCAAAAGTATATCAAATATTATCAGATAAGACTTGTAACGACTTGGATTTTGGTGATTTATTTATGTTTCTTGATCGAACTACGTCTAAAGTAGGACAACAATATATTTATAATACCCTTCGAGCAATTAAGGTAGATGAAGAGCAGACCAAACTAAATGAAAGTTTAATCTCTGAACTTTCAAAAAACTCTGAATTAAGAATCTCTATTCAGAAAAATCTCGAAAAACTAAAACATAAAGATGCTTATTACATAGCAACGTTGTTTCAAGAAGAACATCTAAAGCCCCCGAAATGGTTTTTTATTATAAAACTGTTATCGTTTGCAAGTTTAACATCACTAATCCTGTCTTTTTTTGAGCCTTTATTTTTGGTAGTTTTAATAGGGATTTTCTGTATAAATTTTGTAATTCATTATTGGAATAAAAATAATTTGTTTCAGTATGTAAGTTCTATTCCTCAACTTTTAAGACTTAATAATGTAGCTTCTCATTTATTTGTCAATCCTTTATTTAAAAAATTAAACCCCAAGTTACCGAAGTCTATTAAATTAATTAATGAAGTTAAAAATAGGATGGCTTTTTTCCAACTCGAAGCAAAGCTACAAGGTGAATTTGAAGTCGTAGCTTGGTTAGTCTTTGAGGTTTTTAAAATATTATTTCTACTTGAACCTTTATTCCTCTTTGGTATTTTAAAAAGACTAAATACTAAAAGAGAAGATATCGAAAAGGTTTTTAAATTTGTTGGACATATTGATATGCTAATTTCAATAGCATCATTTAGAAACGGACTTAGTAAATTCTGTCTGCCAATTATTAACGATTCAGATAAAATAATCTCAAAAGACATTGAGCATCCTTTAATTTTTAATTGTACTACAAATAGCATAAATATTTCCGAAAAATCAATACTTCTTACAGGCTCTAATATGTCTGGTAAGACTTCCTTTATTCGTGCAATTGGTTTGAATATAATAACTGGATTAACTATAAACACTTGTTTTGCAAAATCAATGACTTTTCCATTATTAAAAGTGTTCTCTGCTATTCGGATAAGTGATGATTTAATGAATGATAAAAGTTATTATTTTGAAGAAGTACTAACCATCAAAGAAATGATTCAAGAGAGCATGAATGGAAAAAGAAACCTTTTCCTTTTGGATGAAATATTTAAAGGCACAAATACAATCGAACGTATTTCTGCTGGTAAATCTGTTTTATCTGCTCTTGCAAAAAGCAATAATATAGTATTTGTTTCAACTCATGACATAGAACTCGCAGATATGCTTTCTAACGAATATGAATTGTATCATTTTAGTGAGACAGTAAATAATAAAACAATAGGTTTTGATTATAAATTGAAAGAAGGAAAATTAAAAAATAGAAACGCAATAAGAATCCTAGAAATTAATGGTTATCCGAAGGAAGTTGTGAGTGAAGCAATGGAAATTTCAAAGGAACTGGACAAAACCTATTCAATGATTAATATTTAATTGC
>Ga0209292_1005281_pt1 | contig 13238 bp, 11 predicted proteins | sample GOMGulsemesocosm_2_FD_184634 | JGI IMG/M metagenome (GOLD analysis project Ga0209292, IMG submission 184634) | Methane-oxidizing microbial communities from mesocosms in the Gulf of Mexico - GOM9C Gulf of Mexico (SPAdes) (version 2) | ecosystem: Environmental > Aquatic > Marine > Cold seeps... | reverse complement strand
GCGTTGTTAATTGGTTTACTAATTCAGTTACTGCGATAGTTTCCTGCTCTGTCTTACCAGTCAGATCTTTCACAGTCACTTGTTTGTTTTCGATTTCGTCGCTGCCCAAAATAAGTGCTACTTTAGCGCCATTTTGATCAGCTCGTTTAAGTTGTTTCTTAAAGTTACCGCCGCCGTTATGCATCATAAATTTCACATTCGGCATTTGATCGCGTAACTGTTCAGCTAATAACATACCATGAATATCAGCACCTTCGCCTAATGCTGCGATATAAACATCAACAGCGCCAGCAATATCAGTCGTTAACTCTAACGTTTCTAATAATAATACTAAACGTTCGATACCCAATGCAAAACCAACTGCTGGTGTTGCTTTGCCACCCAACTGTTCAACTAAGCCATCATAACGACCACCACCACACACAGTACCTTGTGCGCCTAAACTTTCTGTCACCCATTCAAATACAGTGTAGTTATAATAATCAAGGCCACGAACTAAACGGTCATTGATTTGGTAGTTAACGCCTGCGCTATCTAACATTTTACATAGACCATCGAAATGCGCTTTAGTTTCTTCACCGTAGTAATCCGCTAAGCTTGGGGCATCATTAAGCAATGCTTGAACATTTTGATTCTTACTATCTAGTACGCGTAATGGGTTGGTGTACATGCGACGTTGGCTTTCTTCATCAAGCTGGTCTTTAAAGCCTTCTAAGAAGCTAATTAGTGCTTCTTTATGCGCACTACGTTCTTCAGACGAACCTAAAGAGTTCAGCTGCAATTTCACGTGTTGCTCAATACCAAGTAGTTTCCACAGACGCGCCGTTAATAAAATAACTTCCGCGTCAGTATCCGCACCTTTAAGACCAAATATTTCAACACCAAACTGGTGGAATTGACGGTAACGACCTTTTTGAGGACGTTCGTGACGGAACATAGGACCTATGTACCACATACGACGCTCTTGGTTATAAAGCAAACCATTTTGAATACCAGCGCGTACTGTCGATGCTGTGCCTTCAGGGCGTAGCGTTAGGCTATCACCGTTACGATCATCAAACGTGTACATTTCTTTTTCAACAACGTCTGTTACTTCACCAATCGCACGCTTAAATAAATGCGTAGATTCAACGATTGGCATACGAATTTCAGAGTAGCCATAGGCTGCAACAGTATCACGTAATACTGATTCTACTTTTTGCCATACCGGCGTTTGTTCTGGTAAGCAATCATTCATGCCACGAATTGCTTGGATTGGTTTAGCCACGGTCACTCTCGAAAATTAAAAAAGACATATGACCCCAGATTATAAGGAGTTTCTACGTCAAGGTAAAATATTCAAAGGTGTTAGTCGGATATTTATCCTCATTTCAACACCTTTACGATAAAATTACGCTTTAGCGTCAGTTACAATGATATTTTCAGGGTCCATCATCGCTGCTTTTGCACGAATTTTAGCCTCTAGCTGATCAATCATATCATTATTATCAAAGCGTTCTTTCTGACGTTTTCCATCAAGATAGTAACCGCTCTTATTACTGCCGCCCGTCACGCCAATTTGTACAGCTTCCGCTTCACCCGGTCCATTGACCACACAACCGATAATAGACACGTCCATTGGGATAATAATATCTTCTAAACGCTCTTCAAGTGCATTTACGGTACTGATTACATCAAACTCTTGGCGAGAACAGGTCGGACAAGCAATAAAGTTAATACCACGGCTACGGATGCGTAATGATTTTAGAATATCAAAACCAACTCGAATTTCTTCAACTGGATCGGCCGCCAAAGAAATACGTAATGTATCGCCGATGCCTTCGGCTAATAACATGCCAAGGCCAACTGATGACTTAACCGCACCACTTCTGAAGCCACCTGCTTCAGTAATACCCAAATGCAATGGTTGTTCGATCTTTTTCGCTAATTGGCGATAAGATTCAACAGCAAGGAACACATCCGATGCTTTTACGCTGACTTTAAATTGATCAAAATTCAAGCGATCAAGAATATCAACATGACGCATTGCAGATTCAACCAACGCAGCAGGTGTCGGTTCACCATATTTTTCTTGGATCTCACGCTCTAATGAGCCACCGTTAACACCAATACGAATTGGAATATTCATATCTTTGGCACAATCAACTACAGAGCGAATGCGACTTTCGTTACCGATATTACCAGGGTTTATACGCAAGCAATCAACGCCGTACTCAGCCACTTTAAGTGCGATACGGTAATCGAAGTGAATATCCGCAACAAGTGGGACATCAACTTGTTGTTTAATTTGTCTGAATGCTTCTGCCGCATCCATTGTAGGTACAGAAACACGTACAATATCAGCACCAACGGCTTCCAATGCTTTAATCTGAGCAACGGTTGCTGCCACATCCGTCGTCAATGTATTTGTCATTGACTGTACTGCAATCGGTGCATTGCCACCAACAGGTACCTTACCAACCATAATCTGTTTTGATTGGCGGCGAATAATTGGACTTTCCTGATGCATATTTATAACTCGTTAATTAAGCTTCAAAAGGTAATTTAAATTTAGCAAGTTGACCCTGTCTAAAGGTTGATAAATCAACTGACTCACCGGCATAACTCATTGTTACTTGCTCTGGTGCGCCAAGTTTAATTGATAATGGTGCTAAACCTTGTAATTGAATTTTCTGACCGGATTTTCTCACACCTGTCGAAAGCGTTTTACCGTTGCTGTCTTTAATTTGCACCCAGCAATCACCCGTAAATGTGAGTACCAACGACTGAGGCACAATCACTTTATTATCAAGGATATTAGTGGCAACAGATAGAGTCTCAGCAGGTTGCTCAACGACAACAGATAACGCTGGCTTTTCTACCGAGTCGACAGTTAACTCAGTAATGTCTTGTTCCGGATCAACAAATAAAGGCGCTTCTTCCTCAATAACAGTTACAGCACCAATGACTTCAGGTGATGCAACTGATTCGATAGTTTGTGTTGCTACAGAGTCAGGGACAACAATGTCAGCTTCATCACTGCCTAATCCCCAAATTAAGAATATGATAAGCATAAAACCGACGATACCGTAACTGACGAGCATTAAGCGGTTATCATATGCTTCAAGCTTTGTTCGACGAGAGAAGCTTTGTAGCTCGGCTTGTTGTCCACATTTGCCATTATGGCAATCATAAGCGCGAAGCACATCATCTTCGGTAATGTTTAAATAGCGGGAGTAACAACGAATATAGCCGCGCATAAAGGTTGGTGAAATATCTTTATCGAGTACATTTTTTTCAATGTTGTTAATAACAGATAATTTTAAGTTAATATTATCACTGACTTGCTGCACGCTAATACCTAATGCAATACGCGCATCTCGTAATATCTGACCAGCAGTTATCACGTCAATATTCTCTTTCAATTCGGCGGGTTTATCTGCATTTTTTAAGGTTTCTAAATCAATAGTCATTTGTAATATATTTTTTTGTTTGGATCGCTAACGGAAATTGGGCTAATAATTGGCGACTGTATACTTCAGCAGCCGCCAAATTATTCTGTTTGTCTGCAATATTAAAACCCAACCAAAGACTGCGTGCGGTTACCTTAGCTACTGACTCATATTTTGTTAATTGTTGCTTGGCCACCGCATAATCGGCCAGCATATAGTGTAATTCTGTAACAGATAACCGTACGTCTAAATTTTGCGGTGCATATGCGAGAGATGACTGTAAATAGGTTAATGCCTGCGATTTTTCGCCATTTTCAAGTGCACATTGCCCCGCATTTTCATAACTATTCGCAATTTTATTATAACTAGGAGACGCGATTGCAGTTAAAAACTCACTTTCTGCTTCATCAAAACGCGCTATTCCACATAGAAATACACCAAAATTATTATGAATATCTCCATTATCAGGGGCAAGAGAAAGAGCATGTAAATAAGCTTTTTCGGCTTGTTTATGCTCTTTTACCTTCTGATAGTAATACGCATAAGCTAAATAAATATCCGCATCATCTGGTACATAATGAACGGCTTTATCAAGATTAATTTTCGCTTCTTGATAGTTTTCAATTTCAATATACTTTAAGGCTAAGGCTAAACGGCTTCGGGCCGCTGCTGTTTTATCAACCGAATTATCACTCAAACCAGCACTAGTTTCAATGTAACTTTGTGTGCTACATCCAGCAAGTGCTACTATCATCAATCCTACTACAGCGAAACGTTTCATGCCTAAATCCATCTAGTCAAAAGTATCAGTCACTCATCTTGACTGAAATCGCTTCACCTTGCATCCGTTTTTTTAATGTTCTTTTCGTTCTGTCGATGACATCACCGGCCAATTGCCCACAAGCCGCATCAATATCATCACCACGGGTTTTACGAATTGTTACCGTATTTTCGTATTCCATCAGCACTTTATTAAAGCGATCGATACGACTATTACTTGGTTTACCATAATCACTGCCTGGGAACGGGTTAAATGGAATCAAGTTAATTTTACACGGCGTATCTTTTAATAAATGCGCTAATTCATGAGCTTGATCAGTTGAATCATTCACGTGATCAAGTAATACATACTCAATCGTTACTTTTTTACGATTGGCATTAGATTTACCAATATAGTTTTTAACTGATGCCAATAATGTTTCAATATTATACTTTTTATTGATCGGTACAAGTTCGTCACGTAATACATCATTAGGCGCGTGTAATGAAATTGCTAATGCAACATCAATTGAATCAGCTAATTTATCTAAAGCAGGTACAACTCCTGACGTAGATACAGTTACACGACGTTTTGATAAACCAAAGCCGTAATCGTCTAACATCAAGTTCAATGCAGGTACCAAGTTTGTCATGTTAAGCAATGGCTCACCCATCCCCATCATTACAACATTGGTGATTGCACGTTTCTTATTGTTAAAACCGATAACTTGTGTGGCACGCCATACTTGACCAATAATTTCTGATACACGCAGGTTACGGTTAAAACCTTGTTGTGCCGTCGAGCAAAATGTACACTCTAGTGCACAACCAACTTGTGACGATACACAAAGTGTAGCGCGATCACCATCAGGAATATAAACAGTTTCATATTCTTGACCGTCCACTTTTAATGCCCATTTAATTGTGCCATCATCACTACGTTGTTCTTGGCTAATTTCAGGCGCTTCAATAACTGTTTCACGTAATAATTTTTCACGTAACTTTTTATTCAAGTTAGTCATTTCATTAATATCATCACAGCCTTCATGATAGATCCATTTCATTACTTGATCGGCACGGAATGGTTTTTCGCCTATGTCAGCAAAATATTGGCGCATTGCTTTGCGATCTAAGTCTAATAGATTAATTTTTTTATTACTCATGAAGTGAGCCTCTGTCATTTATTTTATTCGGTTTGAAACAATTTAAGACTCAATTTTAAACAATATTTTAAGAATAGTTGGATAAAAAAGACGATGCTAAAATTGAGGTTTCAGGGCGCGGGATTGTACAAAGTTTAACGCCTAGACGCTAGCGCATTAACCGAATTAAACAAAATAATTTATTACCCGTTCTTTTCAATACCCAAGATTAGGGTGAGATAACAATCATTAAGACTGAATATCCGCGATAAAAAGGAAATAAATATAATATGATAGGAGGTTGTAACAGGTGGATAAAATCATAAAATCGGGCAGTAAATCAATCACGCATAGACACGTAATGTCTTTACAACCCGCTACACTATAAAATTAACGTGAACAAACTTCATTTTCAGTAAAGAAGTAAGCTATTTCGCGTGCTGCAGATTCTTCACTATCTGAACCATGCACCGCATTCAAACGCATGCTCTCAGCATAATCACAACGTAATGTGCCTGCGGCCGCTTTTTCAGGGTTAGTCGCACCCATTAATTCACGATAAAAAGTGATGGCATTTTCACCTTCTAATACTTGTACCATGATAGGACCAGACGTCATAAAGTCCATTAAAGGTTCAAAGAATTCTTTCCCTTTATGTTCTGCATAAAAACCTTCAGCTTGCTCACGGGTAAGGTGAAGCATTTTTGCTGCAACAACACTTAAACCACAAGCTTCAATACGAGAGTAAATAGCACCAATTAAATTTTTTCTTACTGCATCAGGCTTAACAATAGAAAAAGTGCGTTGAATTGCCATAATTTTTGACCTTAATTTGAGAAGTTTACTATCTTAGTTTGACTACCTAAGTTGAACAGTTCATCGATAAGATAACCTTTCAAAATAAAGGTTATCTTATTAACATTGACTTTAATTGCATTACAATTTTTAAACAAGTGTTAATCGCTAAAGACCTATGAAATACCGCGTAATGCGAACCTTATCCACCACAAATCTGATACATCGCCTAATTGATTAAATATCAAACTATTTATCGAGTGAATTAAGATCCAAGTCTGTCATCTTATTTAGTCCATCATTTTTATTCCTTGGCTCTGCAGGGTTAATATCAGCTTCAGTTTGATTAGAAATTACCTTTTCAAATTTACGTTTTTGCCAAAACTTCATACTAAATAATACTCCAACAGCTAGAATGAGTAAGGCTAGCAAACTACCTACCACCCACAATAATAAATTCCATTCACTTTCAGGTGCTTCTAAACCATCAGTAATCTCATCGGTAGCATTAGCCTGAGATGCAGTTGCTATCGGGATTAACGCGCTATCAATGATGATAGGTTTAGGGATAACAAATGCTTCCGGTGGCATATTGATCGTTATTTCTCGTCCCGCTTTCGTTGTTGCAAACAAAACTAATTCAATATCATAACCACCAATATCAGACGGCCGTTCAAACGTATAAACCTGCTCACTTATATTGGCTTCACCATAAATAATAAAATCAGTACTTGGCCCGCCATTAACTGATGCTAAGCGGCCTTTAATCGCAATACTTTCGGGCTGTAGTTCTTCAATATCAAAGGTAAGTTTTAATTGTGGATCATTATCGGCTAACAAAGGCAGCATCTGGGTTTTTATTGGCCGAGGGAAAATAACCACATCTTGATTAAAACTACGGGTAAAAGCATGATTTTTTACCGCGACTTCAAACTTATACTTACCAGTAGCTAGATCCAATTGCAAAAAAGTAGTGAAAATACCATCTTCAGGTATTTCATCGTAAAACACACCTTTATCATTAAACTTTGCCAATTCTTGAGAGGTAAAATTGAAATTTTCGTCTTCTGTTCGGTGGTAACCATAAGCAGTCATGATCAATTCTGTATCACGTAAATACGTTGCATTAAGGCGTTTTTTTAAATGATGTAGTTCACCACTCACTTTTAAACGTTCACCACTATAAAGCTGAATAGGTAAACGCGTAACTTGTAGTTTCACGTCTGACAATAGTTGAATACGGTTATCGCCTTGGATCTTACCGAGGGCTTGCCAAGGTCCAGGCATTGGATTTTCAATGGTTATAATGTCATGCTCTTTGCCTTCAATCCAATGAACACGATCAGACTTATCCCAAATATAAACCTTACTACCGTCGGGACGAACCAAAATTACCGCTTTAGAAAAACGTTCACGCGCAATAATAAACGTTATTTTCTTAATTCCGTAATCAACACGAAAGCGGTTATCCAATAACGCGATATCATTTGTCTGATAAACATTAGTTTGATACACACTTTTAGCTGAAGCAAAGGTACTGATGCTAACTGCACCAATAAATGCCAATAACAACCAAATATTACGCATTTTTGTCCTTACTCTAATGTACTTGCCACAATGCATCACCAACGATGCCAAGTCGTTCATTATGCGCTTTCAATTCATCATCTGTCGCCTGCACCACTTTCAATGATGTTCGGGTTGCAGCAAGTCGACGAATACCATTCCCAACTTGTGAGTTGGCACCATCTTGCGATAAATTCAATTTAGTTTGGCCACCTGTCATAAACAGATAGACTTCTGCCAAAATCTCCGCATCCAGTAATGCCCCATGCAGGGTACGGTGCGAATTATCAATACCATAACGGGTGCACAACACATCTAAGTTGTTTCGTTTACCCGGGAAAAGTTTCTTAGCGATAGCTAATGTATCGGTAATCTTACAAATTTCTTTAGTTTCAGGTAGACCTTTATTTAGTAATCTAAATTCATGATCCAGAAAGTTAATATCAAACGACGCATTGTGAGCCACCAGCTCTGCGCCATCAATAAAAGCAATAAACTCATCTGCGATGGTAGAGAAAGCGGGCTTGTCTTGTAAGAATTCATCGGTAATACCGTGTACAGCAACCGCCTCTGGATCAACTAAACGGTCAGGCTTGATATAAACATGATAAGTACGCCCCGTAGGCCGGCGATTAATCAACTCAATACAACCAATTTCAATCACGCGGTGACCAATGTGTACACCACCTGCGCCAGTATTCATACCGGTTGTTTCTGTATCAAAAACGATTATACGACCAGCGCCCTGTATTAACTCTGCATTGTCCAACGACATAAATCTCACCACCTAAATTAAACTGTCGCTATTCTAATATGAATTAGCGTTCGATTCACCTGATAACAGTCGTAAAATCGTCAAGATAAGGCTAAGAGGATTTATGTGGTAATTTTTGTGTTGCGCCAGTCGGCATAAAACGGCGATTCGCTCGACTCACTTGCCACCAGTTCTTAACTGGTGATATCGGCGCTCGACGTTTACGTGCAACAATAAAGTAGACCGATAAAAATGAAGGAAAATGCATTTGACCGATACTCTCAGACCACCAAGTTAATGGCTTTTTACCTAAAAAAGACGTAAAGCCAAAGCGATCATCTTGAATAATTTCAAAACCGAGTAATTCAAGCCAATCTTTAATACGTGCGGGGGTAAACATTCGACCCGACCAGGGTGGATGGTTACGCTTCACGCCAAGTAGTTTAACTAAACCACATAATGACAGCGGATTATAACCACTTAAGATCAAGTAGCCATCACCCGTTAAGACTCGCTCAACCTCTCGCAATACTTGATGCGGATCGGCAGAGAAATCTAACGATTGGGTTAAAATACAAGCATCAATACAATTTTCTTGAAAGGGTAAATGCGAAGGATCAATAAATACCCCGCCCATGCCTTGTTCTGACGTTGCAGTGACCTGGTGTTGTATACTGCTACCAAAACAATTAAGCTCACCACTTAGCGAACCTAGTTTTAGTAAATGATAACCAAATATTTTCGGGCTCCAGACATCAAGCCGAGCTTGAATTTGACTCGCAAGCCATCCTCCCATTGGCAGATCACTCCAAGAATGGGGAATTGTTATCTCATGCTTATGATGTGCAGGTTTTATTAACACGGCTATATCCGCTAAAATTTTGTTTTATATCTAATTAAAGATAATCCCATAAAGAGAACGATGCAATGCTTGAAGTCATTTCTATACCAACATTTAGCGACAATTATGTTTGGCTAATCAAAAATACTGAAAATAATCACTGCTGTATCGTCGATCCAGGCCAAGCCGAAGCGGTATTACAAGTTATGAATCAACAGAACCTGATTCTCGATGCCATTTTAATTACTCATCACCATTATGATCATATTGATGGTATTAGTGACATTCTGGCCGCATCAACCCAACCCGTTAATATCTACTCCTCCATTCCTATCGATGTAGAGGCTCCGGTCACCTTAGTCACCGAAAATAGCCAATTAAACTTATTAGATAACAGTTTAGCTTTAACCGTTATGGCGACACCAGGACACAAACGTGAACACGTCGTTTATTATAACCAAACCATGTTATTTTCTGGAGATACCCTATTCTCAGGTGGCTGTGGTCGCATCCTTGATGGTACTGCTGCAGCGTTATTTTCATCATTACAACGTATAAAAGCCTTAGATGAAAAAATTCAGGTATACCCTGCTCACGAATATACCCAAGCTAATTTAATGTTTTGCTATGCCGTCGAACCACAAAATATAGCGCTAAAAAAACACATCGAACATACAGCGAAATTACGTCAACAAGGACTACCAACCGTCCCCAACAGTCTTAAAAATGAAAAGCAGATCAATGTTTTTTTACGCACCAACGAAGCAACAGTGCGCATGGCGATGGAGAATAAACTGCTTGATATTCTCACCAGCGAACAAGCGGTGTTCACTGCATTAAGAGTCTGGAAAGATCATTTTTAACCCAAAAGTAAGCACACATACCCGAAATGAGACACTTGCTTTGTTTTCCCTTGGCGATTAGCATACCGGGGTTGTTCACTAATATAAGACGAATATGAAATTTAAATTATCCATTCCGGTATTGATATTACTGACCGGGTGTCAAATGACGCCTGAAGATCGTAGTAACGATGAGCAAACTACTATAAAGCCTGTCGTAGCCCAATCTCAAGAAGCCAGCAATAAAAAGAGCGGTTTAGATAGTATTACAGAAGAGAAAATTGCGAAACTAATTGTTACTGAAGACATAACCGTCGAACCTATTGATAATGTTTGGGTTCGCATTTCTGAACAAATGCTCATTCCTATTCCCGATAATGCGCGTATTGCAAAACACCGTGATTGGTACTTAAAGCATCCACAGCACTTAAAAACAGTATCACAGCGCGCTGAACCATTTCTATACCTTATTGTTGAAGAACTCGAACGTCGTAACTTACCGCTAGAACTAGCGCTATTACCAGTCGTCGAAAGTGCATTTGACCCCTTTGCCTACTCACACGGCAGTGCATCGGGTATGTGGCAATTCGTTCCTGGTACAGCGAAACGTTTCGGCCTCGAACAAAACTGGTGGTACGATGGCCGTCGTGATGTACTGGCATCAACCAGCGCCGCATTAACCTATATGGAATACCTGAACCGCCGATTCAAAGGCGACTGGCTGCATGCTCTTGCCTCTTACAATTCCGGCGAAGGTCGCGTAGGGCGTTCTATTAAGCGTAACCAAAAATCCGGTCTACCGACTGATTTCTGGTCCCTGTCTCTGCCAAAAGAAACAGAGGCATACGTTCCAAAATTATTAGCACTTGCTGATATTTTACAGAACCCAGAAAAATACAATGTCACACTGCCTGTAATTGATAACGAGCCTGCAATTCAGCAAGTTGACGTTGACAGCCAAATAGATTTAGCGCTTGCAGCTGATTTAGCAGGCATGGAAGTCGCTCAGCTACAACGTCTTAATCCAGGTTTCAACCAATGGGCAACAGCGCCAGATGGACCACATACGTTGTTAATTCCTAATGGTAATGTAGAAAAATTTAAAACTGCATTAGCAAGAACGGACGCAAAAGGTCGTCTAAACTGGGTTCGCTATAAAGTGAAGTCAGGCGATAGTCTAAGCGAGATTGCGCAAAACTATAATACTTCAACTAAAATCATTGCCTCGGTTAATAATCTAAACAGCAACATGATCAAAATTGGCCAAGCTTTACTCATCCCAATGGCAGCGAAAGAACTCGATTATTATAAATTTAGCGAATCATCACGTATCTCGCGCCGCCAAGAAAAACCAGCAGGCCGTTTTAAAGTTGTGCATAAGGTGCAATCAGGGGATAACTTATGGGATATTTCACGGGCCTATAAAGTTGACTACAAAAGTTTGGCTAAATGGAATAATATCGCGCCTAAAGATGCGCTGAAGATCAATCAAAAGCTCGTGGTTTGGCAAGGTAAAAAACAAGGCAGCGCTAATGGCAAAGGTATTATGCGTAATATTACCTATAAAGTCCGTCAAGGCGACTCGCTTGCACGTATTGCAAATAAGTTTAATGTAAAAGTTAAAGACCTTGTAAGATGGAATGGACTGGCTAATCAGAAGTATATCCAACCAGGGCAAGCATTGCGCCTCTATATTGATGTAACAAAAGTAAATACCTAGTCAACTCATCAATATCAGCTCATCACGCATTTACAGCTTAAAATGCATATATAAAAAATGGCTTACGCTAAGATTTCATTCTTAACCGTAAGCCATTTTTACTACGCTTAAAATGCATATTTTAACACTCGTTAAAACGTAAATTATAAACCAAGCATATCGTCTTTCAGATCATCATCAGCAGGCTTATCACCTAACCAGATAGACAACACAGCTTGACGAAAATCGTCATTGTTAATCGTTGATAGCTTTTCATTATTTTTATATGTAACCAAACCTTTTCCTGGCGTACTCACTAAAGTAAATTGATCACCTTTAACAATCTCTTCGCTAAACACACCAATAAATTCTGCAATTTCAGCTGAAATTGGTGCTGTATTACCTTCAGTGGCACCATCAAAGCCGTCATTAATCGCCGATACCATTTTATCTGACGTAATCAATCCAGAGATAATATTCAGACGAATAGCACTTACATCTTGGCTTTTTACGACATCCTTATTCGCTTTTTGTGTAAATAGCGAACCGACGTACAGATCAATAAAAAATTTACTACGAACACCCGCGCCTTGATAATTGAGTGAGGTGCCTTCGAGAGATACATTATCTGGAACTGAAACGCCTGACACTTCCTGTGCAGCATTTACAGAGAAACTTAATAGCACTGCTGACGTTAGAGTTGCTAATTTATTCATGACTTAATCCTATGTAGGTCAGTATTAAAGTTTTAATTTAACCATAAAGAAGCTAGAGCTAAAACTCTAAACCTTTATATTACATCAATTTAATACCATTTAATTACGACTGAATTAATACCTAATAAAAAAGCCACTCATTACTGTAATAAGTGGCTTTTTCTAATTTTACAATGCTAATTTAACGTAACTAAGAATGCTACTTTTTAAATTTAGAATTCCAAATTTCACTGTTAATCTTTTTATCGATTTCAGGGTATTCAGCACTATCAAATGTAGGCGTCTTACCTTCAGCGAGTTGTTTGTTGTAATCTTTCGCTACGATGATCACATACTTAGAGAGCATTAAGATGGCGATAATATTAACCAGCGCCATTAAGCCCATTGATGCATCAGCCATATTCCAAATCAGATCTGATTTAGCGACTGCACCAAACATAACCATACCTAAAACAGCAGCACGGAAGATCCATACCATCACTTTTGAATCACGATTCAAGAATAAGATGCTTGTTTCTGCGTATGAATAATTCGCAACAATTGACGTAAATGCGAAGAATAAGATCGCAATAGCAACAAAGGTACTACCCCAATCGCCGACATGAGATGACAAGGCATGCTGAGTTAATTCGATTCCGCCAACACCTGATGTATCACCAAGATCAGAAAGTAGAATGATAGACGCAGTCGCAG
>Ga0209292_1005276_pt1 | contig 13250 bp, 15 predicted proteins | sample GOMGulsemesocosm_2_FD_184634 | JGI IMG/M metagenome (GOLD analysis project Ga0209292, IMG submission 184634) | Methane-oxidizing microbial communities from mesocosms in the Gulf of Mexico - GOM9C Gulf of Mexico (SPAdes) (version 2) | ecosystem: Environmental > Aquatic > Marine > Cold seeps... | reverse complement strand
AAGAATGCCTGTTGTTGCATTACAATGCAATTGGCAACTTTTAATAATGTTTCGTTTCTACTTTCAATGCTTTTAATAAACCATTTAGCTTCTTGTAAGTGAGAGCGAATAAACTGGCTATCTGTACTTGAAGAACCGGCCATAGAAGCATAGTGATTATTCACTCTTATTTTTGGCATCGTATCTGAATTTAAATCAACGGCCCAGCGACCTTTAATTTTTTTTACGGTCACATCGGGGATCACATATTCTGTTTGTTCTTTTACGATACTCGATGCTGGTTTGGGATTTAGGCTATGGATCAGATCCATAACTTGTTTTAATTCAGGTTCTTTAAGTTTTGTTTTTTTCATTAAGCTGCGGTAATCACGCGCGCCTAATAACTCAACATACTCTTTTAAAATATGTTTTGTCTCATCAAGCCAAGGTGTTGTTTTTGATAATTGATTGAGTTGAATGATTAAACATTCTGATAAACTTCGTGCTGCGATACCTATCGGATCAAAAACTTGAATTCGTTTAAGTACAGCTTCAATTTCATCTAATTCGACTTCTTCAGAGCCTAAGCTATCTAAAATATCTTGTGCAGATACAGTTAAATAGCCTGATTCATCTACGGCTTCTACAATTGCAGTTGCGATTGCTTCATCGGTTGGGCTAAATGGAGTGAGACGTAATTGCCACATTAAGTAATCTTGAAGTGATTCAGAAGTACTACCTTGATAAGCTAAATCATCATCTGGAGCAGGGCCTGCTGATGAAACTGGTGCTGCGCTGACATATTCATCCCAACTTACATCCATTGCGAGTTCGTCGGTAAGCGTGTCTTTTGTTAAGGCTTCAGAGCTTTCCATTTCGACTTGAGCCGTCGGTATTACCTCTTCAGCATCAGAAGCTTTTTCAGCAATTTCATTTTCAGAAGGTGAAGTTTTATCTTCAGCATTAAAGTCTTGCTCATCTAGTTCTAAGAGCGGGTTGCTTTCGAGTGCTTCTTGTATCTCTAACTGAAGATCTAACGTGCTAAGTTGCAATAGGCGAATAGCCTGTTGCAACTGCGGAGTCATCGTTAGTTGTTGTCCAAGACGAAGCTGTAGTGATTGCCTCATTAAGTTTTAACAATCCTTATAATATCTAAATCAAATACACTCTTTTTTACTTAATTTTGAGTATAGCCCATATTTCTTTTTATATTTTTTTATAATCTAAATTGTTCACCAAGATATACATCTCTTACTGTTTGATCGGCTAAAACGGCTTCAGGTGTACCTGATGCGATAAGTTCACCATGAGATACTATGTAAGCTTTTTCACATACATCTAATGTTTCGCGAACATTATGATCCGTAATTAAAACACCGATACCTCGATCTTTAAGGTGTTGTATAATTTTTTTGATATCTAATACTGAAATTGGATCAACACCTGCAAAAGGTTCATCTAATAAAATAAACTTTGGCTCGGCGGCTAAAGCTCGGGCAATTTCCACTCGGCGTCGTTCGCCCCCTGATAATGCCATACCTTGGCTATCACGAATATGGCAAATATTAAATTCATCTAATAAATTATTAAGCGCATCTTCTCTTTGTTGTTTATTTAGGTGTTTTCGGGTTTCTAAGATAGCCATGATATTTTGATAAACCGTCAGCTTTCTAAAAATTGATGATTCTTGTGGCAGGTAGCCTATACCCATGCGTGCACGATTATGCATAGGTTGTAATGTAATATCTTTATCATCAATTTTAATAGTGCCTTTGTCGCTAGGCACTAAGCCAACTATCATATAAAAAGACGTTGTTTTCCCTGCGCCATTAGGGCCTAACAAACCAACAATAGTGCCAGCTTTCACTTCTAAACTTACATTTTTAACGACTTGTCTGCCATTATAGCTTTTAGCCAGTTGTGCTGCTTGTAATAAACTCATTAATTATTACCTGATTTATTATTTTCTTCTTTTTTAACTGGCGTTAAAATAGTGTGTACTCTTTGATTTGAGTCTTTATCTTTTTTAGCGGTAATAAGCTCTTGAAGGTGGTCATAGACAATTGTTTTAGCGCTCATTGATTGGCCACTTTGATTAATCTTTGCATTACCTTTAAAAGTTAAGGTACCGGCCTCAACATCATAACGAATATTCGTTGCACTTGCGGTAACGGCGCTACCATCTTTGAGTTTACCACTAAAAGTTGCTGGGTTACCTGTTGCAATAAGTACTTGTTTTTCTTTACCTAGCTCGCTTCTTCTGTGCACTTCCAATAAATCAGCTTTGATATTTTTATCTGTATGGTTAATATCAACATTGTTTTTGAATATAACAATATTACGCTTTAAGTCTGCCTGCTGTGTATCTGCAGAGATAGATACCTTGCCGATGAGTTCTTTTGCCTGCACATTAAAGTGAGTAACTAAAGCCAATGCAGCAATGATAAATGTTTTTTTATAAATTGTTTTATTGGTCATAATTTTCTTTATCGTAGTATATTGTTTGAGTATGGTTTATTAATTCAAGGGTTTCTTTTTTTAAATCTGCATTAAGGCCTTTTCCAGTGATCAGCAAATTTGGGCCGGTCATGGTGGTTAATTGATCTGAGTGCATTGTAGAATCTTGAATATAAATCTCTATTTGTTCAGTGGTAATTTTTTGTACCATAGCAATTGGATTGAGATTTTTTGCTACGACATTTTGTTCTAAGATTAATTTTTTATTATTATTATTTTCATATAAGGTTGCTTCTGCAGCGCTGATTGCCCATACATCATTTTCAGAAAACAATGTAAAAGTAGGCTCAGAAAAATGTGTAAATCCGAGCTCTTGATAAAGCTCCATTTTTTTAGCTGTCACTTTATGGCTGATATTACCTTGTTTATCAAAAACAGTTTGCTTTAAGGCATCAGCGGTATAATCGGGGAAAACCTCGATTTCAGGTGACGAAGTTGTAATTGTTTTGCTGGTGGTTAGGTAGGGGTACCATAACCACAGCATGATGCTGATAAATATAGCGCTGAGGATCAGCCTAGCGAGATTCATGCACTTGTGCCTTCACATAAGAGTACTTTATTTTGTGACAGCATTAATAAATCAGTTAACTCCCTCACTGCGCCAAAGCCACCCGGTAGCATAGTTTTATAATCAGAAATATGGCTTATAAGTGGATGGGCATCATTAACGGCAACTGCAAAGCCAACTTCCTGCATTACAGGTAAGTCAGGTGCGTCATCACCTATATAAGCGATGTCAGCATCCGTTAAAGATAAATCATCTTTGAGCTGTTGATATGATACCAGTTTATTTTCTTGACCTTGGTAAATATGTTTTACATTTAAACTTGTCATTCTATTTTGTACGATATTTGATTGTCTGCCGGTGATAACGGCAACTTCAATTCCTGCATTTATCAAAGCTTTAATGCCAAAACCATCTTTAGTATTAAAAGCCTTTAATTCTTCACCTTGATTACCTAAATAAATACGACCATCAGAAAATACACCATCAATATCGCAAATAAGTAATTTTATTTTACTGGCTAATTGCACTGTTTCTTTTGAAACATCTTGATAAAGCTCTGAAAAGGTTAGCGCTTCAATTGGTTTTTTATCAGACATTAAAATACACCTGCTTTTAATAAATCTTGCATGTTTAGTGCACCAATAGGTTGTTGTGATTCATTCACCACTAATAAACCATTAATACGCTTGTTTTCCATAATATTCAAAGCTTGTGCTGCTAACATATCAGGATTAACAGTTGTGCATTGTGTCGTCATTACATCACTAATTTTGGTATTATGAATATCTATTTTGTGCTCTAGAATACGTCGTAAATCACCATCAGTAAAAATACCTTGAAGTTGATTCTGGGCATTAACGATTGCTGTCATACCCAGTCCTTTTTCAGACATTTCTATCAATGCATCTTTTATAATATCATCACATTTTACAACCGGAATGTGAACGCCACTATGCATAATATCTTTTAAAGTCAGTAATAATCGTTTTCCTAAACTACCTCCAGGATGCGACAATGCAAAATCGTCAGCAGTAAAGCCTCTGGCTTCAAGTAATGCCACAGCAAAGGCGTCGCCCATAACTAAAGTTGCTGTAGTACTCGCAGTTGGCGCAAGCCCTAATGGACATGCTTCTTGTTCTACCTTTATGCATACATGTACATCAGCTAATTTAGCTAATGAAGAATCTATATTGCCTGACATGCTTATCATTTTAGCGCCCATGCGTTTTAACACTGGAATGATATTGATAACTTCGCTAGTTTCTCCTGAGTTAGAGATTAAAATCACCACATCTTCTGATGTGATCATGCCTAAATCGCCGTGACTAGCCTCACCAGGATGAACAAAAAATGAAGGCGTGCCTGTACTTGCCAGTGTCGCTGCTATTTTATTACCGATATGACCTGATTTACCCATACCGATAACGATAATACGACCTTTGCAATCAAACATGAGTTGGCAGGCATTTTGAAAGTTTTGATCTATATATTGCTCTAATTGGTTGATAGCTTGTTTTTCTATTGCTAAAACTTGCTTCCCACGAGTGATAAAATCTTGCAACGACATGTAATTCCTCTGATTTTACTTAGAACGATACTTTATATATATTAAGCTACTTGTGAAAAAATATAATATTGATAAGCAAAGAATCCACATAATAAAGTAGCGCCTTCAATTCTATTAATGCGGCGTGTTCCCTTCAAATTCAAGCTCATTGCAATTAAAACAACCGTTGCACCTAGCATTACCATCATATCTCTAGATGCAGCACCAGGGTCTATTTCTGATGGGTTAATCATGCCTGCAAGTGATAATACGGCTAATAAATTGAATATGTTTGAGCCTATAATGTTACCTAAAGCTAAATCGTCTTCCCCTTTTAAAACACCGGCAATACATGCAGCTAACTCAGGTAGGCTAGTGCCGATTGCAATAATGGTTAAACCTATCACTAAATCGCTCATGCCAAAGTGTTGTGCAATTTCAACAGCAGAGCCAATTAAAAAATGTGAACTTAAAGGTAATAATATTAAGCCAAATATGAGCCAACAGATTGCAGATTTATTGCTAACATTGCTTGGTACATCACCACAAGCCTCAGTAACAAAAGGGTCTTCTTCTTCACCTTTTTGATTTTTTGCGATGTAAATTAGGCCAAGAATAAAAATAATAAAACCGACTAATAAAGCTGTGCCTTCAGATGCTGAAAAGTAATTATCAGAAATGACATACCATGCACCTATTGAAATAAGCATTAATATTGGCATTTCACGTTTTAATGTAGAGGAAGTTACTAATAATGGTTTAATTAATGCGGTTATACCTAAAACCAGTAAAATGTTAGTAATATTAGAGCCTATTGCATTACCAACCGCTGTATTTGTTTTGTCGGCTAAAGCCGCTGAAGCAGACACCATCATTTCAGGTGCAGAAGAGCCCATAGCAACTATGGTTAAACCAACTATGAGTGTTGGCACGCCTAGGTTTTTTGCAATTGCAGCTGCGCCATATACAAATCTGTCTGCGCTCCAAACTAAAGCTGCGAACGCGATAAGTAAAATGATGCTTGGTAAAATAATAGGAGTTAACATGGTCAGTTAATTTTAAGCCAATATTAGAAGGATAATAACCTTAAATTCTAGCAAGAACTGCACGAAATGTATAATAGCAATCTTAAGGATGTCAGGAGTTGTTGTGACCAAAAATTATACTTTAAGTCGCTTGGGTTGCTTTTTCTTACAAAATTTTACTTTTATTTTGTCCCATAATGATAAAAAAAGCTTAAAATACCCGTCAGAGCAAATGTATTGGAGAGCGACTTGTCGCAAAACATAGTTGAAATCAAGGATGTGACCTTTACGAGGGGCGAGCGTGTTATCTATCAGAACATGTCTTTTAATGTGCCCAAAGGAAAAATTACAGCCATCATGGGGCCAAGCGGTATAGGTAAAACAACTATGCTTAGGCTTATTGGTGGTCAGCTAAGACCTGAATCAGGTGATATTTTATTTGAGCAACACAGTATTCCTAAAATGTCGCGAAAGACTTTGTATCAAGCTCGAAAAAAAATGAGTATGTTATTTCAAAGCGGCGCATTATTTACGGATATGTCTGTTTTTGACAATGTCGCATTTCCTATTCGAGAGCATACGACATTAAACGAAGAGTTAATCCGCATAATTGTTTTACTTAAATTAGAATTGGTAGGCCTTCGTGGCGCCAAAGATTTAATGCCTTCAGAGTTATCTGGTGGTATGGCAAGGCGTGCGGCTTTAGCGCGTTCAATTGCATTAGATCCTGATTTGATAATGTACGATGAACCCTTTGCCGGTCAAGACCCTATTTCTATGGGTGTATTAGTAAAATTAATTAAATCATTAAATAATGTACTTAATATAAGCTCATTAATTGTTACCCACGATGTAACCGAGGTAATGAGCATTGCAGATCATGTAATTATAATTGCTGATAAAGGTGTAATAGGCGAAGGATCACCGCAAGAAATGCTAAAACATCAATCGCCTTTAGTGCAGCAATTTTTACAAGGTTTATCTGATGGGCCTGTGCCATTCCACTTTGAAGCGAAAGACTATGCAAAAGATTTATTGTCAGAACACAGCGAAGGAGAGCATCCATGATCGCTTTTTGGCAAAGATTAGGTAAATCGACTATTGAGCGCTTTTCTTCTATAGGTAGAGCAACAAGTTTACTGTTAGGTGCATTATTTAGTATCCCTAACTTTAAAAAAGGCACGCCATTATTAATTAAGCAGCTTTACTCTGTCGGTTTTTTATCTCTTATTATAATTATCGTATCAGGCTTATTTATAGGTATGGTATTAGCTTTACAGGGCTATACTGTTTTACAAGGTTATGGTGCTGAAGGCAGTTTAGGTCCATTAGTTGCGCTGAGTTTATTAAGAGAGTTGGGCCCAGTAGTGACCGCTTTACTATTTGCTGGTCGTGCGGGTAGTGCGCTAACCGCTGAAATAGGTTTAATGAAAGCGACAGAGCAGCTTAGTAGTTTAGAGATGATGGCAATAGATCCTTTAAAAAGAATAATCGCACCACGTTTTTGGGCGGGTATGATCAGTATGCCGTTATTAGCTTTAATTTTTTCAGCTGTAGGCATATTAGGGGCTCACTTGGTTGGCGTAAACTGGCTTGGTGTTGATACCGGGAGTTTTTGGTCAATAATGCAAGCGGAAGTGTCTTTTGAAAAAGATATTTTAAACGGGATTATTAAAACGGTTGTCTTTGCTTTTTTAATTACATGGATTGCATTGTACCGAGGATATGACTGTATCCCAACGTCAGAAGGTATTAGTAACGCAACTACAAAAACGGTTGTGCAATCTTCATTAGCAGTTTTAGGGTTTGATTTTGTATTAACAGCAGTAATGTTCAGCAGTTAATAATTGATAAGAATTTAGTTTTACAAGGTAAAGAATAATGGTTTCAAGGAAAATAGAAATATTAGTAGGTTTTTTTGTCTCATTAGGTGTTTTAGCATTGGTTATGTTGGCATTAAATGTTGCCAATGCGGGTATAGGTTCAAATGGTGAAACCTACACTTTAAATGCAAAGTTTGAAAATATTGGTTCTTTAAAAGTACGCTCACCAATTAAAGTGGGTGGTGTCGTAATTGGCAGAGTAACGAGTATTACACTGGATAAAAGTGATTATTTACCCGTTGTAGCGATGGAAATATCTAAAGATTATAGTAATTTTTCTGAGACTACAGCGGTCAATATATTAACTTCGGGTATTTTAGGCGAGCAATACTTAGGTTTAAACCCTGGAGTGCTAATAGGTGAAACTGATGCTGATGATGAATTAAACGATTTATTTGGACAGGACGAGTTAAAAGTATTGGTTGATGGTGATTTTATTACCGATACAAAATCAGCATTAGTTTTAGAAGAATTAATAGGTCAGTTTTTATTTAATCAGGGTGGCGAATAACCATGCTAAACAAAATTACAACTTTAGTTTTAACATTTTTTATCATTTTATTTTCTAATATTGCTGCGGCGGAGCAAGTATCACTTGAAAATCCGTATGTTGCGATTAAAGAAATTGCGGGAAATACATTTAATCGCTTAGCTAAAGACCAGAGCGCTATAAATGATGATCCAAATCACTTAAAGGTAGTCGTTGAAGAAGAGCTATTACCTTACATTGACTATAAATATGCAGCACTAAAGGTACTTGGCAGTTATATTAGTAAAGTTAAAAATATTGAAGATAAAGCACAGAGAAAAAAAGAATACACAAAAATTAAACGTTTTATAGGTGTATTCAAAGGTTATTTAGTGACAACTTATGCTGGTGTTTTCACTCAATATACTGATCAAGTCGTTAAATTTGATCCTGCTCAAAAGCTAGATAATAAAACAAAAGTAAAAGTGGGTACTCGAATTGTTGAAGAAGGTAAACCTGATATTCGTATCTCTTTTAAAATGAAAAAGAGCAAAAAAGGTCAGTGGCGTGCATACGATATGGTTGCAGAAGGTATAAGCCTATTAGATGCAAAACAAAGCGAATTGCACGGTATATTGCGTAAAGAAGGTATAGATCACGTAATAACGCTGCTTGAAAATAAAAGTAAGCTTCCGATACAAGCTAAAGGTAAATAACTTTAATGGCCATACTTAATTTAATACAAAAATCAAATAATAATTTCAATTTATCAGGTGAAATGAGTCGTGAAACAGTAATGGCGCATTCTAATATAAAAAAAATAGCCTCTAAAGGTGATGATTGTATTAATTTTGACCTTTCGGAAGTATTAAGGGTTGACACTGCTGGCTTAGCTTGGTTAATTCACATATTATCTGAATTACGGCAGCAAGGCATTCGCCTTGAATTAAAAAATATACCTGAGCAGCTGCAAAAATTAATGCAATTAGGTCAGGTAAGTCACTTATTTGAGTAAAGAGCTAATGGAACCGAATCAAGTCGAAACAATATTAAAAGAAAGCTTATCACTTACAGATGTACGTGTGACAGCAAATGGTAGCCATTTTGAAGTGATTGCAGTAGGTGATTGTTTTGAAGGCGTAAGCCGAGTTAAAAAGCAGCAGCTTGTATATGCGCCATTAAAAGACTCTATTGCAGATGGTACTATCCATGCCGTGTCTATTCGTGCTTTTACCCCAGTAGAATGGGAAAGAGAGCGCAAATTCATTCTTCCTCAATAAGGAGAATGAAATGGAACAATTTATAATACAAGGTGGTAGCACACTTGCAGGTGAAGTGACTATCTCTGGCGCAAAAAACGCCGCTTTACCAATTTTATTTGCATCATTACTTGCTAATAGTACAAGTCGATTTATTAATGTGCCTAAATTACGCGATATTGAAACAACAGAAGCGTTATTAAGTTGTCTTGGTGCAAAAATCGAATGGCAGGGCGATACATTACTCATTAATGGTGGCACGGTTGATCAAACTTTAGCACCTTACGACTTAGTGAAAAAAATGCGTGCTTCTGTTTTAGCATTAGGTCCATTATTAGCTCGTTTTAGTGAAGCGCAAGTATCACTCCCTGGAGGCTGTGCTATTGGCGCACGACCTGTTGATTTGCATATAAATGGCCTCATTAAAATGGGCGCTGATATTGAAGTTGAAAACGGCTACATTAATGCAAAAGTATCAGGTCGTCTAAAAGGCGCCCATATTTTTATGGATATGGTAAGTGTTGGTGCGACAGAAAATTTAATGATGGCAGCGACATTAGCTGATGGCATCACAATACTTGAAAATGCTGCAAGAGAACCAGAAATTATTGATTTAGCGAAATACTTAATTGGTATGGGCGCAAAAATTACAGGTGCTGGAACGGATCGCATTGAAATAGAAGGTGTTGAACAGCTACAAGGTTGTGAACATAAAATACTACCTGACCGTATAGAAACTGGTACCTTCTTAGTTGCCGCAGCGATGAGTGGCGGTGAGGTGTTATGTAAAAACACTGATCAAAGCTTAGATCCCGTTATTGAAAAACTACGTGCAGCAAATGCTCTTGTTGAAGTAACGAATGATACGATTTACTTAGATATGCGTAATCGTGAATTAAAAGCTGTCAATATCAAAACCATGCCACACCCAGGTTTCCCAACTGATATGCAGGCGCAGTTTACTGCACTTAATGTAGTGGCTAACGGTAGTGCGACGATCACAGAAACGATTTTCGAAAATCGTTTTATGCATGTACCTGAGTTACAACGTATGGGTGCTAACATTCGTCTTGAAGGTAATACTGCAATTTGTGGTGATACTCAGCAGCTATCCGGTGCACAGGTTATGGCAACAGATCTACGTGCTTCAGCGAGTTTAATTTTAACGGGTATAATCGCAAAAGGTGAAACAATCGTTGATCGTATTTATCATGTTGACCGTGGTTACCAAAAAATTGAAGACAAGCTAAGTGCTTTAGGTGCAAATATAAAAAGGCGAAATGCTTAAATATATTTTCATCTGAAAATAAAAAAACGCGTTAATATTAACGCGTTTTTTTATTTTAATTATTTTTTATAAAACTGGTTCTAATTCCATCACGGTAACAGCGATAGTCAGTTTTTCATTATTGCGTATTAACTCAAAATCCATCACAGTACCAGGCTTAGTGTTGCCAATTAACTCTAATGTCTGTTGTATATTAGAAACTGGCTGACCATCAATTTTAGTAATAATATCAAGATTCTGTAGTCCAGCTTGCCAAGCAGGGCCTAGCGGGTCTAAGTTGTTTATTCTCATGCCAGAAACTTTAGTAAACTGATCTCTAATCGCTTCACCTGAGCTATCTACTGCAGTTGCAGCAAATCCTAAATAACCTCTTACAACTTGGCCATACTTTATGAGTTTATTCATTACATTTTTCGCTATTGAATAAGGCACAGCAAAGAAGATACCTTGAATATCAATATTACGTTTAGCTCTAAATTGAGCTGAATTAATACCCACTAAAATACCATTTGAATTAACAAGAGCACCACCTGAATTACCTACATTAATCGCAGCATCCATTTGTAATAAATTGGTATGTGAACTTTGAGATATATTTTGTTTACCTGTTGCGCTAATAATGCCTTGGGTAATTGTTTGACCTAAGTTTAGCGGATTGCCAATAGCTAAAACAACATCACCTACTTGTGGTAAAAAATTATCATCTGTCGGTACTATAGGAAGCTGTTGAGCGTTTATTTTTAGTAATGCTAAGTCTGTAACAGTATCAAAGCCTACCAGTTGAGCTTGATCAAATTGGCGCCCATCAGCTAAAATAACAACAACTTGATCGGCATTATTGATCACATGATAGTTAGTTAATATGTAACCATCATCAGACATTATTACGCCAGAACCCAATTCTTGAGCAGCTCTTTGTCTAGTTGAATAGCGAGATTGACTGCTGAAGCTTTCTGAATAAATGGTCACAACGGCTGGTGCTGATTTTTGTACAGCATCAGCAAAAGTTAAATGTGATTGTGTAATAGACTCTGACTCTGCAGTTGTAAGTACATCTATAGGCCAAAAACCAGGCCTTAGCGATGGCTTTATTAATAAAATTAAAAAAGCGATGCCGAGTCCAATTAAGATAGGAGAGAGTAAAAATTTTAAGGATTTAAGCACAAGAAATAAACTACTAATTACGAATATCACTATGATGGCATAAATGGGTGAAAATGACACAAAAAAAAACAATACAGCGTATTGTTTCTTTTTAAATTAATTGAAGTGTAATTTTATTGAATTAATAAGAAGATAGATTCACGGCCACGTTTAACACCTAAAACGATATTACCATTTACATCTTTAAGCGAATTAGTCAGTTCACGTAAACTCTTTACGCGTTTTCTATTTACTTGCATGATGACATCTCCAGCTTCAAAACCAACACGTGCTGCAGGTGATCTCTCATCAACTTCTGTTACTAGGATACCTTTTGTATCATCGTTAGTTTTACCTACCTCAAGCGCGCTACCACGTAACATAGGGTGAAGTTTATCTGATTCTATTTTTGCTAATTGCGCACCACGTAATGTCACATTTACAGTTTTATTTTTACCATCGCGGATCAATTGTAATTTTACTTTTTTGCCTTCACCCAAAGTTGATATTTTACTGCGAAGCTCTTGGAAGCCTTGAATATCATTGCCATTTACAGCAACAATGACATCACCCGTTTTAATTCCTGCCTCAGATGCTGCGGAGTCTTCACTTACGCTCATTACAATAGCACCTTGCTTAACATCTAGTTGCTGGGCTTTTGCAATGCCTGCATTGAGTGTTCTTCCTGAAATACCTAAAGTGCCACGTTTAACTTCACCGTGCTCAATGATTTGGTCTACTAGGTTTTTCATCATATTTGATGGTATGGCAAAACCAATTCCGACATTACCACCAGATGCGCCTAAAATAGCTGTATTGATACCAATTAATTCACCACGTAAATTAACTAACGCACCACCGGAATTACCTTGGTTAATTGCTGCATCGGTTTGAATAAAGTCTTCATACCCTTCAATATTTAAACCACTACGACCCATCGCACTGACAATACCAGAAGTAACCGTATGACTTAATCCAAACGGGTTACCAATGGCAACAGTAAAATCACCGACACGCAGTTTATCTGAATTCGCGAGTTTTACTTCTACTAAGTCTTCAGCATCAATTTTTAATAAAGCTACATCCGATTCTTTATCAGTACCAACAAGTTCAGCTTGGTATTCACGACCATCTTGTAATTTAATTATAATTTTTTCGGCATCTTGGATCACATGATTATTTGTAACAACAAATCCTTCATCAGCATCTATGATCACCCCAGAACCTAAACCACTAAAAGGTTGTTTTTGACTGCGTTGTTGGCGAGGGTTGCCAAAAAAGAATTCTCTAGGGTCGACTCTACGGCGTACTTCTTTTGCGCCACTGACGTTAATACTGACAACACCTGGGGTAATTTTCTCTAACATTGGGGCTAGAGTAGGAAGTTGTTGTCCATTTACAGCTACTGGTAGTTTTGCTTGGCTAATACTTGGATTAATTAAAAGGCTTGAAGAAAGAATGATGGCACTTAATAAAGTTAATTTTGTTTTCATAGTCTAAATGTACTCCTGTTTATACTTTATCAGAGATATTAAATTATGCGTTTAATATCCCTGAACTTACATATAAAGACTATGCGGCTAAAAAAAAGTTCATCAAGATAGTTTTTTTTATATTATCTAAATGTAAGAAA
>Ga0209292_1005275_pt1 | contig 13250 bp, 11 predicted proteins | sample GOMGulsemesocosm_2_FD_184634 | JGI IMG/M metagenome (GOLD analysis project Ga0209292, IMG submission 184634) | Methane-oxidizing microbial communities from mesocosms in the Gulf of Mexico - GOM9C Gulf of Mexico (SPAdes) (version 2) | ecosystem: Environmental > Aquatic > Marine > Cold seeps... | reverse complement strand
ACGTAGAATTAAAGTCACTCTATTTACAAGTATCAAACTTAAAGCAATTCATTCAACTCTCTTACAATAATCCTAATTATGTGCCGAGCTTAAACCATGATATGTATGAATATACCTATGCGAGTTATTTAGCTGCAATGGGCGCTTATGAAGACAAATATCAGAACTATATTGATCGAAATATCGTGCTTGCAGATCGTAAGCAGTTTGCCCAGCTCATGCTTGAAGATTTGCAAAGCGTCAGTAATGCTGAATTTGCGATTATTGAAAGGTCCGTTAACCAAGTCAATCAGTTAAGACAGTCGCTTATTAAGCAAACGACTAACTATCAAGGCCAAGATACCAATATACTTAAAGCTCAAATTGCGTTTAGACAAGGTTTAGAGATTTTTGAAGACCGTGCAACCATACAAACCGTATTTGATGTAGTCAGTGCAATAGCTAATGCCGGTACCGCGATTGCAGGTTCTGCTGGCGGTGATCCGAGTGGTTTAATTAAATTTATAGCGACTCTACCTGACTTAGGCACAAAAATAATCCTGTTAAAGAAACAATTAGATTATATTGCGAAAAAACAGCGTGAGATTCAAGAATCACTCGCTGCTGTCGACTCTTTCTCTAACGATGTTAAATACGACGTAGTAGTCGATGATATCGCGAAATTCTATAATTCGATCCAGCATACAGTACCAACACTGGAAGCATCGAATCTAGTGTGGGATGAATTCCTCATTGATGCTCGTGCTAACTTTGCGCCAGTGATTAGTGCGGGAGTTCCAGGAGCTACGCCATATCTTGCAGAGCTAGAAAGGCTTGCAGCGCAAGCAAAAGCGATTTCAGCAACAGAGATTAATTTGGCTCAAGAGTTATCAAGACAGATTGATTTAAGAATTGCGAGCCAAGTTAATGCGGCGAATATCAACCGGGTATCAGCGCTTATTCAATCAATTGATGACGATGCCAGTGCAGTTAACGCGTTAGAAGACGCATTTTTCAGAACCTTGAGTAACCTTAAACGCCCTATGTTTATCGCCCTTGCCAATTACCAGTCTGCGTTTGCTTACTGGTCTTTAGAAGAGAGTGTTGTCACGCCGTCGTTAAACAAATCATTTGCTGCTTATACGCGAGATCTTGCATTTATGCGTGAGCAGGAAGCGGCAAGTTTGGATCGATTTTACCCTCGTCCACAAGACTTCTCGTCGATTAGTCATAACATTAGTGACATAGATAAGTTAGCCGAATTTAAAAATACCGGTATTTTACATTTCACCTTACCCTTAAATAGCAGCATATTTGCAGATTTCGACAGAGTAAGACTAGATGAAGCCAGTGTATTGATAGAGGGAACTGAATTACCGACAGGTTTGTATAATATTGACCTGCTATCGAGTGGTACTTATCAAGATAGAAGGCATCAAGATAATTACACTTTTACAGCCACCCCATTGTTTAGAAGAATCATTTACAATTTGGTAAATAGTCAAACACAAGAAGTGAATGTTCTGACAAGTGGCGCTATCGCATCTGATTATGCGTTAAACTATTTTATGCCAACTCCTTTTACAACTTGGACCATAAAATTAAATAACGTTGAAAATATCGACCTGAGTACAATAAATAATATTAAAATTAGCTTTTCTGGAAATGGAATTCCAACTTTCTAGGTCAACAACTTTGTGTATTACATAGCTAAATACAGAAAGCAAAAAGCCGGTACTTAAATGAATAAGTACCGGCTTCTCTAATAGATGGCGGAGGAGGAGAGATTTGAATAATCAATGAAGGATATAGTTACTATTAGTAACATTGTGCCGTGTGTATCGCAATACACAAAGTTAAATCGATCATATAGCTGATGATACAAATACGTATAGTATCTATGCATTTGTATGAATAATTAAAAATATATATCATATGTAAAGTTATTGTGGAAACATCTAATTTTCATACCAACTATTTTAATAATCATGATCTACTGTAATAAAAGGATTTATAAACAAAATGAATATGATAGCTAAGGCAGGTATAGTCGGTCGAATCGCAACGGTGACTAATTTTGTATATAAGACATTTTTTGGTGACCCAAAAGATGCAAACGAAGCATATCTCAGAGTGCATCCAACAATCAGACTAGCAGTTAAAGAGTTTGGAAGGGATTCCAAAGAAGTTCAAGGCTTATTAGATATGTTAGGGGAATTATCCCCTGTAGGGGCAAAAAGAAGAAACTTCATTCGAAGATATGTAACGCCTCTAGATGGTTGGTTAATGCTTCCTCACAACCCAGACAATATTCCGTATGGTTTTTGGCATTAATATGGAGTTAACAATATGAAAGAGGCTATTTTTTGGAAATTAATGCTACTTTTATTAGTATCTTCTAGTGCATGGGATTTATATTTAGCTTTTTCCGAACCTGAAATTTTACAACCAGCTTATCCGTTAACTGTTTCTATATTTTCTTTAAGCTTAGATTTAATTACCGTAATGGTTTGTTTAGGTTTAATTTTAAAAAAGTATATTTTAAACCAGTCTTTTTGGTTTTGTATAATTTTGGTCCAAATGGCCAATACTATAATCGTATTTTATTTTGAATTTACTACAGGCGGGTATACTGTTAATGAATTTCTGATATACGGAAATATTGGTCTCTTTGTTGCAACCTTCTTTATGTCTCCACTGGTTAGGTACTATTATTTAGTGAAAAAAATACCCTAAACTAAACCCGAGTAAACAGCCAGAAATTAATAACACTGTAGATAAGCAAAAAGCCGGTACTTAAATGAATAAGTACCGGCTTCTCTAATAGATGGCGGAGGAGGAGAGATTTGAACTCTCGAGGAGCTATTAACCCCTGCTGGTTTTCAAGACCAGTGCATTCGGCCACTCTGCCACCCCTCCGCAGCAATGAACGAATAGTATAGAAGTAGACTTTAGTTGTAAATATAAAACTAACGTCAGATCTAATGACCGTCGCCATTTGAAACAAAATGTTCACAAATAAGGCTTATGTATAGTTTTCATTCACCTAGTTACAGTAATATAAACCCTCAAACAACAGCGACTCAGTATATTTACTGTCTATTAATGATGTTATCCGTATAATGACGACATTACTCCTAATACAATGAGAACCCCATGAAAGAAACAAATCCAATATTGACGAAATTCTTTGCTGACGCAAAACCTAGCCAACAAGTTTGGGGTTTACAAGACAAGTCAGGTGAAGATTGGGTTGTTTGTGATTCCATTAACTTTGAAGACACAGATGCAATGCCGCTTTGGTCTACTCAAGCATTAGCGCAAGAGCATTGCTGTGATGAATGGAAAGCGTTTAAACCAACGGCTATCTCGGTATCTGATCTACTTGAATTTTGGATTGAAGATTTAAACGAAGATAACGTAATTGTTGGCCTTAACTGGGTATCAGAAGGCGAATGTGCAGAACTTGAACTAGCAGAGTTCACACAATTAGTTGTGGATATCGAAGCGCTTTAATTCTTCGTATTTATACGTATTACATAAAGTGCTTATCTGATACCAGTTAAGCACTTATTCCGTTAACCTCCCGCACGTTATCTGTATTAAACTAACGAAAACATCGACCAATCACAGAGCATATCGAGTGTTGTCTCAATTTCGGGTGTCGTCTTCCAAAGCACGCCAACCGCTATTATCATGCCTAACGCCAATAACTTGCTGTTCAAATATACTAGCTTCAACGCCGTACCAAATGAACGCTTTATCTTAATATTCCGTAAGTCCACACTGTACATTTCATCTAACACTAAATGTATAAAGCCACCCAGAAATACAAAGCCACCAGACAACCAAGCAAGACTATCCGCCTTATCAGAATCGATACCATCGATATTCGCAATGACCTGAGTCGTGATTAGTCCACATAAAACTAAAAACAATAACGAGTGACAGCTTCCTCTATGCACGGTTAAGCGTTCAAAAATCGTCCTGAGCCCGTACTTCATGACCCCATAAGTCACCACAGGTATCGCGATAACTTCAACGAAACTCAACTCACCAAAATACGCACTCGTCATGTAACGCATAATGATCAAAATAACAGCAAACGCAAAGATGTTGAATATGGTATCAAGAGAGGTCGAATTATCCGAATCAATATCTGGTAACAATCCACCAATCGTCCCTAAGAACCAAAGCCAAATCGCGGTATTAAGTTCTATGTGGCCAGCCGCAACCAAGCTTGCAGAAGAAACACCTGTTAATAGGGCTGCAACGTTGAGGTGTGTATTAAAATTTGCCATTTTCATCTTTCATAATAGAGTTTAATGCTGCCATTATATGATAGATAACAATAAATTAATCATATATTGGAACAAATTTATTCAAGACACATAAAAGCCCTATGATCAGAAATTCAATCTAAAACCTCTATCCAAATTAGCCGTTTAGCTATGCTAGATATAGCACTCGACACGACTATACCCTAAGGGGTAGAATTAGCGTTAATTATTCAACCTTAGACGAGTAAAAGATGAAAGTGTTTGATTGTTGTGAGCGTATGAAAGCGCTTTATTTGCTTAATTAGGAATACCTCATGGAAAATATAATGTTAACTGTTGGTATTCCCATTATACTTGCTTGGGTGATGTTTTGTGTCGGTCTTTCTTTACAGGTAGCGGATTTTAAACACGCGATTAATTTCCCGGGCAAGATCATAGCAGGGTTGCTTGCTCAACTCGTTGGTCTGCCGATTATCGCTTTCTTGTTAATACAGTGTTTTTCCTTACCACAACCTGTTGCTGCAGGCTTATGGTTATTAGCACTAGCCCCTGGTGGCGCTTCATCAAATGCTATCACTCACCTTTGTCGTGGTGACAGCGCGTTGTCAATTAGCATGACAGCATTTAGTAGTTTGATCGTGCCTTTCAGTATTCCTGTATTATTGCCTATCGTCATGCCTGATACTGTGTTGAATATGCCGCTTAAGACTGCGGTATTACAACTTATGGCCGTAACGATTCTGCCTGTTGTGCTGGCAATGCTGATAAGGCATTATTTTAGCTCGAAAATAATGCAGAGGTTTTATGCTATCGCAGAGCGTTCATCGCTTTGGGCGTTATGTTTGATGGTTGCAATCACAGTTATCGCCAACGGTAACAAGATGACTGAATTATTTAGTATAGCGGCATTGGCTGTGCTGGTACTGTGCTTATTAGCCATGTTGCTCGGTATTTTAACCGCGAAAATTATTCATGGTGACAAACAACTAAGTAAAACATTTGCTATCGAAGTTGGTATACAAAATGCGGGAACAGCTATTTTTGTAGCGGTCGTGTTATTACAAAAGCCTGAATTAGCGTTAACACCGTTATTGTATGGCGTACTGATGAATATCCCTGCAGCCTTGCTAGTCCTCATGAGTAAAAATTCGCATGTAAATCAGCGACAAGCGAACTGACTTAACTCATTAATTATTTATCTGTACAACAAAAGCCGTTAACGGTTGCTTGATTAACGGCTTTTAGTTTTCCAAACTACAACATTATTATATCGCCAGCATTAAAGATAAACGACATTGGGAGAATCTACGCTTTATTTAAAACAAACTTTTCAATTGCTAAAGCAACGCCATCATTATCATTACTCGCTGTAATATGATTCGCGATAGTTTTAATATCATCACTCGCATTATCCATTGCCACACCTAAACCAGCGTATTCCAGCATTTGTTTATCGTTACCTGCATCACCCATACAGATCACTTCATCCGCATTAATACCAAATTGGTCAGCAATGGCTTTAACACCTATGCCTTTATGACTGTCCGTATGTAGAAACTCTAAAAAGAAAGGAGCGCTTTGCAAGATATTATATTGCTGATAAATCTCTGCAGGTAACTGAGCGATAGCCGCAGACAGTTTCTCTGGCTCATCAATCATCATTACTTTTAGTATTTTTTCATCATCACTCAAGGTACTAAAGTCCACTTCAGTGATCGTCAAGGCATTAATTTTAGCTTCATGGTCTGTATAGTAATTGTGCTTAGGCGTAATCAGGCCATGCTTTAATGAGAATGCATGCACATAAACACCCAACTTATTCGCTAAACTCGCGAGGCTTTTCGCGTCGGCACCAGTCACAGTTTGACTACGTAACAGTTTCTTACCTGCCACTTGATATACCAAGGTACCATTATAGCACGCAACGTAATCATCATTGCCTATCATACCCAGTTCTTCTAACGCCCAAGTCATCCCCTCTAACGGTCTACCCGAAGCAAGAACAACACGTGTACCCTGCGCTATTGCAGCAAGGATCGCCTGCTTATTACGCGGTGAAATAGCACCTTGAGAATTAAGTAAAGTACCATCCATATCTAGCGCGACTAATTTATACATACAACCTCAAGAAATTACAACGAACAACACTGTGGTTATATTACAACAAAGTGGTAGTGAATTCAGGGTGAAAGATCAAATAGCCCTGACGCATCACGCTTTTATGTAATAAACACACACAAAAAAGCGGTGATATCGAGTTAACCCAATACCACCGCTTTATATTCAAATCATGTCAAAAAAACCGAATTAGCTCAATAACACCGAACTATTTCATCAAGCTGTATCAACGAGCTACATCGAAATTGCGAAAACAACACCTAGAATAACAACCGCACCCAGTAATAGCAGTGGGTTAAACTTGCGTAATTGTTTTGCTTTCGCTTTAATTTCATTACGATTTACACGCTGAAACTGCCCTGCTACGGTTGTAATATTAGTATCAATGATTGCTACAGACTCATCACATTGCGCGTCGTTATTACACGGAACATCTTCTGTAACTAATGCAAAGTCACCGCTAAATGAATACATAGTGAAATCTTCACCACCTTCAGAGAAGGTCTTCTTTTCCACATTTGTATTTAAAATAGCATTACAACCAATATCTGCCGCCAACTGTTTAATATGGCTACGACCTTCGTTTTGATCTTTAAAAAAACGTGTGCTCAGTGTATGTCTTGCAACAACATGCCCGTATCTTGGTTGGTTGCTTTTTGCAGTGAAAAAAGCAACTAACTGTTTTTTAAAGTTAACATCCGGTACGTGTACTTGTTTTGCGGCAAGGCCTTTCGGTGTTTCTGTTGGTTCAAACTCAACAACAACATCCTTCACCAATTTAGATTCATTGGCTTTATCGAGCAAGCTCGACACATGTAAGAAATAACTCTCGCCATCATCGCCACAAATAAAACCAAACTTCTTTGCAGAAATGTACGATATAATTTTTCCTTTCACTTAACTTAGCTCCTTCAGCATTGCTCTAGACCCTATTAGGCCATTTCTTTAATTGTTTTTTTAACTTTCTTTAATGCCATTTTCTTTTTCAATGGCGATAGGTAATCAATAAAAAGTGTACCTTTAAGATGATCAATCTCGTGTTGCATTGCAATCGCTAAAAAGCCATCGTCATTGATTTCAATGGCGTTGCCGTCACGATCCAAGGCAGTTACTTTCACTTTTGTATAACGATCAACATCAGCGTAGTAGCCTGGGATAGATAAACACCCTTCTTGACCTGATTCGATGCTTTCACCTTCAACAACAACTGGGTTGATTAACACCATAGGTTCATTACGACCCTCTGAAATATCAATAACAACAACCGCTTCTTTACGACCAACTTGCGTTGAAGCAAGGCCAATACCGTCATCTGTTTCATACATAGTATCAAGCATGTCATCAATTAATGTTTGAACTGTACTTACATCTGTTACTTTTTCAGCGGGTATCTCTAATTTTTTGTTTGGTGCCGTAAGAATAGTTAATACTGCCATATGCCTTTGAATCCCAGTTTTGTTAATTTATTACAAACGTGCGTATTTTAAGCGCCGCATTATAGCGCATAATAGGGTTTGGTTTCTAGTTGATAAATTGCGATAACCAAGAGATATTTGAAACTTATGTATATTTATTCCCTGAAGAAGGCAAATGAATGCCCTGTAAGCGGTTTTTTGGTCGTAAAAAAGGATTAATCATCATCTCGATGATTAATCCTTTTAGCGCATAATTAAATTAAATAGCTGTTACATTGGTGGCACAAGGCCCTTTTTGCCCGCTACCCACTTCAAATTCAACTTTCTGGCCATCCTCTAATGTGGCATAACCAGATGTTTGAATTTCGGAATGATGCACAAACAGGTCATTACCGCCTTCGTCAGGGGTGATAAATCCAAACCCTTTGTCAGCATTAAACCACTTAACCGTACCTCGACTCATAACGTATGTTTCCTCAGCAGACTTTATGTCTGAATTAAGCTTAGTTGAGGCGGATTTTTTGTCCAGTTTAGTTGTTATACCCAAATGACTTCAAGATGCACAATCAACAAACCGAAAGGAAAGGACATTCAAGACATCGAATCGAAGATTTTGTTATCAAGATAATGATTCGTTTGCGTGCTAAACTTATGATGCAACAACAAGACTGGTGACTTTTGGGTTAACCCACCCTCCTTGCTAAAAGCTAAGCGAACATTGATTATTCGATCCACTATCACTCACCCCCATTAACCGTGTGCGTTGATATTGAACAGTTTAAAAGTTTTTGATTGAGTTGATATACGTGAACCATTAAAATTACGGCGTTTTATCACTTAGCCTGCAAAAGGAACTCGCGAAATGGAAAAGAACATTTTTCAGTTTATCTGGAAATATTCAAAAAAAAATCAGTTGGCAATAACCGCTATTACGCTTCTGACCTTCCCCATTCTGTACATTTCGCTGGAGTTACCTAAACGCATTATCAACGATGCTATTGGGGGAACAGGAGAAGACGTTTCTTTACTCGGTATTACATTGAGTCAGGTCCAGTTTTTGATGGTGCTTTGTGCTGGTTTTCTATTAGCTGTATTGACTAATGGCTTATTGAAGATGCGTCTAAACACCATGAAAGGTGTGTTGTCGGAGCGTTTACTACGTCGATTTCGCTTTCAACTTGTCACCCGTATGTTGAAATTTCCGCGCTCGTATTTCCGCACCACAAGCCAAGGTGAGTTGGTTTCTATGGTGACATCTGAAGCAGAACCTATGGGCTCATTTATGGGCGATATGCTGTCACAGCCGGTGTTTCAGGCTGGCCAGATGTTGACAATTTTGACGTTTCTATTTGCCCAGAGCTTCTGGTTTGGGGTCGCGTCCATCTCACTTATCCCGTTGCAGGCATGGATTATCCCCAAATTACAGCGTCAGATTAATTTGCTGAATAAAGCGAGAATACAAGAAATTCGCAAACTGGCTGCTGATATTGGCGAAACTGCGGCAGGAGTCAGTGATATTCGTATGAATGGCGGGATGCGTCACAGACTGTCATTGTTTTCTAATCGTTTGGGAAACCTGTTCGGCATTCGTTTCCAGATCTACCAAAAGAAGTTCTTCATGAAGTTCCTGAACAACTTCATCAATCAATTAACCCCCTTCTTTTTCTATTCTGTTGGTGGGTATTTAGCGATCAAAGGAGAGATCACTGTCGGCGCCTTGGTTGCAGCGCTCGCAGCCTACAAAGATCTGTCGTCACCTTGGAAAGAGTTACTGACTTATTACAACCAAACCCAAGATATGGCACTGCGTTGGGAAGTAGTAATCGAACGCTTCGCGCCAAATACACTGGTGAAAGACGCTTTATTTGATGGCGACCCTGATACGCTTACCAGCCTTAAGGGGAACATCGAATTCAAGAATGTGACGGTACGCGATAAAGATGGGCATGCAATACTGGAAGATATTAGCTTGACCATTCCACAAGGCGCACGCGTTGCAATTCATACAAATAATGAAGCTTCGGCACTCGCGTTTGCAGATGTATTAACGCGCGAAGTTATCCCACAAAGAGGCTCTGTGCAGATTGCCGGGCATGAGATGAATGATTTGCATCAAACTGTTGTCGCTAATCGCATAGGATATGCCAGTTCCAAACCTTATATTTTTCAAGGGACACTCGGTGAAAACCTATTCATGCCATTTAATTTAGAGCCAGTCCTTGACGCAGACATTTCGGTTGATGTGGCGAGCTGGCAACAAGAGTCTGCCCGCGCAGGTAACAGTGTTGACCCATTTGAATCGGACTGGGTTTCCCCTCAAATGGCGGGGTTTCAATCATGTGATGAGATCAAGGACTGGTGGTTCCAGTTAGTTGAAGCAATGGGTACCGATGATATAATGGTGCGTAGGGGTTTACGTTCACGCCTTGATCCAGACACTCAACAAGAACTGATAGAAGCGATTGTGCAGTTACGCCCCGAAATAGCGAAACGGCTAGCAAAAGCGGGAGTGGATGATATTGTGCATGCCTTTCATCCAGAGAAATTCAATCCGGTATCTCCCTTGGGTAGTAACTTGCTTTATGCTGTTCCTACAAAAATGCTGACACAAGTAACCTTGTCACAAGAGGATAATTTCGTACAGATGTTGCAGGACGAAGGGATTGCAGAAGATCTTGCACAAATGTCTGCCAATCTAATCGAAGGACTGACTGAAACATTTGGCACAGATGGTACCGATCATCCCTTGTTTCGTCGTTTGAATATGGATGAAGAACTTTATCACCAGCTTAGAGTGATCGTAGCAAAAAGACGCTTAGTAGGCCAAAGCGAGTTGCCACACGACGATTTTGCATTGATGCTGACAGTCCCCTTTGCGTTCTCTTCCGAGCAGATAGGACCCGCTTTCACTGATTCGTTCAAAGCGCGGATTTTGCAAATTCGGATGAAAAACGCGGCGGATATGTTAGCAAAATTAGATGGCTTATTTAAACCGATTGACCCACAAGAATATTTTCCTGTTATGTCGGTGCTTGGCAATGCGATTTTCGGACGTATTTCAAGTCTGGCCGGTGCCCGTGAGAAGTTGATTGAAGATACTGTTGTTGAAGTCCTAAAGGAACATGGCCTACGACGGTTGGTCGCGCAATCCTTATATGATGTCGCGACGACCCAGGGAGGGGAAAACCTGCCAGCAGTGTTCAGGGAACGTCTGGCATTCAGTCGTGCAGGGATCAAGAAACCTGACATTCTGGTCCTTCGAGATGCATTGGCTAGCCATGATGGTGATGCCCGCGCTTTGACACGCGAACGTATTAATGAATTGATGCCTAGCACAACCCAAATTTTCATTGAAAACAAGTTCCATAGCCCAGAAAATTATGATTTGTTCGTCGAAATTGTGGATGGACGCATCGATGGTATTGCGCGTCAAGATGATCTTCAAGATGAAGATACGCGTCAGGATTTGAACCGCAAATTACGTGTGGTCGCGCAGGCAGACTTATTTACAGGGCTTGATCGAAAACAACAACGCCTACTCGCATTTAGTGCGCAATGGCACAAAGTAAAAGCAGGAACCGTGATTTTTAAAGCCGGTCAAGAAGCGGATGCTTCCTATTTGTGTGTTAAGGGTTCATCTGGATTATACTGGCCAGAAAGTCAGGGCGAGAAACACTTGATATCAGAAATTTTACCAGGGCGATTGATCGGAGATTTAGCGCTCATCAATAACGAGCCACGTCTATTAGACTTAATTGCAATAGAAGACAGTGTATTTCTACGAATTGGTGCCGCCGAATTACGGGCTGTGATCGAAAATGACGCGATGGTCGCGACAAGCTTGCTGCACTCAGTAGCCGGACACCTGTCGGAAACGGCGACAAAACTACGGGCTATGCGAGCATTTGCTGCTGAACGTGGTGTCGATTTAACTGAATTCGATGATATGAAGAAATAGAAATATACACAGGCGAGACAAGATAAGCCTGACTGTCTTTTGACAAATAGTGACTGCGTTCATCATTCTATTTAAGGCCCTTAGTTAAAGGGTCAACTAAAAAGCATTCTTTTGTGCCTCATACTGTTTTGTTTCACGCGCTTTTTTTTGTTTTTCTTGTTCAGTCATCATCGCTTGGTAATTTTTAGGATAAGTAAAAGAAAGATAAGTTGTTGTGTTAGGCCAACCTCGTGCCACTTTTAATTCAATACCATCTTCTAAGTTCCACTTATACGTCACATCACCTAACGCAGCACGACCATTTGAATAATCTGGTTCACCATATTTATTTACAACAAGGTCACGAATATGAGTCACTTGCTTTGAATCCATGTTACTTGGAAATGTATATGCTGCTTTAGCAAAATAATCATCGACCGTGTAGTCTATTCTTAATTCACTCGATCCCTTAAGCAAGTTTTTGGTGTAGTAGATATCAACCCATTTACGTTTATCTTCGCTCTTAACGTTAGCTCCAGCCAGTTTAACTGCAGCCATTAAAGTATCACGGTTAGTACATTTTACGAATACGCCAAAAAGCTTAGTTTTGTTATTTGCTTTGCAATCCAATTGCTTTTTTAATGTCACATATTTTTTCTTTGACCAACTTGTATTTGATTTCTTATACAAAGTTAATGCCTGCTTTTCATTTTTATTTACACCTCGTCCATTCTCATACATAAACCCAAGATTACCTTGTGCATATGCACTCCCCTGTTCTGCTGCTTTTCGATACCAGAAAACAGCTTGCTTATCATCTTTAACTACGCCTCGCCCATTCGCATACATAAACCCAAGATTACCTTGTGCATATATATTTCCTTGCTCTGCTGCTTTGAGATACCAAATAACAGCTTGTTTATCATCTTTAGCTACACCTATCCCCTCGTCATACATAAATCCAAGATTAAATTGTGCATTTGAATCGCCCTGTTCCGCTGCTTTGCTATACCAGATAGCAGCTTGCTTATCATCTCTAGCGACACCTAATCCATTGGCATACATAAACCCAAGATTACCTTGTGCATATACATCTCCTTGTTCTGCTGCTTTTTTTAAAAGAGGGATCGCTTCAATGTAAGTCTCTTTAATGTCATTATCTTTATTGTATGCGGGAATCCCATTGAATAAATCATGATTAGCGGCAAGTGAGAATGAGAGTATCGTTAAAAATAAAAACGGGATAATTTTAAATAACATGTTATTTATCCATTATTAAATTAAGCGGTTGATTGAAAAAATCACCATAAAGTATAAATATATTTATAGCTAATCTTCTCTTTTTATCCCTCAAAACGACATGTATTTAGTAAAACCTGTGTTAATGATCGCTTTTTTCTTGATAAAAACCTAGGTTACCAACAATAATCACGTTCAAACCATCCCCCTTTCACGCCAACGTCTGCATTTGCCGTGAGCATCAACAACGGCATTAGCAATCGCTTGAGCTAATACCGATGC
>Ga0209292_1005274_pt1 | contig 13252 bp, 6 predicted proteins | sample GOMGulsemesocosm_2_FD_184634 | JGI IMG/M metagenome (GOLD analysis project Ga0209292, IMG submission 184634) | Methane-oxidizing microbial communities from mesocosms in the Gulf of Mexico - GOM9C Gulf of Mexico (SPAdes) (version 2) | ecosystem: Environmental > Aquatic > Marine > Cold seeps... | reverse complement strand
AGCCTTGGCTGTGGATATTCAACAACTTTATATCGGTATCCTAGGGCGGGCTGCTGATCAGCCAGGGTTGGACTATTGGGTGAATGAGATTGAGTCAGGCCAGTTGACATTGGAGAATACCAGGGCCTCATTTACTCAGCAGGTAGAATATACCTCGCTCTACGCCAGCCTCGATAACAGCGTGCTGGTTACTCGTATGTATCAGAACTTCCTCGAACGTGATCCAGATGACGACGGCTTGGCTTACTGGGTTTCAGAGCTTGATTCAGGCAGTGTTAATCCAGACCAACTAGTGAACGCTCTGGTTAATGCGCTAGAAGACCCAAATGCTATTAGTGCTCAAGCGCTTGTCGACAAATCTGTGGTCACAAACAAAGTTTCTGCAGCTGAGTATTTTACCGATACTTTCACTGGAGAAATTGTTGATGATACATTTATCCTTGTGGCGCAAAACGCTGTGGCTGACGTTGACTCAGATGCTGCTAGTCTGGATGTCTCTATGGCAGCGATTGATGCAGCCTTGACAGAAGCTCAGAGCATAGGGTTTAGCGCCCTTTTTATTGGCCATAGCTTTTTTAGACCTATTGCATTGACTATGCCCTTACATGCTGAAGTCGCAGGGATTCAGTATCACACCCAGACGGTGGTTTTTTCTGGTGGAGCAAGCGGCGCCCCTGAAGCTCTGTGGAATAATGTTGGAAAGAGCGAGGAGATACGCTCGGCACTTGATACTGGCGGTATAGACTTTTTTGCCATGACGTATCACGGCGACTACCCCACCCTGACAGGTTACACAAACTGGATCAGCTATGCTCTGGAGAAAAACCAGAGTACTCACATCGCGATAGCGTTGCCTTGGTCGCCTTACCCTGAGAGTACGGATAGTGTCAGTTACGGAAGCACTTGGAAGGAGGCACATACGTCCGGTTTTCATGATCTTATTGATCAGTTAAGAGTTCTGTATCCTGATACGAATATCTTCTGTATTCCATACGGCCAGAGTGCTGTTGAGCTACGTGATCTGTACGCACTGGGTAACCTTGATGATGTTGAAGCACTGGTCAGTGGCAGTGTTGACTCTATCTACAACGATACCTTGGGGCACGGCGACGATATACTCCTTGCGGTAAGTGAGATGGTATGGCTGAACGCCATCTATGGTGTGGATCTAAGCGATTATGCTTACGAGCCAGATTTTACTGTCGATATAAAAGCGATAGCGGAGAGTATTATGGAGGAGCACAGCTCTGAATACGATGCATCCTACTAGTTTGGTGGCTGATTATTGGTTTGATGCTTCCCGTTATTGATAGCGTCAAGTATCTTGTTAGTTAACTCGGGGATACTCATTAAGGCGTTAAGTTGCAATCCATATTCAGGCACTTCTAGTGCCTGAAATTGCGAGCGGACCATGTCAGCAGAAAAGAAGTGATTCTGACGCGCTGCCGCACGCAGGAATGCCTGGCTTAGATCAAGCTTCAAATGACACCAAAGTGGGCTGAGATCTTGCCCTAACAATTGCCTGTGAGATTCCCGCAGAGCAGGCCAGTACTACTTTTATTCCGCTATGAAAGTTTGAAGTGAGCTCTCTGTTCAGCCTGCGCAATCCCAGATGCCATTTTTTCAATGCTCTCCGTTGAGTGGAGGTCATCGGCATCTTAAAACTGTATCGAATTCCCCCGATGACGTTGAGACCTGCTGGGCAGTGATGGACTTTCCGCAGCCGGCCACCCCAGAAATGATGATGGATTGGTGGGAGTGCGTGGTTAATCTAACTCAAGGGAGCACCTTTGGCCGCCTTGCGTTGGAGTTGTGTGTAACACAGCCCTATTTCACCCGACTAATAGAATGCTAGTCGTGTTCATCTCATACAAAGCCCTACTTATCGTAAACCCCTCGTTGTTCATGGGTCGAGGTGTTAGTTTCTTCTTTATCTACAATAAAAATAGTTGTGACAAGAGGCTGTAATTAGCTTTCATAGACAACGACTGAATGGATATGAATATGAGAATGCTAACCTCTGTAATAAGTTGCGCTGTATTGTGCCAAGCGCTGGTCGCATGTAGTAATGACGAATCAGCAGTAGCTGAGCAGTCATCTTCAACTCAAATTTGGCCAGCTATTACCAGCGACGTCAAAACTGACTCGCAGCTTGAAGATAAAGTTGCCGACTTGCTTAGTCGAATGAGCAGTGCAGAGAAAGTCGGGCAGATTATCCAGGCAGAGCTCAAGCAAGTTACGCCTCAAGATGTTTATGACTACCACCTAGGCTCAATCCTAAATGGTGGTGGAACCTTCCCCAACAACGATAAGTACGCGACCCCAGCCGATTGGCTAGCCACTGCTGAGGCGTTTTATCAGGCCTCCATGGACGACACGGATGGCGCTGTTGCCATCCCCCTAATCTGGGGTACGGATGCGGTACACGGTCACAATAATGTTATTGGCGCGACACTGTTTCCTCACAACATCGGTTTAGGGGCGGCGCGAAACCCCGACCTAATTGAACGTATCGCAGCAATAACTTCGGCCGAAGTTCAGGCTACCGGTATTGACTGGATCTTTGCGCCCACCGTGGCGACGGTTCGCGACGACCGATGGGGCCGCAGTTATGAGGGTTACTCCGAAGACCCCGAAGTGGTGAAAGCCTACGCGGGTAAGATTGTAACTGGGATGCAGGGTAGGGGCGGTACAGAAGAGTTTCTAGACGATACCCATGTTATTTCAACCGTTAAGCACTTTGTGGGGGATGGTGGTACTGAGGGCGGCGTTGATCGTGGTGATAATACCGACAGTGAGCAAGAGTTGTTTGATATCCATGCGCAGGGCTATGTCAGTGCACTTGAAGCTGGCGTGCAGTCGGTGATGGCTTCTTTTAATTCTTGGCAAGGCGAAAAGTTGCACGGCAGTGAATATTTGATGACGCAAGTGCTCAAGCAGCGTATGGGTTTTGATGGGTTTGTTGTCGGTGACTGGAACGGCCACAGTTTTGTGGATGGTTGTTCGAGCATCAGTTGCCCGCAGTCAATTAATGCGGGTCTGGATATGTTCATGGCCTCAGAGCCAGATTGGAAGGAGCTCTATGCCAACACCTTGGCGCAGGTGAATTCTGGCGAAATTCCAGCGGCTCGTATCAACGATGCAGTAACTCGAATTCTTCGGGTCAAAACGCGTGCGGGCTTGTTTGAAAGTTCGCCTTCACAGCGTCCACTGGCTGGCCGCAATGATGTCATCGGTGCCGCAGAACATCGCAATGTCGCACGACAAGCGGTCCGTGAATCTCTGGTGTTATTGAAAAACAAGGATTCACTGTTGCCATTAGACCCCTCTGCGAATATTTTGTTGGCCGGTGACGGTGCCGACAATATTGGTAAGCAAGCGGGAGGTTGGACTATTTCGTGGCAGGGAACCGGCAATACTAATGAAGACTTCCCCGGTGCTAGTTCAATTTTTGATGGCATCCAGAAAACGGCCGAAGCCGCAGGTGGGCAGGCAATACTGAGCGTTGATGGCAGTTTTGAGACTCGTCCTGATGTGGCAATAGTAGTGTTCGGAGAAAACCCCTACGCTGAAGGTCACGGAGATATTAGTACATTGGAGTATCAGCCTGGATCGCATCGTGATCTTGCACTGTTGAAACGTTTGAAAGCGCAGGGTATTCCCGTTGTTTCTATCTTCCTCTCCGGTCGGCCTCTGTGGGTTAACGCCGAACTCAATGCGTCCGACGCTTTTGTCGCGGCTTGGTTGCCGGGTTCTGAGGGCGATGGTATTGCTGAAGTCCTATTAAAAACGTCAGCGGGCGACGTGAATCACGATTTTAAGGGAAAGCTGTCTTTTTCTTGGCCCAATAAAGCCGACCAGTTTTTGTTAAATCGTGGTGATGCCGATTATCAGCCGCTCTTCCCTTATGGTTATGGCCTTAGTTATGAGGATGTGGACACCTTATCTGACGAATTGTCTGAGAAAGCGCCGGTTCTCAACAAAGATGATCTTGCGGTGTATAAAATTTTTAATAGAACCGCAATTGCCCCGTGGAAATTGAGTGTTGCCGATAGTGAGAATGTATTAACACAATTCTCAGGTAACCGCGTTGAGAATTCAGAGGTGTCGGTTCTCGCTGCAGATAAAGACTCACAGGAAGATTCACGAAAAGTGACTTGGTCGGGTAAGGGGCTTGGTGCGGTAGTATTTAAAAATTCTGATAGAACCGACTTGATTAAATATCTACAGGCTTCAGCTCAACTAAGTTTTGATGTGAGGGTTCATGAGTTGAATGAATCTGAAATAACAGCTCGTATAGAGTGTGGTGCAGGTTGCCAAGCCTCTGTAGATATTAGTGGTGAGCTAAGAAGTCGTGAGTTAAATACCTGGGCTCCTATTACCATCGACTTAAAATGCTTTGCAGATAATGGAGTTGATTTTAATAAGATTGACGTCCCGTTTTCTTTGATATCACAGTCTGCATCGAAAATTGCGTTCTCGAATGTGTCGTATGTGCATGATTCTGATAGCCAATCGGACATAAGCTGCACTTAAAAATAATAGTTATAGGCTAAGTGTGGCCTCTGTAGATGTGGGTGTAATACCCTTTCTTATGATGAAATTAATGTGTCTGGTAAAACTGGCGATTTTTCTCTGGTGTTTTTGGCTTTATCATAAGTATTTTTGGTTGTCTTAAGAACCCTTTTACCTGAGTTAACGAATTCGTTGTTCAGAGTTGTAAGGGTTTTTTTATAAGTGCTACTTTAGGGGGCTGTATGTCATCAGAATCTTTGATAAATAAAAAATACAAACATCAGGTGCTGAAAAACACCCTTGTGGTGGCCTTAGGCGGACTTTTGTTTGGTTATGACACTGGGGTTATCGGCGGCAGTCAGTTGTATTTTACCGAGTATTTTGACTTGTCTTCGGCCCAGCAAGGGTGGGCGGTGAGTAGTGCGCTTTATGGCTGTTTGCTTGGCGCATTATTAGCAGGCTATTTGACTAAAGTGATCAGCCGTAAATACACGCTGATCCTCGCTGCCTTCCTCTTTACCCTGTCGGCTTGGGGGTCAGGCGTTGCGGATTCGTTATCTGCTTTGGTGACCTTTCGTATTATTGGAGGATTAGGGGTGGGGCTGGCGTCTATGGCTTCACCTATGTACATCGCCGAAATTTCTCCACCCAAAGACCGTGGTCGAATGGTGTCTCTTTATCAGCTTGCTGTGGTGGTTGGCTTCTTTGTGGTGTTTTTGGCTACTTATTTTATTGGTGGCGGTAATGTTGAAAGCCAGTCTTCCGAAGCTATAGCGAAGATCCATCACCATAATGTCACCGAGGGTTGGCGCTTGATGTTGTGGTCGGAGCTATTACCTGCCAGTGCTTTTCTTTTGTTGTTGTTTTTTGTGCCTCACAGCCCCCGTTGGTTAATGATAAGGGGGCGTAAGCGGGAAGCTTTTGATGTGTTATGCACAATTACCGAAAGTCGACAGCAGGCTATGGACGAGTTAAATCAGATTGATGAGTCCCTAGGTAATACAGATCACCCCAAGGCCCTAACCTTGTTTGCAAAGGGCATGGGTTTTGTCTTGTTTCTTGGCGTGATGCTGTCAATCTTGCAGCAGGTTACCGGTATTAATGCCATTCTTTACTATGGCGCTGAGATTTTTAGTAACGCGTTAGGATACGGGCCTGAAGATGCTTTAAAACAACAATTATGGTTGGGTGCGGTGAACTTGATTTTCACCTTTGTAGCGATCTTCAGCGTCGATAAATGGGGGCGTAAGCCACTGTTGATCTGCGGTGTTGCGGGAATGTTCCTAGGTCTCAGTGTGTTGGCGTTAACCATTTACACACAGCAAATGGGGGTTGTATCACTTATTGCAATCTTGGTTTTTATCGGTTCTTTTGCCTTATCAATGGGACCTGTTGTTTGGGTTATGCTGTCAGAGATATTTCCCAATTCGATTCGCAGCGTGGCGATGTCCATCGCTGTGGCTGCGCAGTGGTTATTTAATGCCATCGTGGCGAATACCTTCCCAGTGCTAAACAACAGCGAGATCAATATCCAGCAGTTTAATGGCGCCTTGTCGTATTTTGTTTTTGCCGGATTTTGTCTGGTGACCATAATCTTTGTTTGGCGGTATGTGCCAGAGACTAAGGGTAAGAGCTTGGAGCAATTGGAGGCGTTGTGGTTACCCCGCAATCCTTCATCCGTCACTGATTGACGCTCACGTTGAGCGTGTGAATTGTCAAGTTTCATGGTTGGCGCGATGGGTTGGGTTTTTTCGGGTAAAGTGGGGGAATACAACTTTAACCTCTGGAGAGAAGGCCGCAGCTGGCGTAGTCTTAGAACTCGCTAATGGAACTTACAATGAAACATAAACACGAGAGATCTATCGTTGAGCGGTTATACAGCGATGAAGACAAGCAGTTTTGGCTATTTCAGCTCTGTGGTTGGTTTGGCTTGTCGGTGGTTACCTTTCTCAGTATTACCGCTTGGTCTGAGCATATAATAGCGGCCCATGTTGGTCATACTTTACTGCAGTCTGCCCTAGGTGTTGTGGTGTCGGCCCCTCTGCGTCATGTGTTTTCTAGAATTTGGGATTTCTCTATATGGCAGCGCACTTTTATCTCTGTGTTGATGGTGGTGAATTGCTCCGCTGTATGGACAGCGTTACGCTTAGAAACCTTTATGTGGATGAGTGGCGAGCGGGGGCTATGGCGTGATTTTGGTGAATGGTACTTTGCCTCACTGTTTGTCTTTATGTGTTGGGCCGCGCTCTATTACGGTATCAAGTACTACCGTCTTCAACAAATGGAGCATGAACAGTTATTACAAGCTGATGCCAAGGCTAAGCAGGAGCAGGTAAAGCGTTATCAGGCAGAAGCGGTGGCTAAAGAGTCGTTACTTAAGATGTTGCGTTACCAGCTAAACCCGCACTTTTTGTTTAATACGCTCAATGCTATTAAAGCCTTAGTCGTCTTGGATGAAGGGCGTAAAGCTGAAAAGATGATTCAACAGCTGAGTGAGTTCTTACGTTATTCACTGGATAACGATTCTGTTGAGGATGTTACTCTCGAGCAAGAGCTGGAAGCATTGTTGCTATACCTCAATATTGAAAAAACAAGATTTGATGAGCGCTTAATATTAGATTTCAATATTGAAGACGCAACACTAAACGCACTTCTGCCTGGTTTAATACTTCAGCCCCTGATCGAAAACTCACTTAAGTACGCTATAGCGCCCAGTGAAAATGGTGGGACCATTCGGATTTCTTCTCGTATAGACGAAGGGTATTTGCACCTTGAGTTGGTTGATACTGGACCCGGTATACAGGGCGATGACTTGAATGTAGGACGCGGTATTGGGCTTAGTAACACGGTTGAACGCTTGTACGCGAAATACGGTGAAAATTATGTTTTTGATGTGACGAATGCTGAACCCAGTGGGATGAATGTACACATTGTCATTCCACTTAGTGTTTATGTGGGGGCGATGGAGCAAGAAGTTGAGGGCTCTGGGAGCCTAGGTACGCAAAAAGTGAGTTGATGCCATGAGAAAAATGACAGCCATTGTCGTGGATGATGAGTTATTGGCACGCCGATTGATGAAAGTATCTTTGGAAAAAATACAAGAGGTAGAGCTTGTCGGCGAGTGTAAAAACGGTCGAGAAGCGCTCTTAAGTATTCAGGAGCTTGCGCCTGATCTTGTGTTCTTGGATATTCAAATGCCAGGTTTAAGCGGTTTTGATGTTATTAAGGCTATTCAGTCTGATGTGATGCCTCTCGTGATTTTTTGTACCGCCTATGATCAGTATGCAATTGATGCCTTTGACTTTCATGCGGTGGATTATTTGCTAAAACCGTTTGAACAGGAGCGTTTAGAACGAGCCGTTCAACGAGCGTTGGTACGTGTAGGGCGCGATACTGAGAAACTTGATAAAAAGGCTCCGTTGATTGGCGCCATTGATGACATCGCTCATAAACTTGTCGATGGTGTGGTCGCTGACCCCGATCAGGCGCTGAAGCAGGACTCGGACTTTGGAAAAAGGCTGACCATAAAAGATGGCGACGGTATAACCTTTGTCAATGTCAATGATGTTGACTGGGTGGACGCTGCTGGTGACTATATGTGCGTTCATGCGCAGGGCACAACTCATATTATGCGCAGCACTATGAAAGAATTGCTAGAGAAGTTAGACCCTAGGGTGTTTTCGAGAATTCATCGTTCTACCATTGTTAATTTAGAGAGAATCGTCAAGGTAAAGCATCACACAAAAGGTGAGTACTATATTGATATCGATTGTGGTGAGCGTTTAAAGGTGAGCCGGAATTTTCGTATTGCGATTAAATCATTTTTGCAATAAGAGCTCTGATTCTGACGAGTGTTTGCTTGAGGGGCTCATCTGTAATGTCTGACCATCTTATCGCATCAGAAGTCCCCCTCAGCTTAATGTCATATCTTTGGCCTTTCCGTTTTGAGACATTAAGGTGCTATTTTTAGTATGACTCAGCACAGTATATATAAAAAATGAATCTACGAGAGAGTGCCAATGATGAATAGAACCTTCAGAAGGAAGCTTTTGGCCAGTGCCATAGCTTCAGCTAGCCTTTTAGGCGCCAGCCAGATGGTGCTTGCGCAAGACGACGCAATTGAAGAAATCTCTGTGACCGGTATTAAAGGCAGTTTGATACAGGCCATGGATATCAAACGTGATGAAAGCGGTGTAGTTGACGCTATTTCTTCAGAGGATATCGGCAAGTTCGCCGATGCCAACCTGGCTGAATCGCTTCAGCGAATTACGGGTGTGTCGATTGATCGTGCATCGGGAGAGGGTAGTCAGGTCACCGTGCGTGGCCTTGGCCCTAACTTTAACTTGGTTACCTTGAACGGTCGCCAGATGCCTACCGCTAGTTCACCCGAGCAAGAAAGTATCGCCTCCGCCACGCAGAGCCGCGCATTCAACTTCAATCAAATCGCTTCTGAAGGCGTATCTGGTGTATCCGTTTACAAAACAAGTCGCGCAGACCTGCCGACGGGTGGTATGGGAGCCACTGTAGACGTCTCAACTGCGCGCCCATTCGATTACGATGGCAATAAAGTCGTTATTTCAGCATCTGGAATACATGATAGTAGTGCAGAGGAGGGCTCTAACATTACACCAGAGTTTGGTGGACTTTTCTCTACCCAGCTAGCGGATGGTAAAATTGGTCTTTTGGCTAACTTTTCTCACTCCGAGCGTGACTTCACTGAATCGTCTTCTCACACTGACGGATGGTTACGTGATGATGTCGGTAGTGGTGAATATGAGGCATATTGTAGCAGCATCGATTGTACTAACGTTCCATACATTTACCGCCCAGTATCAAACATCGGTGAAATTCAGCATAACGAAAGGGAAAGGCTTAACGCGGGTTTCGTCGCTCAGTTTAGACCCAACGATGACCTAGATATTACTCTGGACTACGTTCTTTCTCGTTTCGAGAATAAGCAAAAACGCTTTCAAACGGGTTTATTTGGTGTTGTAGCGCCCGGCGACGTTAGCAATGTAGCGATATCTGACGACTATAGTCTCCAGCATGTCACTCGCTCAAATTCTGCTGCTGATGCAATATTTTATGAAAATGAATTGAATATTGAAAACGATTCAATTGGTTTAAATGTTGACTGGCAAGCAAATGAGAACTTGCGCCTTACCTTTGATGTTCACTCTTCGACGGCTGAGAGTCAGCCAGGTAATGAGCTAGCGGACGTGACGTATATTGCTCAAGGGCCTTTGGGTAATACATTCGATATTGATTACAGCAATAGCGGCGTTGATATTTCCGTAGATGACTCGGCTGCATTTCGTGGTGAAGACCAGTATGGCGGCGGCGCTCCAGTGGCTGGTGTTGACGGCTTCCAAAGCCCCGCTGGTTTCTCCCCATTAGGCTCTGTGCTTCGTAATATTGCGGTTGAAAACACGGTTGATCAATATCAGTTTGAAGCTGAATGGACATTTGACGAAGTACAAATTTCTACCGGTATTTCACAACTCAACTACGAAGTGAAAACCAATTCGACGAGTACGGGTTTCTATTTCCAAGATCTGGTTTCATGTCCTACCTGTCCTGATTATATTAATGCGCCGAGTTCAAGTGGCGCGCCAAGTGGTTTCCAAACCGTTAATCAAATTGATATTGATGGTTTAGTCTCGAACACCTTCCCAACCCAAAATGATGATATTCTTGCTGGATTCCCTCCAACGTTCTTTGGAGCGAAGGAAGAATCTTTGGCAGTTTTCTTCAATCTAAGTAACGAGTTTGAGATTGCTGGTCGCCCTGCACGGATCAATGCGGGTCTTCGTTATGAAGACACCACCGTAACCGGTACTGCTTACCAGACTTTCCCCACCGCACTTGAAATAGTTTCTAATACAGAAGGCACGGTTGTCTATGACCCAGATTCAACCCCAGAGTTTTTTGCGGTTGAGGATAGCTACTCGGTATTTTTACCTTCGCTAGACATGCAGGTTGAGTTTATCGATGGCCACGTAGCGCGTGCATCTTATGGTAAATCAATTGCCCGGCCCGACTTGAATGGTCTGCGCCCGATTACCACGGTTAGTGACTACCGTCCAGGAACTGCAACTGCGAGTAGTGGTAATCCGGGTTTAAATCCATACATCTCTGACAATTTTGACCTGTCATATGAGTGGTACTACGATGAAGGTTCTTACTTGTCTGCGGCATTCTTCTACAAGCAGATTGATGACTACATTGTTACCGATGTAGAAAACGATGTTATTTTAGATGTGAATGGCGATCCTCTACTCAATCCAGAAGGTCGATACGTTCCTGTTTCTTTACCGACAATTCCAGTTCCTGTGACAAGTCAGTCTGGTGACCCAGTTGCCAATTTTGAAGTGACTCGTTTACTTAACTCAGAAGAACGCGAAGTTCGAGGTCTTGAATTAAATATCCAGCATCTGTTCGAAAACGGTTTCGGTCTTCAAGCCAATCTTACGTTGGTGGACTCTGATGCTGAATTTGATTCGGCAAATTTAGGTGATCAGGCTATCTTGATTGGGTTGAGTGACTCGGCTAACCTTGTTGGGTTCTACGAGACAGATAAGTTCTCTATTCGTTTGGCGGCAAACTGGCGTGATGAGTTTTTGTTTGCAACCAGCCAATTACGTGCAACTAACGAGCCTGTGTATACCGAAGAGTATTTACAATGGGATCTTAGTTCTTCTTACAATATAGATGAAAATTATACTGTAAGCTTCGAGGTGCTCAATATTTTAGGCGAAGATATTAAGCAGCACGGCCGATTTGAAGAGCAATTTCTTTATGAAAATACTCAAAGTGCACGTTATACCGTTGGTATTCGGGCGGCATTCTAAGGACGCTTGCTGACACCTCTAGGTGTTAGCATAATATTCACGAAAATCAGAACCCATTTAAGCCCCTGGTAGTTCACTAGGGGCTTTTTTTTGTGTGGTTGATATTGAAAAGAGTGATGTTGTGCCTTGGAGGGCAATGTCTGTCATCTTAAATTCCCAATAAATCGTTTGTCGCAAGCCAAGTCCTACTTGGCGTGTTTGTCTGGAGTTATACCCTGTTGAGTTTATAGTTGATGGGGATGAAGTGTAATTTTCGTATATTTTATTAAAAAGTTCTTCTTGTTAAATATTTACTATAAGGTTTTGTCCGTGCCCTCAGGTTCCCGTTCCATCTACCTCTATTTGCCCGTTGTTATATTTGTGCTCTTGGCCTTTTGGGTGTGGGAGAAAATAGAAGTGGCCTCGGATGTCGGTCAGGACAAGCCCGAGAAGGCTGAAGCTTGGGCAGTAAATGTTGGCGGCCTCGAATATGTTGGCGTTGATGGAGTTCATTATCTGGCCGATAATGCGTCCCTTGGCGGGGTTGTTGGCCGAGTTAAAAGTAAGATAGCAGGCACGCAAGACCCAATGCTTTATCACACTTACCGAGTGGGTAATTTAAAGGTCTCTCAACCGATTGAAAACGGCATTTACGATCTGATTTTTAAGTTTTCTGAGCCAACTGAAGTGGCTATAGGTGGGCGTGTATTTAGCGTTAAGGCTGAGAATAACACAGTGATTCAGGCGTTGGATATTCGTCACGCACGCGATGACCGACGAAATTCTGAACTTGTGCGTGCAGTGAAAAATGTGAAAGTCGAGGATGGTGTGCTCGATGTCTCTTTTATGGCTGTTGTTGGTGAGCCCTTGCTCAGTGCCATTGTTGTGCGTAAAAAAATTGTTGATAGGCGAACTTGGTCTTTAGTTTGGCATGATGAATTTGAAGTTTCTGGCGTGCCAGACAGCCATAAATGGAGTTTTGATATATGGCCTGCTCGAAAGGTAAATGACGAAGATCAGGCCTATACAGACCGCTTAAAGAATGTACGTGTGGTAGACGGTATGTTGGTGATTGAGGCACACAAAGAAGCCTACGCGGGCGCCCAATACACTTCGGGTCGTCTTCACTCGCAGGGCAAGGGGGATTTTCTTTACGGCCGCGCCGAGATTCGCGCCAAGTTGCCAAAGGGACAAGGCACCTGGCCTGCAATCTGGATGTTATCTAGCCAGCCCTACAGGTATGCAACAACCTGTGATGGTGTCGTCGATTGGCAAAGCGCTGCAGGCTGCGACGCTTGGCCCAATTCCGGGGAAATCGACATCATGGAGCACGTAGGCTTTGATATGGGCATTATTCACGGTACGGTTCATAACAAAGCTTATTATTGGAAAAACTTTGAACAGCGTAAGGGCAGTGTTGAGGTTGCTGATGCCAGTGATGCTTTCCACACTTATGCCATAGAATGGACGCCCGATGAATTGCGATTTTTTGTGGACGACACCCATTATTTCTCGTATCAAAATGAAGGTGATGGCTGGCAGGGCTGGCCCTATGATCATGCCTATCACCTAATTATGAATCTGGCAGTTGGGGGTATGTGGGGGCGGGCGGGTGGCCCAATTGATGACCTTATTTTCCCTCAACAGCTTCAGGTTGACTATGTTCGTATTTATCGTTTAAAGGAGCCAGTGGTAGGGTTATGATTTTTTCAAGATTATTCCAGTTGTTTGTTTTACGGTGCCTGATCGGTAAATTTTTATAGCCGTGCGGTGGGTGTTGGTGCTAGTGAATCTTAGACGCTGTACCACTGAAGACGAGTAGATTATGAAAAGATTATATGTGTGCTTGTTGGTGGCTTGGACTTTAATCTCCAGTTCTTTCCCGTCTCATGCTCAAGGATTTATTT
>Ga0209292_1005267_pt1 | contig 13261 bp, 13 predicted proteins | sample GOMGulsemesocosm_2_FD_184634 | JGI IMG/M metagenome (GOLD analysis project Ga0209292, IMG submission 184634) | Methane-oxidizing microbial communities from mesocosms in the Gulf of Mexico - GOM9C Gulf of Mexico (SPAdes) (version 2) | ecosystem: Environmental > Aquatic > Marine > Cold seeps... | reverse complement strand
CTGCCTATAACGAAGCCAAATATTTATTTACTTTAAGCAAGCGAAATAAAAAAATGGCTTAGCGAAAAAGATTGACGACCACCTCAGAGCGTATGGTTACTTATTCTTTGTTAATCTCGTCCATGAGATTAATCGCTGTGCGACCAGCTAAAGCTGTCCTAGAATGTTCCTGACATTCTAGCGGCGACGCACAAACTGGTCTGGAACCAGTTTGAACAGCCTCTGGCTGGCCCGCAGGGTGAAATACACGGATGTATTTCATAAAGAAAAGTAACTGGTGTGCTAGCGCGAAAGCTCAGAGTGAAGAAATACATAAAGCACATCAAATATCCACCGAACTTAGTTGGTAGCAACACTTAACTACAACATAGCCAATCACTTTAGTTAACTATCACAGCATTTCTTGAATTTTTTACCGCTGCCACAAATACAAGCATCATTGCGTTTAGGCAGGGTGCGCGCAATTTTTGGCGGGGTTGAACTGTGATAATACCAAGCGTGCGTTGCTTGATCCTTGGTAGCAGTTAACAGCGGGTCGATAGGCTCTAAGGTAAAGTGAGACAAATCATGCAGGCATTGCAGTTTGCCATTTTCTTTATACCAAGCGACAAACTCAACTTCGGCAGTGGCGCTAGATTGGCTAAAGTTTACTACTTCTAGTGCTAACCACTGACAGGCATTGGCCCATTGCGTGATATCTGCTTTGGATATCGAGTCACGAGTTTGCGGCGAATGGGTAGCTACCAAATAATCGATGGCAAGTGATGCAAAGGCGCAATAGCGGCTTTGCATCAACTGCTTAGCATCACAAGCAAGGCGCGCACCGTTATGTAAGGGCTGGCAACAGCTTTGGTAGGGGGCTAAGGAGCCACAGGGGCATTGTTGATTCATTTTCTTTACCGTTATTTATAATAGCTAATCTCATATCTGGCTATTATACCTAAGGTAGGCGGCAGATTAAAACAAGCTGTGACCTTTTGGCGTAAACAGATTATGGTAAAGCTTAGCGGCAAACTCGTCGGTCATGCCTGAGATATAATCGGCAATAATCCGCATTTGCACCTGATCTTTTTTGTCTTGGGCATTGTTCCAGCGCTGCTTAGTATTGTCAGGTAACAGGCGGTTAGGATCTGAAGCGAAGGCTTCAAATAATTCCATCACAATTTGTTGACCTTTATATTCCATTGCTTGAAATTCGGGCTTGTTAATAACGCGCAACTGGACAAATTGTTTTAATATCTCGAGTACTTTGGCATAACTTGGCTGCAATTTGGCATTATAACGTAATAACGGCTGCTCAAATTGTGGCAACTCGGTGATCTCAATAGCGGTGATTAAAGCATTAACTAACTGACCAATTGCATCTTTACGTTTGAATTGCTGTGGGCCAAATAACTGATCGGTAATTTGATGGATGTGCTGGCTAATCCAGTTGTCCGCTAAGTTGTCGATTTGGCTGACGACATCTTGCTGCCATTGATTAAGATTTACCGTTGCCATCACAATCGCATCTTCGAGATCATGCACTGAATAGGCAATATCATCAGCGAGTTCCATAATTGAACAATCAAGTGATTTGTGAACACTGCTTAAGTGAATGCCAATGCCTGGAGCTGTCTGAGTAAACAGCTCACGGTCTTGGGGGCTAAGTGGCTCAAGTACCCAATCCAAATTCGCACTGTCGACATCAAATAGCGCCTTGGGTGGTAACCAGTTATGCGCATTAAGTTGCCTGAAATTATGAATGTTTTGATCATTATACTGACCGACAACTTGGTCGTGTAGTACCGGATATTTTAAAATGCCTAGCAAGGTCCGGCGTGATAAGTTCATGCCGTGGAACTCAGTGTAGGGCTCTAGTCTGGTTAAAATGCGAAAGGTTTGGCCATTACCTTCAAAACCACCATGGTTGCGCATCATAAAATTAAGCGCAATTTCACCACCATGGCCAAAAGGTGGGTGGCCAATATCGTGAGCAAGACCGAGTGCTTCAACGAGCGTATCATCTTGTAATGCAGCAGCTAAATGCGGATATTTCAACCTGAGCTGGGCGTTGATGCCCGCACCAATTTGAGCCACTTCGAGAGAATGAGTCAGCCGGGTACGGTAAAAATCACTTTGGCCAATGCCCACTACCTGAGTTTTTGCTTGCAGACGCCGAAAAGCGGCTGAATGTAGAATTCGCGCGCGGTCACGTTGATAAATACTGCGGTGGTCTTGTTGGCGCAAAGACTGCGAAGTAGATTTTCGTTGGTCCCAAATATCTGAAATGTCGACGTTGGTCAATCGTATTGCTCCTTGCTAATAGCTTTAATACCTAGATGATAGGCTAATGACCAAGGTAGCAGGGTTGTTAAACCAAACTCAAACAATATTCGATATTTTGTTGAATATTGTTTGTCGAATTTAGTTTAGCAGGCAGGTTAGTCGAACATCTCGCCCAGATAAAGGTCTGAGCGAGAGATTAGAACATGTAGCTAATTTAAGCGCTACATAAAAGTTATTGCGAGTAACCTTCAAGGAATTTGCCAAAGCGCCCGATAGCATGGGTGAGATCATGCGCGTGGGGCAGGGTGACTATTCGGACATGATCAGGTTCTGGCCAGTTAAACGCGCTGCCGTGCACTAATAGAATCTTTTCGCTTCTTAGCAGATCAAACACGAGTTTTTGATCGTCAACGATATTGAATTTTTTAACATCAAGCTTAGGGAACATATACATCGCGCCCTTAGGTTTAACGCAGCTTACGCCGTCGATTTCGTTAAGTGCTTGCCATGCAGCATCACGTTGCTCTAATAGGCGACCACCGGGCAGCAGCAGCTCATTGACGCTTTGATAACCACCCAGCGCCGTCTGAATAGCATGCTGACACGGTACATTGGCACATAAACGCATTGAGGCCAGCATATTAAGACCGTTAATATAACTGTGCGCCTTATATTTTGCGCCAGAAACAACTAACCAGCCAGATCTAAAGCCAGCTATCCGGTAGGCTTTTGATAGGCCATTAAAGGTCAGGATCAGCAAGTCATCAGCCAATGATGCGGTATGAACATGGCTGGCTTCGTCATATAAAATCTTGTCGTAAATTTCATCTGAAAATACTACCAGGTTATGCTCACGCGCAATTGCTAATAACTCAAGCAATAGCTCTTTTGAATAAACCGCACCCGTTGGATTATTTGGATTGATAATGACCATGGCTTTGGTCTTGCTGGTGATTTTGCTTTTGATATCGTCAATATCTGGGAACCAATCAGCTTGTTCATCACAACGGTAATGCACCGCTTTACCGCCAGACAAATGAACCGAGGCGGTCCACAACGGGTAATCAGGTGCAGGCACCAATACTTCGTCGCCATTATTAAGCAGCGCCATAGTCGCAATTTGAATCAGTTCAGAGACGCCATTGCCGATAAAAATATCATCAACATCAATGGCGTTAATAATTTGTTGGTAATGATGAAATACAGCCTTTCTTGCTGAAAACAAGCCTTTGGATTCACAATAGCCCTGAGCTTGCGGTAAGTTGTGAATTACATCGCGTACGATTTCGTCAGGTGCTTCAAAGCCAAAAGGCGCTGGGTTGCCAATATTTAGCTTAAGTATACGGTGACCTTCTTCTTCAAGTCGTTGTGCTTCTTCATGTACCGGACCGCGAATATCGTAACAGACATTATGTAATTTGTTCGACTTGTTAATCACCTAAAAACTCCACCCAAAATAAATTTATTTAATCGAAGTTCAAGATACCGCATTGACTGGGATTTAGGAAGTTGTTGAGGGATAAAAAAAGTTTTTTTTGGGCTCATAAAAAAACCGCTGGCAATCACTTACCAGCGGTTGAGAAGATTTGTGTTAGCTACAGGCTATTTTAAGCAAGTTCGCTTAGGCACATTTCTTCGTTTACTTGGTTTACCCAAGCCGTAACACGTTCGTCGGTTAACTCTGGCTGACGGTCTTCATCAATGCCAAGACCCACAAAGTGGGTATCACTGACAAGGGCTTTAGACGCTTCAAATTCATAACCGGCAATTGGCCAGTGACCAACAATAATCGCACCGCGAGGTTCGATAATGTCTTTCAACGTGCCCATCGCATCGAGGAAGTATTCTGCGTAGTCTTCTTGATCGCCACAGCCGAAAATTGCCACTAACTTATCGTTGAAGTCGATATTTTCCAGTTCTGGGAAAAAATCATCCCAGTCACATTGCGCTTCACCGTAATACCAAGTTGGAATACCCAGTAATAATAAGTCAAACTCTGCAATTTCTTTAGTCGTTGCTTTGGCAATGTCATAAACATCAACTAGATTTTTTCCAAGTTGTTTTTGGATCATCTTAGCGACGGCTTCAGTATTGCCGGTGTCGCTCCCAAAAAACATTCCTACGCTAGCCATAAATATTCCTATTGTTCTGCGGTTGCTAGTTCAATTTCACTCGATGACATAGAGTCGACCGCAATACCCATCGCGTTAACCTGTGTCACCAGTATAGATTCTATAATTTGACTGCGGCTCATGTTGTGCAGCTGTGCCAAATCATTTAGTGCATTAAATAACTCTGATTCAACCTTCAATTCAATCCGCTTTAACCCTTTCGCTTTATCGCGTTTAATTTGGTTACGCTTGTTAACCAGTAACTGATCTTTACGTGATAAAGGGTTGGTTTTCGGGCGGCCACGGCTTTTATGATCGGCAAAGAGATCAATAGTTATTCTGTCGTTAGATGCTTTTGCCATAATGCTACAATAATATCAGTGATTAAATAAAAGTTAATTAGGTTGCTGTCCAGAACATCTGGATCACACCTTTCATCACAAAACCAAGACAGCCAAATGTTAAGACGCCCCATACGGTAATTTTTCCGAATAATGGCACGTTCGCGGTATTGAGTACATCACGAATCGCCATACCTATTAAGAAAAATATTCCAGCAAAAAACAGGTTGAGGCCAATTGCTTCAAGTTGTTGGAATTCTTGCGGTGTCATTGCTGTGCTCTGCCTTGGATTAAGTGCTGCATTAAGTCAGTGCCGCGCAATATAGCATAACCAAGTATATCGCGCTATCGCTAGAATCAACTATTGGCCGAGATTATCAATATTTTGAAGCTCGCTGGATTTTTCAATGTAACTCGCTACTTTTTGTCGATGTAAATACTGTATTTTTGATCAGATCACTGTGTTTTTTCGAAAAAGTTAAGCACTATTTTATTGAAAGCCTGTGGTTTTTCAGCATGTAACCAATGCCCAGTACCTTGAATTATTTTGGCGCTTGCCGCCGGGAAATACTTCATAATAGCGGGCCGGTGCTGCGCTAAGATATAGTCGGAGAGCTCGCCTTTTATGAATAATGTCGGACCGTCAAATTGGCCTTGGCTTGGCAAATCTGCGATTATGGCGGGATATGCTTGCTCAATGCCCGCAAGGTTACAGCGCCATGCAAATCCCTGTTCGTTTTTTACCAAGTTTTTAAGCAAAAACAGGCTAACCCCAGTTTCGATACCTGCTTGTTCGAGCATTTGCTGGGCTTGTTTTCGGTTTTTTAAATTAATGAGATCGACCGATTTTAAGCCCTTGAATACCTGACTATGGCGATTGCTATAACTAACAGGGGCGATATCAGCAACGACTAATGCTTTGATTCTGTCGCCATGTGCCAGCGCCAATTGCATGGCGACTTTACCGCCCATTGAATGACCCAATACCATCACGCGATCAAGTGCTAACGAGTCGAGCAGGGCGATAACATCACAGGCCATAGTATTGTAGTTACAGTCTTGTTGGTGCTTAGATTGCCCGTGATTTGCCAAATCAATACTTATTACCTGATAATTTTCGCTCAAATAACGGGCTAATGCGCCTAAGTTGTCAAGTGCGCCAAACAGGCCGTGAATAAGAACAACGGGCTGACCCGTTCCGAGTATTTTATAATTTAGTAACATCAATAGCTGTCTTCGATTGAGAATGAGGCAATTGTGACCTTTGACTGGTTAAAAATCAATTTTTGACTAAGATTTGCTTACAATAAACACGTTATTAATCAAAACTGTCTAAATTTAGTTGTCACCCTTATATAAGTGTTAACTTAGTAGGGTTTTTACCTAATTTAAATGGACTATCAGCTTAATATTAGTAACAATGACTATATAAAAACAACATCATAATTATTAATACAATTAATTTAAACCGCATCGCAATCGCCTCACACAGGACACCCTTCATGCCAAGCCAAACCGCTAAAAAGTCACCGTTATATATTCCTTATGCAGGTCATGCATTAATCGATACTTCATTATTAAACAAAGGCAGCGCATTTAGTGTTGAAGAACGCAAAGCCTTTAACTTAACGGGTTTGTTACCACCGTTAATTGAAACTATTGAAGAGCAAGTCGAACGGGCCTATTGCCAATATAGTGCTTTTGGTAGCGCGCTTGAAAAGCACGTCTATTTACGCCGGATCCAAGATTTAAACGAAACGCTGTATTATCGATTGATCAATGAAAACCTTGAAGAAATGATGCCAATTATTTATACCCCAACGGTTGGTGAAGCGTGTGAGCGTTTTAGTGATATTTATCGTTGTGCCCGAGGTTTGTTTATTACCTATGATCAGCGTGATCAAATGGATGATATTTTGCACAATGCAATCAAAGGCAATGTAAAAGTGATTGTGGTAACCGATGGTGAACGTATTCTTGGTTTAGGCGATCAAGGCATGGGCGGCATGGGCATTCCGATTGGCAAGCTATCTCTTTATACTGCTTGTGGTGGTATTAGCCCAGCGTATACATTGCCAGTGATGCTAGATGTTGGTACTAACAACGAAGAACTGCTCAATAACCCAATGTACATGGGTGTTCGTAAACCTAGGATCAGTGATGAAGAGTATTTTGAATTTGTTGACTTGTTCATCCAGGCAGTAAAACGTCGTTACCCTAAAGTATTATTACAGTTTGAAGATTTTGCTCAGCCTAAAGCGATGCCATTATTGGAACGCTATCGCGACCAGTTATGTTGTTTTAATGATGATATTCAGGGCACAGCGGCGGTGACAGTTGGTTCATTACTGGCAGCTTGTCGCTCGAACAGCGAACAGTTATCACAGCAAGTGGTGGCTTTTGTCGGTGCAGGCTCTGCTGGTTGTGGTATTGCCGAACAAATTATCAAGCAAATGGTTAGTGAGGGCATCAGCGAAGAACAAGCGCGTCGTCAGGTATTTATGGTTGACCGTTTTGGTTTATTAACCGATGGCATGGACGAGTTGCGCGATTTCCAGCAACGTTTAACGCAAGCGGAACACGCAATTTCACAGTGGCATATTGACGGTGAATACGCGAGCCTGCTTGAGGTGATGTTAAATGCCAAACCAACGATTTTAATCGGCGTTTCAGGTCAAGCGGGTTTGTTCACTGAGCAAGTTATCAAAGCGATGTATAAAGGTTGTGAGCGTCCAATTATTTTCCCACTAAGTAACCCGTCTAAACAAGTGGAAGCAACCCCACAACAAGTGATTGAATGGACCGAAGGGCAAGCACTCATTGCAACAGGCAGCCCGTTTGAACCAGTTGAATATAATGGCAAGATGTTTGTTACACCGCAATGTAATAACAGCTATATTTTCCCCGGTCTTGGTTTAGGTGTTATTGCCTGTGGTGCTAAACGTGTGACCGACGACATGTTGATGGCGACTAGTTTATGCTTGGCCAATGCTTCTCCGTTGGCCAATACTGGTGAAGGTAGCTTACTTCCGCCATTAACTGATATTGCGACATTGAGTAAAGAGATGGCATTTGATGTTGCTAAAGTTGCGATAGCTCAAGGGCATGCGCTAGAGATAAGTGACGAAAAGTTAAGAGAAAAAATCAATAAAAATTTCTGGAAACCAGAATACCGAGACTATCGTCGCATTTCAATTTAATCGTGGAGCTTTTGATGCCAATCTGTATAATCTCACCATTGCAAATTGGCACCTAACTAGGTTTTAGTCATTGCATTACTTTTAGCCGCTTGCGTTAAGAAGGTTAAGGGTAGTTACAATTGCTATTAAAATAATCTAAGGGAATTAAATGAAATTTATTGAAGTTGAAGATGACTTGTATCGTTATATTGCGAGCCAAACCGAATCGATTGGTGAGAGTGCATCGGCAATTTTACGGCGCTTGCTAGAGTTGCCACCGTTGGGTGAAATCAGAGTTGAACCGTCATTAACGGCCGATCATAATTTGGCAGCAACTGTTGTCGCCTCTCCGGTGGTATCTGCAATTAAAGACGAACTTGCTGAAATTAAGCAAGAGTTGGTGCAACAGCCTACTCAGCAGCCGATTCAACAGCTCTGTCAAAGTAGCGATGAGTTTAATAGCTTAGTCGAACACCCACAGGTCTTGGAACAAAAAGCGTCGATCGGTCGTTTCTTAATGATTTTGAGTTTGTTATATCGTCAACAACCGCAGCAGTTTGCTAATGTGTTAAACGTTAGCGGTCGTGACCGACTGTACTTTGCCAAAGATGAAGATACGTTGTTGGCTAGCGGGCCAAGTTCAAAGCCCAAGCAAATCGAAAGTACGCCGTATTGGGTTGTTACCAATTCTAATAATGGCATGAAATGTCGAATTCTTAGAAAAGCACTGCTCGCGATGGACTGTTCTGGTGACGTTGCTGATCAAATTATTGAGCAGATTTAAAAAAGTCGGTATAAAGTATAGATAATAAAAAAGGTCGCTTAAGCGACCTTTTTTGTTCAGGGCGAACGGTCAGCAGCTCTAATTAAAGCTACTACCAGCAGACTTAGTGGTTACACTCGCCGTCAACAGGCTCACCGTAAAGGTAAAGACTGTGGTTGGTTAGTTTAATACCATTGGCCGCGGCCACATCACGTTGGCGAGACTCAATGACTTCATCATGAAACTCAATTACTTTACCACAGCTTAAACAAACTAGGTGGTCATGGTGATGCTTTGAACTTAATTCAAAAACAGATTTACCGCTGTCGAAATGATGACGAGTAACAATGCCAGCATCATCGAACTGGTTAAGTACACGGTACACAGTAGCTAAACCAATTTCTTCATCTTTGTCTAGCAAGATTTTGTAAAGATCTTCGGCGCTAATATGTTGATTCTCAGGCACCTGTAAAATCTCTAAGATTTTAATTCGCGGCAAGGTGACTTTTAAGCCTGCTTTTCTCAGTGCTTGGTTTCCATCGGTCATTGTTGTCTCATATCTAGCTATAGAATTTATCAGATTATCATAACAGGCTAAGATCAATAATTCATTATAAATGAAGCTTATTTACCAGATCTTAGCCTATTGATCTTTGGGTAGAGTTATTAATAATCTAAACTGAATTTTTTAGTAAGCTTTCACCCACTATTTATACCCTTTCGCAGCTGATAATACCGCGTTAGTCAGCTTACTTAATTGCGCTGGCGTTATAATAAATGGCGGCATTAAATAAATCAGCTTACCAAAGGGCCTAATCCACACACCTTGTTCAACAAAATATTGTTGAATTGCCGCCATGTCGACTGCGCTGTCTAATTCGACTACACCAATGGCGCCTAATACCCGAACATCAACTACATTAGGCAATTCAAGACACAGAGCTAACTCGGTTTTTAATTGCTGCTCAATCGCACCAACTTGTGCAACCCAGTGATTTTCATTGATAATTTTAAGGCTTTGGGCCGCTACGGCGCAGGCTAGTGGATTGGCCATAAAGGTTGGTCCGTGCATAAATACGCCGGCTTTGGTGCGGCAAATTTCTTCGCCAATCGCCTGACTGGTTAGGGTCGCTGCGAGCGTCATATAACCACCAGTAATGGCTTTACCTAAACACAGAATATCAGGGATGATATCGGCGTGTTGGTAACCAAATAACTTACCGGTGCGGCCAAAACCGGTCGCGATTTCATCACAAATCAGTAATACATCATATTGGTCGCAGAGCTGGCGAACCGCCTTGAGGTAATTAGGGTGATATATGCGCATGCCTCCAGCGCCTTGCACGATTGGCTCGATAATCATTGCGGCGACTTCGTTGTGGTGACGCTCAAATAATTGTGTTAACGAATCAAGGTCCGATTCGTGCCACTGACCGTCATAACGGCTTTGGGGGGCTGCGGCAAACAGTTGTTTGCTCAATACGCCACTAAACAGTTCGTGCATGCCGTTGACCGGATCGCAAACCGACATCGCGGCAAAAGTATCACCATGATAACCATTTTCAACGGTTAATAAGCGGCATTTGTTTTGCTGCCCTTTGGCCACCCAGTATTGCAAGGCCATTTTTATTGCGACTTCTACCGCCACCGAACCTGAGTCGGCTAAAAATACCCGATCGAGACTCAGCGCGGTCATGTCAACTAGCTGGCGAGATAAAGCAATGGCACTGGGGTGAGTAATGCCACCGAACATCACATGGGCCATTTGATCGATTTGATCTTTGGCCGCCTGATTAAGCCGAGCATTGTTATAACCATGGATCGCCGCCCACCAACTGCTCATGCCATCGACTAACTGGCGACCGTCACTTAGGGTTAGCTCACAGCCATCGGCACTAACGACCGGGTAACAAGGTAATGGATTGATTAATGAGGTGTAGGGATGCCAAATATGTTCGCGGTCAAATTGTAAATCAGCTGCTGTAATGGTCAAAATTTCTCCAGATGTAGACTGGGTGGGATTAAGTTGGTTGACAGCATACCTGAACAGGGTATCCTAGCCAACAATTTAAATATAATAATAGAGCAAGCAATGAGCGTATCTCAAATCCGTCATGACTGGACGTTAAGCGAAGTCGAACAGCTTTTTAATCAGCCATTTAACGATTTGATGTTTCAGGCGCAAACCATTCATCGCCAAAACTTTAATCCTAACGATGTGCAAGTTTCAACGCTGTTATCGATTAAAACAGGTGCTTGCCCTGAAGATTGTAAATATTGTCCACAATCGGCACGAAATAAGACCGGTCTTGCTAAAGAACAACTATTAGAAGTACAAAAGGTTATTACAGCCGCCGAACACGCTAAAGCTGCTGGCTCGACTCGTTTTTGCATGGGGGCCGCTTGGAGCAGTCCTAACGACCGCGACATGCCTGTGGTATTAGACATGGTACGTCAAGTTCGTGGCATGGGCATGGAAACTTGCATGACACTAGGCATGTTAACCGCGGCGCAAGCGCAACAGCTTGGTGACGCTGGCCTTGATTATTACAATCATAATCTTGATACCTCGCCAGAATATTATGACCAAATCATCACAACCCGTACCTATCAAGATCGCTTAGACACCTTAGACTACGTGCGCAGTGCAGGCATGAAAGTGTGTAGTGGTGGCATTGTCGGTTTAGGTGAAAATGCCCAAGACAGATACGGATTATTGCGTGCGCTTGCCAATCTTGAGCAACATCCAGACAGCGTACCAATTAATATGTTGGTTAAGGTTAAAGGCACGCCATTAGAAAATGTTGACGATCTTGATGAATTTGAATTTATTCGCACCATTGCAGTATCACGGATCATGATGCCTAAATCGCACGTTCGTTTGTCTGCTGGGCGTGAAAAAATGAATGAACAAATGCAGGCCATGTGTTTCTTAGCTGGTGCTAACTCGATTTTTTACGGCTGTAAGTTATTGACCACCAGTAATCCAGAAGAATCAAGCGATGTGCAACTGTTTAAAAAATTAGGTATTAATACCGAGCAAGGTCGTCAATATTCTGATGAAGCTTTTGAAGCCTCAATTCTTGATGCCGTTAAACTAGGCAGCCAAGATAAAATGTTCTACGACGCCGCCACTTAACGGCTAGTACGGTTATGGCTTTTGAACGTTTAGCGTCGCGAGTTAAACTCCAGCAAGACAATAATGGTTACCGCCAGCGCCGAGCTGTTGCTGGCGGCAACCAGCGCCAGCTTAGTTATGACGAGCAGGCTTATCTCAATTTTTCGAGCAATGATTATTTGGGACTAGCGTGTGATGACCAAATCAAACTGGCAGCGGTCAATGCGGTTAATCAGCACGGGGCAGGTTGCGGTGGTTCGCCACTCGTCACTGGCCACGGCACCATTCATCAATATCTTGAAGACTTACTTAAAGAGCTGACTGGTCAAACCGGGGTGATGCTCTACACTTCTGGCTTTGCCGCCAATAGCGGGGTGATTGAAACCTTGCTCAGCAAAGATGACTATTTGGTGCAAGACAAGCTAAATCACGCGTCATTGATGGATGCAGGTGTTCGCAGCAGCGCTAAAATGAACCGTTTTGTTCATAATGACATCAGCAGTTTGAGCCAGCAGTTAACAACACGACACGCCGTTAAAGCTGCCGATCGTTTAGTGGTCACCGAGGGGGTTTTCTCGATGGATGGTGACGGCGCACCCTTGGCTGAAATTGCGCAACAATGTAAGCAGCATCAAGCGTGGTTAATGGTTGATGATGCACACGGATTTGGCCTCAATGGCGAAGGTGCTGGCAGTTGCCATGAAGCTGGCATTAGCCCTGATATTTTAATGGCGACCTTTGGAAAAGCAATTGGTACCTCGGGTGCTTTTGTTGCGGCTGATAGTGCGGTGATTGACTATCTGGTTAATTTTTGTCGTCATTATATCTATTCGACCTCATTATCACCTATGGTAGTTGGGGCGACAATTGCTAGCATTAAACTGGCGCAACAACCGTGGCGACGTAACAAGCTAACTGAGAATATTAATTACTTTCGACAACAGGCTAAGAAATTTGGTTTGCAGGTTATGCCATCGAGCAGTGCGATTCAGCCAGTTATTATTGGTGATAGTGGGCGTGCGCTAGTTATTGCCCAACGGTTGCGAGAGCAGGGCATTTGGTTAACGGCTATTAGACCGCCAACTGTGGCTGTCGGTAGCGCCAGATTGCGTATTACCTTGTCGACCCAGCATCAACTGACCGATATCGATTTATTAATACAGTCATTAGCCCAAGCACTTGAGCTAACTGAGTAATCAACATGAATACAGCATCTAATTTAGACGTAAACGCAAGCCCCAATCAAGACGCTGTGATTGAATCAGCGCCTGCAGGAGCAATTAACAAACAATCAATTGCGCGATCCTTTGGTAGTAGCGCAGCTAGCTATCACAGCGGGGCTGCTTTGCAACGTAATGTCGGTGACAACCTGATTGAGCTTATTGCAGGAAACCTACCGCGACTGCTTGATTTAGGCACCGGACCTGGTCATTTTTCGGCTGCGTTACAGCAACGCTGCCAGCAGCTGGTTGGCATTGACA
>Ga0209292_1005263_pt1 | contig 13275 bp, 12 predicted proteins | sample GOMGulsemesocosm_2_FD_184634 | JGI IMG/M metagenome (GOLD analysis project Ga0209292, IMG submission 184634) | Methane-oxidizing microbial communities from mesocosms in the Gulf of Mexico - GOM9C Gulf of Mexico (SPAdes) (version 2) | ecosystem: Environmental > Aquatic > Marine > Cold seeps... | reverse complement strand
GATATGGCTTTGACCATCAATAGTTTGTACCGTAAAGGTTTCAATGAAGCTTTCACCTACGGCTAAGGTTTGAACGGCAGTGAGGGTGTTATCAATATTGTATTGCCAGTTGCCTTGAGCATCTATGCTTAATGTGCCAAGTGTATCAATACTACTAACAGCATCAGGGTTAAAGGCGGCATCATCACTGACATCAACATCAGTTACCGTCAAGTGCCCTGAAGCCGTTAGTTGATTTGAAGGATTAACAGCTTCATCCTCTACCACTGTTGCTGTATCGGTATCCCCATCTAAAATTGAAACAATCGAAACGTCTTCAGTTCCTTGAATTTCAATATTAATAATATGTTCGGTGCCGTCAACAGAAACAACGGTAATATTATCAAACAAGGTTTCATCGGTATCTAACGACTGAACATCAGCTGAATCATTATTAAGTTGGTATTGCCATTGCCCTTCTTCATCAATGGTTAGCGTGCCAAGTGAGGTTGGAATAACCGAGGAAATAAACTTTGCTTCATCAAGATTAGTGTCAATAATCTGCAATGTTCCTGAGATTGATGTTGAGCTGTCTTCAATGACCACACCTTGGTCTTGACCGGAAATTTGTGCTGGTGTGGGTTGGTTGTCGTCAGATGCATCAACACTGCTTTGAGTATTTGTTGAAGAAAACGCAGTATCAAAGCCCGCGTTAACCTCTCCTTGCTCAAGTGTGGCATCTATCTTAGGTGAAATGGAAGAGCCTTGGTTACCCGAATTACCGGCAGCAGCCGCTTCGAAAGCACTGGTTGCGGTCGGATCTATTCCACTGGCTATCAACTCTTGCAAACTAGCTATTTCAGCATCATCAGCAGAGGTGGCTGTTGGATCAACTCCAGCTAAAATAAGCTGTTGTAAATCTTCAACATTGGCTGATTGCAGATCTAAAACATCGCCGGAAACGCTTTGCACATGGGCAGTAACGCTTTTATTACTATCTACCGCAATACATGCGGCACAATTCGGTTCAATAGTGACAGGTTCATCAATATTTTCAAATTGAACAACAGCCCTTCCTTGTGAAGAAGTTAATATGACGTCACCAGAATTTACCCGGTCATTGACTGTCAATGTGCGTAATTCACCACTGGCTGTTTTAACAGTGACTTCACCGATAACCGAAATGACAATGCCCGTTTCAATTAACTTAACTTCTTCCATGACGAATTCCCTTAAATATCATACGCATATTGGACAGTTACACAAGTAAGTCATTGTACATATTTTAGCTAGAAAATTAAACGATTATTAACTACAAACACACTAAAAAACACAACAAGAGCAACCAGGTAAAATCACCTATAAAACAGTGTGTTACAAACGAATAAATAAGTATCAAAATGAAGTAAAGTGGTTGACCTCTGAGAGACTTAATGGATCCCCAAATCAAGCGATGTGGTTGACCTCTAAAAAACACAAAAACAAACTAAAGATTCGTTAAACGATGGGGGAAACTACATAATATTTCTAACAAAATTTCTCTTTTCTGCGATGCCACCATAATTAATTGTCATCACTTTCTCTGTTAACATGTCGCAAAGACTTGTTGCACAAAATTACTAATCTTCTGTTTGAGGGTTCCTGCAAAAGCTTTCTAGATAATGATAATCGAATTTCAGTCACATTAATTTCAAAGACTTTTGATGTGAGTAATAATATTGGTCACTGCAAAGGAGGATTTATTCTTGGTGTATATTCTGGGTATTTTATAGACAATGGAAGACACTTTCCTATGCTAGTAATGATGCTAAAAAAAATTCAATCATGATTTTTTGTTTTGATTCAAAAACAAAAATGACACCCTGCAGGTGCCATTTTTTTATTGAGCTTCAGCCTAAAACGGCATTTTCATCCCTGGTGGTAATTGCATTCCCCCAGTTAAAGCACCCATTTTGTCTTTATTTTGTTCTTCAACACGACGAACTGCATCATTAAAAGCGGCAGCAACAAGGTCTTCAACCATTTCTTTGTCGTCTTCCATTAAGCTTGGGTCGATCTCAACACGGCGAACACTATGACTACCAGTCATAGTAACTTTGACCATGCCGGCACCAGATTCTCCGGTGACTTCCATATTTGCTAATTCTTCTTGAGCTTTAGCCATTTTTGCTTGCATTTGTTGGGCTTGTTTCATCAAGTTGCCCATGCCACCTTTCATCATATTCTTCCTCAAAAATTCACTTGCCGCCAAAGATAGAGCTTAACACAAAAAATTGCAAGCCCCTGTTATCTGGCAGCGATGGTATTGTTATCGATTTCAGCTTGAAAATCTTGTTGCAACGCAATAATGATATCATCATTGGACAAAAATTCTTTAGCATAATCATAGTGTTTATCGTTAATTTGTCCTTGAATTTGAAATGGATCATCAACTGTTTGTTCAGCGACTTCTATTTCGACTTGCATCGATTTATCGAAAAATTCAGAAACAAATTGTTGCAGTTGTTGATGAGCAGTATCAGTTTTCAAGTGTTTAGTTGATTGGTTCAGTAATAATTCTAATAATTCCGCAAAGGATGATGGAACCACGCCATACCGCACATCCTGTGCGTAAAGCTCAAACTATTGGTTTGAGCTTTTTTATTTAACACCCACAAATATTAGTAAAACCACTAACTAACGATTAAGTATCTGACTGATAAACGAGCGCTCTGTTTCATTGTTTTTTACTAACATAATATTACTCGTTTGCTGGGCAAGCCTCGCTTTAATGAACTCTGATATAGATTGGGCATAATCCGTGTCTTCAATTCTAGAACGCGAACTCTCTGATTGAATTAATGTATCCGACAAATTATTAATCGTTGAAGCAAACCTATTTTGCACTGCCCCTAACTGACTGCGTGACTGACTAATTTGATTGAGTACATTATCAATATTGCTGATCAAATCACCGGCACTTTCAATCGAAGTGACATTATGACCTATGCTGCTGGTAAAACCACCAACATCACTAATACCTAACTTATTTAATGCCGCTGTTTGATCATTTATCGCTGCCGTTGAAGTAATATTAATTTCTGAACCATTTTTTGCAGTAAGGCTAAGCTCACCTCGTTTAGTTACACTATTAGCGATTGCAGCGCCATTTTCTTGAAAAGCAGTGTCACCATTTTCAATGTTTATGTTTTGACCTGAAGCAGAACTGAGTACCAATTCTCCAGCAACATTACTACTGGCTCTAAGATCACCTATCCCTGCACTATTTATTTGGTCGATAACCGCAGATTGAGAGCTGCCGGAAAAACTACTAAATACATCAATACCGTTGATCGTTAAGTTGTTATTTTGCAATGCTGTTACATTCTCTGTAAGTACCAATTCTGTTTCACTGGTGGCACTAACACCTGTCTTACCAGTGATATCATTTATAGCAATACGAATATCGCTAGCATTGATACTTCCTCCTGAGCTACCTATAGGACCTAAATCAATACCGTTTATTTGTATACCATCAGCAGAAGTTACACTTTGACCTGTTATTTCTCCACCAGTAAATGACGATGCCCCTTGTTGTTGATTAAAGCCAAAGACCTTTAAATCTTCAATAGTACCTGCTCCAGTGGTACTAATTGTTATCTCTTGTCCACCACTACTTGATAAACTTAATACTCCAGAATAGGTCCCGTCACTTAACCCCAAGCTGCCAAGCCCCCCAACACCATTATCCGCTAAGGTAATATCTTTTCCGGTATCATTATAAATTTGTAATGAACCATCTGTTCCGATTGTAGCTTCAGCACCGGCAACGTTCAGGTTAAAGTCTTTGACAAAGTCTTTTAAACTGGCAGAACTCCCTAAAGTAGTAGTATTGCCACCAACCGTTACGCTTATCCCTTGGGTAATTGGTTGTAATGGGTTTACCGAACCACCTTCAATAATATTACTTGCAGTAGCAACAACGCCTGTTTGCCCTGTAGATTGGTTTATCAGTTCGGCTTTTACATCAGCTTGCCCTGATGTAGAGGCTGATAAGCCGCCCAGACTTACACCGTTGATACTAATACTACCACTGGCAACACCAGTGGTTGCAGCATCGACACGCCCGCTTTCTAAGTCCCCAGAGGCAGCACCTGCACCAGACAGTGAGTTATGTGGAAAACCACCTAATTCAAGTGTTATACCTTGATTAAAACCAACTTGAATATTAATGGAGTTATTATTATCAAAAACACTAATACCATTAAACTTGGTATTTTTACCGATATCTCCTAGTTGCTCTGATAACTGAGTTATTTCTGATTGTATATTATTACGATTTGAATCATTTAAGGTGCCATTACTCGCTTGTAGAGCAAGTTCACGCATACGTTGTAAAACATCATTTGCACCACTTAAGGCGCCATCAGCAACTTGTGTAAGGGAGATACCATGATTAGCATTTTGTATAGATTGGTTGGTTGAACGTATCTGAGAAGAAAATAATGTTGCAATAGCAAGACCAGCTGGGTCATCTTTGGCACTATTGATACGCTTTCCTGAACTCAGGCTACCGCTTGCATCAAGCATCGCTTGTTGGCTTTTCCGTAATTGAAAAAAGCTATTCATATTATTGACTATTGAACCAACCGTAAGCATGTTTTCCCCCAAGCCCTATATGGGTAACAAGAACTCTTATCCCATGCAATTATAGTTCAATATTTAACCAATAAACATTATAGATTCTGTATTCTACTGTAAATGCCATAAATCTAGTTTTTTGAGATCTTCTTAGGCTAATATCAATATAGTGGCATAACAATTGTATTGATTAAGATATTCAATTATTTGACACTTTGGAAAATATCAATGCCTATCTATAATGAAAAGTTGATGAATAATATTCAAGCCTTTTCTCAAACGCTTACCCTAGATCAATTAGAGGACTTTCTAGATATTATTGATGTTTTAAATGCAAAATTGATCATATCAAACCAAGATACTGAAAAAGCTTATGATTTATATTTGAAATCACTGGATGTAACATGCGGTGAGAAAATGGATGCTATAACATCAAAACGAAATATACCTACTCATAGCATTCAAAATAACGTTATTCCATTTAAGCACTAATAAATAAAGTTCAAAAACTTAAAAAAAAGCGCAAGTTTAATCACTTGATCTTTAGTAATTATTCTCTACAAAGAATAATTACTAAAACGGCATTTTTCATCCCAGGAGGTAATTGCATACCTCCTGTTAAGCAGCCATTTTGTCTTTATTCTGTTTTTCAACACGACGAACACTTTGGCTATCTTTCATGGTAACTTTAACTCTGCCTGCACCAGATTCATCAGTGACTTCCATATTTGCTAATTACTCTTGAACTTTAGCCATTTTTGCTGCATTTATTGGGCTTGTTTCATCAAGTTGCCCATACCGCCTTCCATCATACTCTTCCTCAAAAGTTCACTTGCCCCAAAGATAGAGCTGAACACAAAAATAGCAAGTCCCTGTTATCTGGCAGCAATGGAATTGTTATCGATTTCAGCTTGAAAATCTTGCTGCAATGCAATGATAACCTCATCATTTAACAATAATTCTTTTGCGTAATCATACCGTTTATCGTTAATTTCCCCTTGAATTTGAAATGGGTCATCAACTGTTTGTTCAACAATTTCAATTTCGACTTGCATCGATTTATCGAAAAATTCAGAAACAAATTGTTGCAGTTGTTGATGAGCAGTATCAGTTTTCAAGTGTTTAGTTGATTGGTTAAGTAATAATACTAATAATTCTGGAGAGGATGATGGTGAAATAGTCGCATGCAAAGCTATCTGCCTTAATCGACCATTTAATGCCATAGCGTCTATCATATTTGCCCATTTATCGACTTGGCTCGCCGTTTTAACGAGGCTAGGGTCAATAACATCAGCCGTATAAGGTTGTTCTGAAATTAATGGTATTTCAACTATCTTACTTGCTTCAGATTTGGCCGCTTTATCAGGTGCTGGTTGCTGACGCTCTTTGGCGTCATGGGACTTTTTTCCATCATTCTCCAATGCTTTTTTACGACTTCGGAGCATATTACGACCAGCAAGGATAGATTCTATTGGAGAAAGCGGAGCACTTGCTTGTGTTTCAGTATTAGTTGATTCTCTTACTATTTCAGTAACTTGGTTAGCTTGTTCAACATTCGATTCGACCTCTTGCTGAGCCTCGACTTGCTTACTCTCTACCTGCGGAACATCAACTTGAGGTTGATGGTTAGCTTCAAAAGGAATATTTTCGACAATATCTTCTTCAATGCTAACAACTTGCGACGTTATTTTGTCAGAGGGTTCAACCGCTTCATGAGCTTGTATTTCAGCCGTTGTAGGCAGGCTTTCTGGAGCAGTTCTTGACTCCGTTAATTGCTCTTCAACATCAGCTTTCACTTCCAACTCAGCGAGTTGTTCAATCTCACTTTGTTGTTGCACAAGTCCTTGAGCTGTTATTAACTCTTCATCTGCTTCATTATTCAGTTCGGTTTCTGTTTTAACTTCACCTTCTCTTTGAAACGAATCTTGGTCTTTAACTTCAACTTCACTGTTAACGTTTAATACGGCCTTATCTGCGGGCTTTATATTATCTAATTCCACTAGTTTGACATCATCAAAGTCTACTGACTTTTCTGCTTGTGCAGGCTGCTGTTCAACAGCAACAGTTTGTGGTTTAAAAGCTAATAGCCTTAGTAATACCATATCAAACGCAGCTTGCTCATCACCTGCATAAGGTAAGTCTTTTCGACCATTGAGTACTATTTGGTAATAAAGCTGCACATCTTCTGCGGACATAGCTTGAGAAAATTTATTGAGTAACAAGTTATGTTCTGGAGAAAGATCAAAATGTTTATCAACAATTTGACTCATAGCAACTTGATGCAGCAGCTGGATTAACTCTGCCATCAATCTGCTGTAATTAGGGGCGTATGAGGCAATATCAAGTGATAATGCCATTAAAGCACTACTATCTTGTTTTATTAGGGCAATGAGTATTTTATACACCCAATTGTGATCAACACCGCCTAGCATTTGCACAATATTACTCGCAGATAAATTTCCCTGCCCTTGTGCAATGGCCTGATCGGTTAAGCTAAGTGAATCACGCATACTACCACGAGCAGCTTTTGCTAATAGCGAAACGGCTAATTCTTCAAAAGTCACTTCTTCCGCTTTTAATATGAGCTTAAGTTGCTGTTCTATTTGTGGAACAGATAACGCTTTTAAATGAAATTGTAGACATCGGGATAAAACCGTCACTGGAAGTTTCTGTGGATCCGTGGTTGCTAATATAAACTTCACATGTTCAGGAGGCTCTTCTAAAGTCTTTAACAGGGCATTAAAGCTACTCCGTGAAAGCATATGAACTTCATCAATAAGATAAACCTTGTAACGACCCCTTGTCGGAGCATATTGAACATTATCAAGTATCTCTCGAGTATCATCAACTTTTGTCCGTGAAGCGGCGTCAATCTCCAATAAGTCGACGAAACGACCTTGATCAATATCAAGACAAGCATCACATTTACCGCAAGGCTCTGAAGTAATACCAAGTTCACAGTTCAAACTTTTAGCAAAAATTCGTGCGATGGTTGTTTTTCCTACCCCGCGAGTACCCGTAAACAAGTAGGCATGGTGCAGCCTTTGTTGTTTTAATGCATTCGTTAAAACTGCAACAACATGCTCTTGTCCCATGAGTTCATGGAAGGTTTTTGGCCGCCATTTTCTTGCTAAAACTTGATAACTCATATCAATATTTACTCGCCTTCATATTGCAACAAAGAAGTCACTGATAACCCAAGGTCGCTAAGTTTTGCTTCCCCACCTAAATCAGGCAATGAAATAACAAATGCAGCATCTGTAACTTCTGCACCTAAGCGTTTAATTAATTTGTGGGTAGCCTCAATGGTGCCGCCGGTAGCTAGCAAATCATCGATAATTAATACTTTGTCTGAGCTTGTTAAAGCATCTTGATGAATCTCAAGCGTATCTGAACCATATTCAAGCTGGTAATCTTCGGAATAAGTTGCACGGGGAAGTTTGCCGGGTTTACGGACAGGAACAAAACCTACGCCCATTTCAATTGCTAGTGGCGCCCCAAATAAGAATCCCCTAGCTTCAGTACCAACAATTTTAGTGAAGCCTTGAGCGTTAAATTTGTCAGCTAATATTTTAATAGTTAATTTAAACGCAGTGGCATCATCGAGTATGCCAGTCACATCGCGAAAAAGAATACCTGCTTTAGGGTAATCTCTAATAGTATGTACAGCGTTTTTTAATAAGGTTATTTCAGAATTTTTCATTATTTACAATATAGGTATTATTATATTGCTACAGAATAATAGAAAACGTGCAAAAATTATAGTGAATGTACGATAGTATTTTCAGGCAAGAGTTGATTTATAGTCTGATAGAAAATATCTTGGTTTAAAGGTTTTGCAAGAATGGCATCAAAATGTTTATATTCATCTATATATTCTAAAGAAGAAACATCTTGAGTTGTCATAAATAATATTGGTTTACTACTGGAATGCTCTTTTAGTTTTAAATTTTTAACTAACTGTATGCCATTCATCACAGGCATAAGATGATCAACAATATAGAGATCAAAATCAGACTTTTTCGCCTTCGCTAACGCATCTAAGCCATTAACAGCTGTTTCAATAGTAACCTCTAAATGCTCTAGCAGGTCACAGATCATTTTAACTACTTTTTCTTTGTCATCAACGACTAGAATATGCATATTTTCGCTCTTCTTTAGATCTTAACTTAAAACAGTGAACCAACCCATTAACATAGGTAACAACGGCGCAAAAATTAAACTTACGAATGCTGCGAAGAAATGACGTTTCGAGGTACTATCTTTAAAGTCTTCATTGTGTGACATCTTTACATCCTAATAAACTACAAAATGACCGGCGCGCAGTTTAGCCCAAATTATAAATTTAAGATAGTTATTTGATAGGAGACTCCCTAGCGACAATTTCTTTAGCTTGAATAAATAAGGAACTTTTCACAAAGATGTTGATAAGCAGGTATAAAAAAACCAGCCTAGTGGCTGGTTTTTATTAGACAAGAATCTTAAATAGATTTGCCTTTACGTTGAGCGGTGTCTTTAATAAAACCTACCCAACCTTTTGCACTCTTACGAGTTTTAGGATCTTTCACTGCTTTTTGGATCGCTGCATAGGCTCGTTTGTATTGACCTAGGTAAAAATGAGATTCTGCAATGCTCATATATAATCTACCTTTGTTCTTAACACCCAAATCTAATGCTTTATTTAAGGCAACTACCGCTTTCTTAAATTGCTCATCCTGTGCTAATAAAGTACCTTGCTTACTATAATGCTTAGCTTCATTGGTCATTTTAGCCAATTCACCATAGTATTTTGCTGCTTTGTCAATATGTTGAGCTGCATGCCAAGCATTAGCTAAAGACGCAATGTTCTTGTCGTCTCTTTTTACTAAGCCAGTAGCAATATGCTTCTCTAACAATTTTGCAGACCTGACAGGTACGTTATTTTGTGAATATAAACTCGCTAACGTTTTTATTTCTGACTCTTTTTCAAGGAAACCTTGTTTATAAGCCAAATCTAAAGTTGCTAAGCCACGTTTATAATCTTCTATTAACAGATAGAAATTACCCAATTGTTTCCAAAACGTTTTCTCTTTTGGAAAAAGCTGAACCGCTGTTTCTAAAACTGTTACTGCATCCTTATATTTTTTTGTCTCGTAATAAGACGTTAATTTAAGAATATATGGGTTTTTGTTGTGCTTGTCCCCATAGGCAGCAATAGCTTTATCAGCAGGAGCAATCATTTTAGGTAAACGTTTAAGTTCATAGTTCGCTTGAGCAATTTTCACCCAAGTATCACCATCAGACTTACCCGTAAACGCCATCCACGCTTTATAGTTGCTAAGCGCGCCTTCATATTTCTTGGTTTGCATTTGAAGGTCAGCTAACAACTTAATTGACTCACCATGGTCAGGACCATTTAGAACATCAGGTGCAATTGCTTTCTTTAAGAATTCAATAGCTTTCGCTTCTTGATCACCTAAAGTAGCGTACATAACAGCAATAAAACGATCAACATAAGCTCGGTCATAGGTTTTCTTAGCGCTTATATCTAATAACAGCGCAAGAGCTCCTTTAACATCTGATACTTCAGCAGCGTACAGCTCAAAGGCTTTACCCACTTTTTTACCAACCGAAGGACCCACTAATTGTGTTTTACGTTTTGGTTTTTCAGACTTTTTAGCATCAGCGGCATTGACATCAAATGATGTCGGCACTTGAACTATTACTAATGAAGCCAATAACGCTAAAGATGTAAATATCTTATTCATTATTACGAACCTCCATCCATTTTAAAGTCTAGTTGAACGGTTAAACCTGTTTGACGCAAGGCTTTGCCATCAACAACTTTAGGTCTATATTTCCACTTACGTAAAGCACGTCTAGCTTCTTTATCAAAAACACGTTTAGGCTGTGCTTCAATAACAGTAACGTCTTCAACACCACCAATCTCATTGATAGAAAAGGAAAGTTTAACCCAACCTTCTTTACCGTCACGAGCTGCTTGTATTGGGTATTTAGGCTCAATACGTACAATTGGGGTTGCATCACCGTCTCTACCAAAACCAGCACCCGGTGCTGAAATCCCAGCATTGGCACCAGAAAGTTGCACACCTGGCATATTAAACGTCAATCCACCTGAATCATTATTCATTTCAGGCTCAGGAGCTTGAGGCTTAGGCGGCGTTTTAGGCGGCGGCGGCGGCGGTGGTGGAACTCGTCGTCTCTGCTCAGCAGATGACTTAGGTGGCGTAGTATTCACTTCCACAATGATGTTATCTAAAGCTTCTTCCTTGTTTCTATCACCGCTAGAAACAAGGAATGCCATAAATGAAAACAATGCAAAAGTTACTGCTGCGCCTAGTAGTACTGATACTAAAAAGCGAACCATATAACTACCCCTTAGCTGCAGCGATAGAAATACGGTCAATGCCCGCGTCTTTAATCGCGTCCATCACTTTAACAACAACACCATGTTTTGCATCTTTGTCCGCCTGAATTATCACAACTTCAGTCGGTTGCTCTGCTAAAATTTTCTCGATATTAGCTGCAACACGTTCAATGTCTACACGGCGCTTATCTAACCAAATTTCACCATTATCTTTCACCGCAATGAAAACGTTAGCTGATTTTTGTTTAGACTGATTAGCTGCCTTAGGTTTATTAACTTCAATACCTGCTTCTTTTACAAAAGAAGTGGTTACAATGAAGAAGATCAGCATGATAAACACGATGTCTAGCATCGGGGTCATATCAATCACTGCTTCTTCGTCTTCACGAATACGTTTACGTGCCATTCGAATTTCTCTCTAGTGATGAGGTAAACTGTCAACCAGTTTAGCCTTTGCTAACTTAACTTTTGCGTCTAGTCTTGAACTAAAAAACACCCCTGATAATGCTGCTACCATACCCGCCATAGTCGGAATAGTTGCCATTGATATACCAGAAGCCATCAAGCGCGGGTTACCTGTACCCTGTTGCGCCATAACTTCAAATACACCTATCATACCAGTCACTGTACCTAACAGTCCGATTAAAGGACACATAGCTACTAAGGTTCTAATAGTGATCATGTTTCGTTCAAGCGCTTCGTTTGTTTCGGAAATCCAAGTTTCTCTAATTCTATGTGCATACCAAGATGTAGTATCTTCGCGAGCATTCCAACGAGAGATAACATCATCTCGCATGGCTGGGTAGTGTTGATTTAAGAACACATAGCGTTCCATCATCAATACCCACATCAAAAAGAGAGCTAAGGCGACAAAATATAATACATCGCCACCTGTCGCAATAAAACCCCTGACAGATTCCCAAAGCTCTATCAGGAATAACATTATTTAGACTCCTTCTCAGCAATTTCTGCAATCAAACCAGCACTTTGCTCATCAAGCTTTTGAAGTACTGCTTTGCTTTTACCTGCAACAACACTGTGGATTAAGATAAGTGGTAATGCACAAATCAAACCTAATGCAGTAGTTACAAGCGCTAGAGAGATGTTACCCGCCATAATTTTCGGGTCACCGGTACCAAATAACATAATCGTTTGGAAAGTCATGATCATACCAATAACCGTTCCTAAAAGACCCATAAGTGGTGCGATAGCAGCGAACATCTTGATTAAGTTTATGCCACGGTCAACCTGTGGGGTTTCACGTAATATTGCTTCATCAAGTTTCAACTCTAGAGTTTCCGCGTCAACAGCTTTGTTGTCATGGTAAACTTTTAATAAACGGCCTAATGGATTGTTTTCGTTAGGTTGGTCAAGGTTCTTAGTTTGTGCATTGATTTTAGAACTCATGCTGCCTAGAACAATCATACGTTCAAGTGCAATTAAAAGACCAATGATTAACAATACTGTAATTGAATAACCCACTTCTCCACCTTGATGGTAGAACTGCATTAATGTTTTCTTACGAGTCTCTAACGTTAAGATAGCGCCACGTGAAGGGTCAACATATAATGGAGAGTATCCAGAAGTTTCGCCAAAGAAATCAGAAGCTGTACTTGAAATGTAGCCTGCTGGTTGTTTTGCTAACGGCTGAACTTGACCAACTTCATCGTTGTAATTCAAGTAACCATTTTCAGAAACTAAGTTAAATGTACCGATACGAGTGATCATTTCAGTAGATTTAGAACCATCCAATAAAGTAACTTCAGAAGAAAACTGTGAAATTTCACCTGATTGAGTCATTTCAGTTTGCAAAGCAAACCACAATTCTTCAAGTTGCTCTAACTCAGGAATAGCTTTAGCGTTGGCAATTGCGTCTAATGCTGCACCACGACCTGGGTATTCAGCACTTACAATTGAAGTAGCAATTGAACCATAAGCATTCGCTGCTGCGGCACGTGTAACACCGAACATCTCACCTAAAGTACCTTTAGCATTATCTAATTCAACTTCTTTCTGCGATAACGTAATTTCGTTAGCTGCATACTCTTTAGTTAAACGTTTGTTACGTGCTTGCTGGTCAGCAAGTTGTTTTTTCGCTTTATTTAGTAACGCTTGTTTATCAGCACGAGCAGCTGTAAATTCAGCTTCACGTTTTTTATCAAGTTTAGCAACCGAAATACGATCAGCTTTAACTTGCTTTAATAAGTCGTCAAGTTCATTGGCGTTAGCCGATGTTGCGATACCTGCTGTCATTGAGGCAGCAAGTAATAAAAAATTAATAGCTTTCTTCATTATTTTGCTCCTGCTGC
>Ga0209292_1005255_pt1 | contig 13295 bp, 10 predicted proteins | sample GOMGulsemesocosm_2_FD_184634 | JGI IMG/M metagenome (GOLD analysis project Ga0209292, IMG submission 184634) | Methane-oxidizing microbial communities from mesocosms in the Gulf of Mexico - GOM9C Gulf of Mexico (SPAdes) (version 2) | ecosystem: Environmental > Aquatic > Marine > Cold seeps... | reverse complement strand
AGCAGCTGACTTGTAATCAGCAGGTCGTAGGTTCGACTCCTATCAGCAGCTCCATCTTCTTATTTTTTCCTATCTGTTTTTTCTTTACGTCTGAACAGAGTGCGCACGTAGCTCTCTTAGCACAAACGTCCCATAGCAAAAAGTTCTCGCAGCGCCTCCCCAAACTGCTCAGCCATACCAAATTTCTTGAATACCTAGCACTTTTAAACACAAAGTTTCTCTGTAATACCCAGCGATCAAACACTCTCTGTTGATGATTCGACGAAAATAAAAGCCTGCTATTCTAGCTGTATGCACACAGATATCTGCTTGATACAAATACCAGACTCCACGCACAGACGGCACCACATCACTCGCTGGTTAGTGGCCATAACCGCAGGGCTACTGCTCACCACTGCTGCCATCGCGGCACCACGGGTCAACACGGAAGCTTCGTCAACGCTCGACGCCACAGCAAATTCAGTCACACAGAAACCCACCCTGCGCATCGCCATTGCCGAAATGCTGCAAGAACCCCTGCAACCCGAGGCAGCGCTACTCAGAAGAGCGTTCGGCTACGCTGGCTACCACCTAGAGCTCGTACCACTCCCTGCCCAGCGCGGGTTGCGCGCCGCTTCCGGCGGCGAAGTGGACGGGGAATTCCTGCGCCGCCGCGAGGACATTACCGCCTTCCCCAGCCTACTGGCCATTGAGGAGCCACTGCGCCACGTTGAACTGTGGGTATGGATGCGCTCCGATCGCCAGTGCCCGAGCAGTCTGCAGGCACTGCCCAAACTCACCATGGCCACGGTACTGAGTTATAACTTCACAAGAACCCTTCCGGTCAGCTCTGGTTCGAAAAAATTCCAAACCAACAGCATTACCTCATCGCTGCGGGTACTGATGGCTGGCCGTGTCGATTACGTTGTATTTGATAAACGCGGCATATCCCACTACAAAAAAGTGCTGCCCCTCGATGTTAAAATTTGCTTCGCCAAGCCCCTCTCGAGCATCGACTATTTCACCTTCCTGCACAGCAAACACCGCGACAAGCTGCCAGCTATTACCGAGGCCCTGCGCCGTGTAAAAAGTGAACAAACCACACCATAGCGCCCGCCAGTTAAAACCCGCCTAACCGCCCTTTCGGTTAAAAGCACCCTCCCCTGCGAGGTGAATCTCGACCGACACACGACTCCCCGCCATAGCCCACAAGCACAAGTACAAGCACACACACCGCGTCAATCACCTGTGGATAAACCCTAAGTCAAGACCTTAAAGCTATGAATAGCCGTCAATTTTTTCCTCTATTTCATGGTTTTTATACTTGTATTTTCAGTGCTTCCCCGTATTCTCACGCCGTTAAAAAGCGCGCTCAAGTTTCATACAAAACCCCAGAAACCCCAGCACTTATGGCCTTAACAAGCATTGCCACAAACTACCCACAGGCTTGCGCACACATATTGTGGATAGAAGTCAGTGGGTGGAAAGTTTTGGGATAAAGCTTATTAGAATGCTCGTGAGTTAGAAGAAGTGGATAAATACCTCTATGCCAAACTCACAGATCAAACACAGGCCCTAGAAGCCGTATAATCATTTCCACCGCCCGAGCCCCGAAGACGAGACACACATGATTGAAGTTCTACTGCTCGCCATCGCCCTGAGCATGGACGCCTTTGCCGTGGCTATTGGTTTAGGTTCGAAAACAGGTTTAGCATCAAAGGCGGGCTTAGATTCAAAGACCGGTTCGGGCTCAAACCCTAGAGACAGTCAGGGCCTTAAAAACGAGCCCCAGCTGCGCAACCTGGCGTTTAAAAGCGCCTGCTACTTCGGTGTATTTCAGGGGTTGATGCCGTTGGTGGGTTATCTGGCGGGCCACAGCGTATTGGGCTGGATTAACACCTACGCCGATTGGATTGCCTTTGGTTTGCTGTTGCTGATCGGCGCGAAGATGGTGTTTGAATCCTTCAGCGAGGGCATAGAGGAAGACATCCGTCAGGTCTCCCACCGAGTTCTGCTCACCCTCGCCATAGCCACCAGCGTCGACGCGCTGGCCGCTGGTTTTAGCCTTACACTCTTGCCCGTTAACCCTCTGTTCGCCTGCGCCATTATTGGAGTGACAACTTTTGGCTTTAGCTGGCTTGGGGTTTATGTGGGTAATCATGCCAGTAGAAAAAGTGGGACGAAACTGGAGAGCCGAGCGGAATTGGCCGGGGGCGTAGTGTTGATATTAATTGGATTTAAGTTTGTGTTGGTCTGAAAATCTGTCTTAATTCAGCGCCTTATCCTGCCCCAAGCGCTCCACCATCAAATCAATAAAGGCGCGCACCTTGGCCGAGGCCAGCCGCCCTTCACGGTGCACTATGTGCACCGGCAGGGTTGGCATTTCAAAATTCTCCAGCACAATTTTTAATTCCCCCGCGGCCAGCTCGTCCGCCACCTGATACGAGAGGATACGCGTCAGACCCAAGCCCTGTTTGGCGGCCTCAACCGCGGCATCGTTGGTGGTGACCGTGAGGCGCGGCTCGACCCGCACTGTGCGTTCCTTTCTCTGCTCTTTGCCTAGGTTTTCTTTTCCAGCCTTTTTACCTGCTTTTTGTTTGCCTCTTACTGACTCGCTTTTCGCCTCTTTCCCCTGCTTTTTATCTTTGAACATAAAGCGCCAGTCCTGAGACATATTGCCCGCGCGCGAGACGATCAAGGTGTGGTCGTGCAGCGCCTCTGGAGTTTGAACAATACCGTGTTCGCGTAAATAATCGGGCGAGCCCACCACCACCAATCGCACCCGCCCCACCTTGCGGGCTTTCATGGTGGAGTCTGGCAGGGCGCCTATGCGCACGCCGACATCCAAGCCCTCTTCCAGCATATTCACCACCCGATCGAGAAATACGGCGTCTATTTGTGTGTCTGGGTAGCGGCGCAGGTATTCACTGATGCCCGGCATGACAAACTTGCGGCCAAACAACACCGGCGCGGTGACGGAGAGGTGGCCGCGCGGCTCGGCGTTAATGCCCTGAGCAGCCTCAGTGGCGGCCTGTACATCCTCCAGAATCTTGCGAGCGTCCTCCAGATAGCGCAGCCCTGCCTCGGTGGTGCGCACTATTCGCGTGGTGCGCTGCAGCAGTTTAACCCCCAGCGAGTCTTCCAGACTGGCCACCGCGCGGGTGACCGCAGGCGCCGACAGTTCCAGGCGCCGTGCGGCGGCTGAGAAACCCTGGGTTTCGGCCACGGCCACAAAGACCTTCATACGCAGCAGCTGATCCATGGGTAATTCCCTCTCTTGTTCCGGCAGTTGATTGTTTCATTTGGTGGAATAATCAATTGTGGTTTATGAGGATTCTACTCGCAAGCGCTATTTGGCAAAGTACACCCACTGGCCGCAAGCAGTGTTCCTAACCAGGCATACACGAGGCCAAGCAGAACAAACAAACCACGCAAAATTATATTCACTACTAAAAAACCATTTAAGGAATCAACATGAGCCGTATCAATCTAGTAACAGACGCCACCGCCAACGCCGAACAGGCTGAACTGTTTAGCGCCATTCACGCGCAGTTGGGCATAGTGCCTAATTTCCTGAAAATCTTTGCCCACTCACCGGCAGCATTGCGCGCCTTTCTCGGCCTGCACGGCATTGCGGGCGAAGGCTCCCTAGACGCTGCTACTCGTGAGCGCATTGCTCTCGGCCTAGCTGAGCAGAGCGCCTGCCAATACTGTGTATCAGCGCACACAGCGCTGGGCAGCAACGCGGGTTTGAGCGGCGCAGAGATGGAAGCCAACCGTGCTGGCGGCAGCCATGATGCCAAAGCCTCTGCTGCGGTAAAGTTCGCCCGCTCGCTGGCCGAGAACAAGGGTGACGTCACCACCGCCGAACTGCTGGAAGTGCGCAACGCCGGTTACAGCGAATCGGATATTGTCGAGATCATTACCCACGTCGGCATGAACCTGCTGACCAATATTTTAGGCAAGGCCAGCCGCGTGGAAATCGACTTCCCGAAGATTGAGCTGCAAGCCGCCTCTTGATAACGGATTGTTGATAGCAAACTCGGCTAGATAAGCAGCCGTGCATTTTCTCTGAACCGCTTAATGAGCGGTTCATTGAAAGTTCACAGCACAAAATAAAAGTATCACCTATTAAAAATGTTTTCTGCAGGAGTGAACCATGGGACACCAATACGCCGCCATAGCCTTTACCGATCAGGTCAAGCAACAACAAACCGCGCACAACAGCCGCAGCGGTTACCAAGCGATGGAAAGCGGAGAGGATTACAACGGCTTATTTAGCCGCGAGGAAGCGGACTTTATTCACGCCCGCGACAGTTTCTACATGGCCAGTGTCAGCTCAACCGACTGGCCCTACGTTCAGCACCGCGGCGGAGCCGCCGGTTTCTTAAAAGTGCTCGACGCTAAAACCCTCGGCTTTGCCGACTACAGCGGCAATCGTCAGTACATCAGCAGCGGCAACTTTAAAACCAACGACCGGGTGTCGCTGTTTTTAATGGACTACCCCAACCGTCGACGCTTAAAAATTCTGGGCCGCATAGAACAACTTGATGACGCCAACTTAGAGGCTCAAGCCGCTCTTGAAGACCCACACTATCGTGCGCGCATTGAGCGCAGTTTTATCATCAAGCTCGAAGCCTTTGACTGGAACTGCCCACAGCACATCACCCCGCGCTACGACCAGGCGCACCTGGATCGTTTATTGGCACCGATGGAAACTGAGCTGGAGAAGCTGCGCCGTCAACTCTCAAACTCTACAGCACATCAGTCGCCATCAAGCGAGTTAGGTGAAGGTCCACTGTCATTAGTGGTCAGTGGTATTCGCCAACTGACGCCGCGCGTGCGCGCGGTTGAACTGCGCAGCCCAACGGGTGCAAACCTACCAAAAGTGGAAGCCGGTGCCCATTTGCAGTTGCCGGTGTGGCTCAATGGCAAGGCCGAACTTCGTCACTACTCGATTTGCTCCAACCCGGCTCGACGCGATATTTACGAAATCGCGGTACTGGCTGAAGAAATAGGCGAGTCACAGCAGAAAGAAGCAAGCGGTGCGCATTTTATCCATCAGCAGTATCAACTCGGCAGACAAATACACTGCGAACTGCCGGACAATTATTTTGTCACCCACACTGACAACCGTCCGGCCGTGTTGATCGCCGGCGGCATTGGTATTACGCCCATCAAGGCTATGCTGCAATCGCTAAAGGCTCAAGGCAATAACGTGCAACTGCACTACGCCGGACGCCAGTTAAACGAGATGGCCTTTGCCGATCGCCTGGCGCGCGAACTAGGCTCTGCTGCGCACTTTTATCATGGGGCCAACCAACAACGACTCGATTTGAACGCGCTGTTATCCCAGGCACCGAAAGATGCGATTTTCTATTGCTGCGGCCCAGACAGGCTCTTGGCTGAACTGGAAAAAGTCGCGCTGGCTTTTAACATTGACCCAGAGCGTATCCGCACCGAGCGCTTCAGCGCCGCCTCGCATCCCGCTGTCGAAAACAAAGCCGTCACCTTGACACTGGCTCGCAGCAAAAAAATCATCGCGGTGAGCCGCGACGAAAGTCTGCTCGACGCCCTGCTGGATAATGGCGTTGAGATGATGCACAGCTGTAAAACTGGCCAGTGTCGCAGCTGCGTCGTCAAGGTCATCAGTGGCGAGGCCGAGCACAGGGACGACGTACTCAGCGTCGCGGATAAAAATACAGGCCTTATATGTCCCTGCGTGTCGCGGGCGCACAGCGAGGGGTTAACCCTAGACCTTTGAGTCTGCATTATTAAAAGGTAAACCTATCAACCGGCGACACACAAAAATAGGAAACACTGATGAACAGCAGTAATAACAGCACCCTCAAAAGCAGCCGTCCACCCCTCCCGCCGTTCAGTGAGGCCGACGCACACTTAAAAGTCCGGCTGGCCGAGAACGCCTGGAACACACAGAACCCTGCGGCGATTGCGCTGGCCTACAGCGTCGACAGCCAATGGCGTAACCGCGACCAGTTTGTACAGGGCCGCGTCGCCATTGAGGCGTTGTTAACCGATAAATGGCGCCGTGAACACGACTACCGTTTGATAAAAGAATTGTGGGCTTACACAGACAACCGCATAGCCGTGCGTTTCGCCTACGAATACCACGATGACGCTGGCCAATGGTTCCGCGCCTACGGCAATGAAAACTGGGAATTCGACGAACAGGGGTTAATGCGCGCCCGTCACGCCAGCATTAATGATCTTGCGATCGACGAATCCGAGCGGTTATTTCACTGGCCCCAGGGTGTGCGCCCCGATGATGTAGCGGAACTGAGTGAACTGGGGCTGTGATGCTCACTCAACTGGCCAGCTGTATGGATTTCAGTTCCATGAATTCATGCACGCCTTCATCGCCATACTCGCGCCTTCATTGAGTCTTCTAGAGCCTTGTAATTCATGCCCTCTGCACGATAGTCAAGAAGAACGAGCTCTGGATAGAAGCTATTAACACCCTGCAACTATTTTTTTGAGATCGTGATTCGTTAAAAAGAATGTTCAGGATCGTTAAGAACTCACCTAGTAAACATATCGACCACGGAAGCATCACTCGCAATAAAAATTTCGGCGCGGCACGGGCCTATCAGGTTTACGAGTCTAAACATTAGTGAAAACATTCCGTCACCTTAAAAGAATAATTGATGGCTGAGCGCGTAAATATAGAGCCCACAACTGCTTAACCATTGGCACGGTAACTGTCGTGGCCTAGTAGCCATCGACCTCTAAAGTGACCATATGAAGACTCATATTCACTGACCGACCACGCCTTGAGTAATCAGGATGCCTTGTCTAGGCTACATGGGCAGAGACGCTCGTAATAGTGTGTAGACAAGGAGGAGACGGAACATGGATAGCACTACACAACAGCCGCATGTACTCGTTGCAGATGATGATACGTACATGCGTGAGATGCTACGGCTCATGCTGGAAGATGAGGACATCAAGGTCACGACCGCTGTCGATGGTTTTGAATCTTTGAAAGCTTGTGAAGAGCAGCGATTTGATATTATTCTCACAGACCTGCACATGCCCCGTCTGGATGGATTCGAACTGATCGCCAAGCTGCGTCGATCTGGGCAATATGTCACCACACCCATTATCATTCTCAGTAGCGATGAGCGAGCCCACGACACAAACCGCTACAAAGATCGAGACGACCTTGTTGACTGGTTCATCAAGGGCTCTCAACCTCAAGGCCTCGTTGATAACGTCCTCAAACGCATAGAAGAAGCTCGAGCCTGCAACCTCACTGAACTAACCGCGCCAGATAAACAAACAACGCTATAGATAGCGTTGTTTGCACCTGACCTTTTTTTGGCGGCGCCCTAACTGAAAGCCTATGGCGCACCAGAACCGTTAGTGCTCCAATCTGGGAGGTCCAGCGCAGGTCGACGCAAACAGGCACTCTGCGGCCCGCTGACTTAGGCCTGCGATCTTACAGCAACCCATCTTACCCTGAGCTTCGACTGCAAGAGATGGTCAGAGCCTTGCTCAGCAAACTAACACTAGAATACACTGCGACAGAACGTAAAAGGCCGTGACAACATCCTGTTGTCACGGCCCTGTATTACAATAGTTAAACCCCTATCCCTCTAAGCATCCCGCTTCTGTCGTCCCTGCTGCGCTTCCCTGTGCCTTCGTCCTATATCCCTAAGACTAGTCTGCGCGCGGATTTCAACCAGTGCGATATGTCGCCTTTTGTTGTGCGACATATCGCACAAAGTTAGACAGTTGCTAATAGCACACTAGAGCCTTAATCTGCCTAGGCTCAGTAAGGTTAAGGCTGGCAGGCCGAGGGCGGCCCACAGCAGACAACCAAAACTTAAAAACAAAAAGCCCGACCATCACAGCCAGGCTTTTTCCTTACTAACAACACTCCATCAAACCGCTTTTGCCACCCGCTGCGATCAGCAGTGCCGTCCTGGCGTTCAGTGGCACCGGCGTCATTGACCTTCTGCAAAAAAAGGTCTTTATTGAGGTTACCTCTTGTCTGTCAAATGGCTTTCTTTACATCATTAAACAGTACTTCTACTCTTTGTGAACAAGAGGAAGGAGTAGATGTCAGAAGAGCCCCCCCTACAGAACAACACCCATATTTGGGAAGAAATAAGAGACGAGCTAGTTATAAGTTTTCTTATTGGTATTTCTGTCTGGATGTTGATTCCACTTGCTTCGGGCTTTTTTCTTGCATTGGAGCTGGGGTTTACCTTGGCTAACATCACAACGCCGTCTATAGCGGTGTTATTCTTAATAACTCTGCTTTTTAGAGAACGACTTACCACCAGAATAATTTCTATCATTATCACGGTAGGAATGTCGATAGTATATCTAATAGCAGTTTACAATTACGGACTGTTTTCCTCAGCGAACGTTTGGTTTTTTCCTATTGTACTGATGGCCAGCATACTTTTAGGGCGATTATCAGCCTTACTGTTCGCAGCCATTTTATTGATTGGTTTTATGTTCACTGGGTATGGATATATTACTGGACGACTGCATTTAGCAGCAGATGCTAATTCCTACATGTCATCCCAATTTATTTGGATAATACAGATCTCCTTCGGCATCATCGTTTTTGGATTCATTACATCCGTAGTGAGTAAGATGCAATCCGCCTTGCGCGCCCAGATTGATATTATTCATGAAAAGAATATTAGAATTACGTATTTGGCCAATCATGATTCACTAACAGGTCTTGCCACTTTGCACCTGATGCATGAGCGCTTTGAATTGGCACGGCAAATGGCCAATCGTAGCGAGAAGCTAATGGCGTTATTGTTCATAGATCTTGATTATTTCAAATCCGTCAATGACACATTCGGGCATGATACTGGCGATGCGGTCTTGAAAGAAGTTGCGATACGCCTGCAAAAAGAGATCAGGGAGAGTGATACAGCATGCCGAATTGGTGGTGATGAATTCCTGATCATCCTCAGCGAAGTAAAGGGCAAAGCAGAAGTGGGGATACTCTGTCAGCGTCTTATCGAAAGCGTGACTCAGCCAGTGCTGTTTAACGGCCACAAGCTCGAAGTTGGCGTTAGCATTGGGGCGGCGCTTTATCCAGAAAAAGGAGATAGCTTCGAAGAATTACGAAAATGTGCTGATACCGCCATGTATGATGTCAAAACATCGGGTAAAAACAGCTTCTCAATTGCAAGTTGAGTTCACTCCCTCGTATTGGTATAGCCAACAAGTGGGAGAAATATAACTACTTTTGGATCACCGAGAAAACCAAGAAAAAAACCGGTCTCAATAGCCGGAATTTTTCTTTCATTTCAACTACATTTAAAATCATCAAACCGCTCCTACTACCCGCTGCGGACACCAGAGGCCTTCGGTAATCAAATCATCGGCGGCCTGAGTATCCAAGTGCGAACCGGTGATCACCGGCGCCAAGCTTTCATTAAAACCGGCGCGGTGCGCAAAAATATTCCGATCTGGTCGATACGGATTTCACAACCCGCCTCACGGCACCATTCGATTAAAAGATCTCGCCCGTGGTTTTCGGACAGAAAGGTATAGATAAAAAAGGGCTGATCAACAGCCCGAAGCGATCTTAGAAGGATTGACTCGGCATCTGAAAAGTCACCGAGTCTGCACAACTAAACAGTGAGTATCTCTAAAGTGTGTTTGATTTTATGGATGCGGCCCCGTGGCTTCAAACGAGTTTTTTTGACCGGCTTTATTACCTCTACTCATGTATGCACCAGGCATTAGGCGCGTCGGCAGCAGCCCCTAAAAAAGAGCATTGCTGCCCCCCTGCGGGCGCCTTTGGCCTTGCCGCCCACATAGAAGCTTGCCAGCTGGACTATCAAGCCGTGCGGCTCCGTTTATCAAACCAGCAGCGGCGCCCATCAAACCAGCGACGGCGCCCATCGAACCCTGTAGCTGCGTTTAGCAAACCGTGCAGCGGCGCCTCGCAAATGATAAAGTGTCTCACTCTCAACTACCACCCTATTCACGGCGCCTCTTTTTAGTGGCCCGCACGAGACAGATTAAGCATGGCTATCCGCTGGAATCGATTCAACCGCCAGGTACACCACTGGGGCGCCATCATCTGCGCACTGCCTATTTTGGTGGTGTTGGTTTCGGGTCTATTGCTGATTCTGAAAAAAGAGATTGCATGGGTACAGCCACCCACACAAAAGAGCGCGGCGGGTGCGCCCACGCTGGAACATGCACAGCTGCTGCGCATTGCCCAGAGCGTTGCAGAGGCCGAGATATACAGCTGGGCGGACATCAACCGCCTGGATGTACGGCCGAGCAAAGGGCTGATAAAGGTGCGCGCCGAGAATGGCTGGGAGATACAACTGCACCACCAGACGGGGGAGATAAAGCAGGTGGCCTACCGGCGCACCGACTGGATTGAATCACTGCACGACGGCAGTTTTTTCCACGCGCAGGCCAAGCTGTGGATATTCTTGCCCGCCTCCGTCATTCTTCTCACCCTGTGGATAACCGGCCTGTATCTGTTTGCCCTGCCCTACCTGAGTAAAGCAAAACAAAGGCAACGCAAAGCCGAGCGTGCCGCGAGAAGCGCCGCACCTCGGCGCGAGTCTCTCGGTTAGGCCGTAAACCCTATTATTGAGATAGCGCCGTCAACGGCGGTCTTACGACTCAAATGCTTTACTGAAGAACAGCTGATCGAGCACCTGCAGGTTCAATTTATCGTCTTGACTCACTAGGTTTTCATCGCCCAGCAACAGCTCCGTTGTCTCGACTATTTTTGCGGTCGTGTATTCGGTTGGTGTGCGGCTGATCAATTCACCCTCGTTGTACTCGGCGCGCACGTGGCTTTTTTCCTGCTGCTGCGTAATCGTGGCCGAGATCAATTCCGGACCCTCAAAGCGCTGCTCACTGACGATGGAGGATTCGTTGTTGATGCTGTTGTGGATGAACGACTGGTGTGCAAAGTCTGGTTCTTTTAGGTGGCTCAGGGGGGTGAAATAACCCGCTTGTAACTCAAGATCTTGCTGTTGGCGAATCAAGGTTTTGCCCGCCACGGTGTTTACACTGGTGTCCTGGGTCAGGTTAAATTTGTCGATGCCCTCACTGAGGCGACTGTTCTCATTGTTACGCAACTCACGCGCGGTGTTATCCACAGGGTTATCAAGTACGTCGGTGGATTGCATCGGCAGCTCAATAGAGCCCTGGAATGTAAGCTGGTAGTCCGCCAGGCCGGTCACCATATCGCTTTTACCCATGGGCGGGAAGAAAGACAAATCCTGGTGGATGGCTGCAAAGGCATCTTTTATGTGACTCTTTTGCTGGCCGGTTGCGCGCGCCTCACCCAGAGACTCATCAATAATGGCCTGCTGCTGAGTCAAGGCTAGGTCTTGCTGCACATTGCTGCCGTCGGTGGCGCCGTGTTTATCAACCAACAGCTGTAAACTGTTCTTGGCGCGGCCAGCTAACTCGCCACTGGCCCACTTGGTTTCATTGGTCACCCAGTCGACATTGATGCTGCGGCTGTCGTCGGTTTCGGCAACTGAAAGAGACAGGCTGGCATCCTGCCCCTTTAGGCTTAGATCAATGCTGGCCAGCAGGTCATTGTCAAACAGCTTAAGCGAACTCAGGTCTGGGCCATTGTCTGGGTTCACAAAAAAGCCCTGGGCAAAGTTGCTGAGTTGCTTGGAGAACTCAGCAATCGCCTCGCGCTCCTCCTTACTCAGTTCACCTTCGACATTAAAGTCGATGATCACCTCTTGATAACCGTACTGCTCACCGGTTTTAAGGGTCGCGCTGCCTGACTCCAGCGAGAAAGAAAAATCGATTTGATCGCCGTCGCGGGTGGTCAAGCGAAGCTTCAACTCGGCCTGCTGGTTCACATCGCCAGAGCTTTTGGCCTCCAGATCCAGGTCGCCCAGCTCATAGGCCGTTGAGGCAATCGAGCGTTCAGCGTGCTGACTGTAGCTCGTCAGCTCTGTATCCATGAGCATGCCCAGGCTGATGGTGTTGCTGGCCCAGCGCGTCGGATCGTTAAAGCGATCGAGCGAGCGGGTGGCCTCATGCCCCAGCCGAGTATCATCAGGCACGCTTAAACGCGTGCGCTCCTGGGTCGGCATTGGCTCATAGAGCGCAGGCGGCTCGGCCATCAATGGCGCACGGACAGAGGGCTGATCAATTGAAATGGGCGTGACTCCCGATGAGGGCGTAACAGTGGAGAAGGGCTGCACCGTATAGCTGGGGGAATACTCAACGCTGCTGATGGTGATGTTTGAGGTGTTAAGACTGCCGGGGTGATTGATCTGGCGGCTATTGTCAGCGTTAAGCAAACGCCGCGCAGTGGAGGCCGCGTCGTCATCCGCACTGAGGATTTTTGTCGGCAGGCCGCTGTTTTCAAGACTATTGGCGCCCACAAGCTTCACGCCATCGAGCTTAAGCCCACCGATCAAAGTTACACCCGAAATTGAGCCATCCATGCCAAGCCGCCTCCCAAACATATATTCACTGGTACTTGAATGAACGTTAGCGGCAGCGGGCGATCAAACTTTAGCCGCTCGCTCGTTGCTTAATTGACCCTATAGCAAGAAAAGACTGGTCCATTGATGACTGTAGAAGCACCACAAGCCTTTGATTCTCATGAGCTCCGTATTATTATCAATGGTCAAGGAATTTAACCGCCTAGCAGAGACTGGCTCGTTATGTTTTAGCCTTATTTACGCCTGGCCTGGTCACAAGCTGTTAACTAGTCCTTAGGTGGCCTTATATACCTTGGTTCAGTGGAGCCAGAGTACACAGGGCCACCCAGCCGATGAATAAACGCTTACACAGACAGATCAAGTTAGCCTTGCCTCACTTATGTCAGAGCTTGGCTATGAAGTTGATCGCCATAGCCTGTGTCGCCGCGTAGACGACATACGCGCCGCTCGCCCCGGCTCTTTACCTTGACGTTAAGTGTGCGCCAATCAACCGTCTTTGAGGTGTTAAATGCAATTGCTGATCGATAACCATCTGGCTGAATTTATAACGGTTTTCACCATCACGGTGCTAGCCATCATCACGCCAGGCCCGGATTTTGTTGTTGTGGTGCGCAACAGCCTTAGCCATACAAGACGATCCGGCATTTTTACAGCCCTGGGTGTTGCCACAGCGGTTTGGGTGCATATCATCTATACACTTGCGGGCATTGGTTTAATCCTGTCTAAATCGATCACCCTCTTCACAATAGTAAAATACCTCGGCGCTGCGTATTTGATTTACCTGGGCTGTCAGTGCCTGCGTAGTAAACAACTCGATTCACAGCAATATACGAAAGAAAAAAGCACACTATCCGATGCCCAATCATTTAA
>Ga0209292_1005249_pt1 | contig 13305 bp, 10 predicted proteins | sample GOMGulsemesocosm_2_FD_184634 | JGI IMG/M metagenome (GOLD analysis project Ga0209292, IMG submission 184634) | Methane-oxidizing microbial communities from mesocosms in the Gulf of Mexico - GOM9C Gulf of Mexico (SPAdes) (version 2) | ecosystem: Environmental > Aquatic > Marine > Cold seeps... | reverse complement strand
TTTTCGATGAGATAATGTCGCAACTATAAACTTTCATTAATAGTGAGCTTTTATCTTCCTACTCGATTTCATTATCGCAATGACTATCTATTATGATATCCATACACGGCCGAGCTTTCGTATTTAGTTCAACGGGTAAAGCGGCAAGTTAAATATTGTTAGTTGCCATAGCTAACGCTGACAAGCTAAGTAACATGCCAATGACTGAAAATGCTAGCGCTAATACCATTTTGTTAGTAGGTGTTGTGATCGAGTTCATAATAATTCCTTTATCGTTAATTTTATTCAACTTATAAGTTAAATATATATTTTTCTGATTCTATTATGTGTAAAGCGAAATCTGTGCCAATTAATTTATTATATTTATAACAATAGCTTATGTGTTTTAGTTATGATGTGAACATTATTAAATCCCAATATCAGGAATGAAATGTACTGATATTGGGATTATTTTAATTATAGCTACATCACTCCTTTATTTCGAAATTTGGGATGTATGCCAATTACTTATGATAAATTTAATTACAGTTAACAACCCTGCATTAACGAATTTAAACAGCTAGGCATTTCAGTATAGGTAGAATAACGTTAAATACCTACATTGAGTCGAGAGGAATAGAAATTGTCGCTTCTCCTCAGCGTTTCATAATAAAAATAGTCAGTATCAAATGAAAAAATGCCTTGTTATCATTATTGCAGCCTTATTAACTGGCTGTGGTTCAATTGGTGCCTATAGAGAAAGTCATGAAAATACCAAGGTGAGCTTTTCTGAGTTCAGCGCCAAGACGGGTAGTTACCTTAATCATCAGGCAAATCTTAAGGTTGCTCAAACAGGCTTAGTGTCGGGTAATACTTTATTGTATGCTGCACAGGGCAATAGTTCACAGTTCTACGCAAATAAAGACAATACTCATGTAACCTATCCTTTATGGATAAATGAATCTGAGATTGATGATGTGGAACGTGCCATTAATAAATACCGTCTTTGGCGGGCGGAATTCATTCCTCGAAATTATTCAACTATTGAGCCGATTAACGAGTATGTGTCAGAATGGATGCAGGGTGTTACCTTTAAGTTTGGTTTATATAATAGTGAGCCAGGTAAGGCATTTCTTAGTATTTGTTATGAATTTAGCGAATTAGGGAGGTGCACTTTTACTTATATGATTGATGAACAAAGCGTTGAACTTTTATCTGATGATTTAGAAAAATTCAAGCAAGATTTATTTGATCAAAAAAGTTAGTGTTAATTTTTGAAGCACTTTAAGGAATCTAAAAGCTATAAATAAGAACCACTGAGGTTTCTGTATTCAAATTTGCTTTATCATCATCTACTTTTGAGTTGTAATCGATGACAAAATTGACTTTGAGTTGAAGCGAGTCAATTAATTTACTGGTAATTGAACTTTCGGCTTTATAAATGCTATTTTGTCCTTTTTCTATCGCATGCTTTATAACAAAAAGTTGTTTAAATTCAATGTGCTCATTAATGTGTCTTATATAAAGCGCTTGAGCCTGTAATATTAATGTATCTTGCGTTTGACTGGTCATGCCTTTAGACATTTCTTCAGTCGTAACTTGGGTAACATCTCTTTTAAAACCTGGGCCAACATCGGCATCAAAACTGGCTGCTTTGTTTTCAAACCAGCGACGACCCCAACCTGTTGACATAGACGCTTGTGAGTCAAAACCAGAGAAACGATTTTCTTCATAAAAAACACTGCCGTAAATGTAGTTTTGTTTAGCGGCATCAAGAGTGTAGTTAGTTTGTGAAGCAATGCTCCATTTCTGATCTGTGGTTTCAAATTTCTGACTATCTTCGCTTTCAATTTCAGTTTTCTTCACTAATAAATCAAAAACAAAGAAACTGCGCCAAACATCTCGTTCGAAACGTAGATCTAAGCCAGTTTTAATATCGGCACTACGAGTATTACCAGTTAAATAGAGAAAACCAAGTTGCGCAGAAGCGGTAAACAAGGTGCCAGATGACGGTTGTTGTGACTCATCGGCTTTTTCAAGACTAAATAGTATGTCTGATGCATCAGCGGAGTCTGCCTCTGTTTCTTGGGCATAAGCTAGTACAGGTAAAGTGAAAAAAAATGCTAAAGTGGATAGTAGAATAAAGCGAGAAAACATTTTGAAAAATTACTTAATTGAAATGACCGATTATGATATTGGGTCGATTATACCTAAGTACTTGTTTTTTTTCGAGCATAAAAAAAGGGCTTACGCCCTTTTTTGTAACTACTTTGTCGCAGTAATATTACTTGATAATAGCTTTTAACTCACCGGCTTGGTATAGGTCAAACATGTTATCAAGACTTATTGGTTTGATTTTACTCGCATTGCCAACGGTGTTAAATGCTTCATAACGCGCTTTACAAATATCGTACATGGCAGTAGTTGATACTTGTAAGAACTTACGAGGATCAAACTCACTTGGGTTTTGCGCTAAGAAACGACGAACTGCGCCAGTAGAGGCAAGGCGTAAATCAGTATCTATATTAATTTTACGAACGCCGTGTTTAATGCCTTGTTGAATTTGCTCAACAGGTACGCCGTAAGTTTCAGGGATCTGACCGCCAAATTCGTTGATAACAGCTAACCATTCTTGTGGTACAGATGAAGAGCCGTGCATAACTAAATGAGTCTGTGGGATACGTTGGTGAATCGCTTTAATGCGATCAATGGCTAAGATATCACCCGTTGGTGGGCGAGTAAATTTGTATGCACCATGAGATGTACCACAAGCTATTGCGAGTGCATCTACTTGCGTTTTATTAACGAAGTCTGCTGCTTCTTCAGGATCTGTTAACATTTGCTCTTTAGTTAATACACCTTCAGCGCCAACACCATCTTCTTCGCCAGCCATACCGGTTTCAAGAGATCCTAAACAACCTAGTTCACCTTCAACAGAAACGCCACAGCCGTGAGCCATTTCAACAGTACGACGTGTAACGTCAACATTATATTCATAACTACTTGGTGTTTTGCCATCGTCCATTAACGAGCCATCCATCATTACAGATGAAAAGCCTAATTGGATTGAGCGTTGACAAATAGTAGGAGAAGTACCGTGATCTTGATGCATAACAACCGGAATATGCGGAAACTCTTCAATCGCGGCTAGAATTAAATGGCGTAAAAAAGGTGCGCCAGCATATTTTCTTGCACCTGCCGATGCTTGCATGATAACAGGACTATCAGTATCACTTGCAGCAAGCATAATTGCGCGTACTTGCTCTAAATTATTGACGTTAAATGCTGGAATACCGTATTCAAATTCTGCCGCATGATCGAGCATTTGGCGCATTGAAATTAAAGCCATTTACTTACTCCTAGATAAGTTTTGTTGCTAAGGTTGAAAGTTTTTATTTTGTTAACAGAATTATAGCAAACAGCACCCTTGTCTGACAGGATAATTTGGCTAAAGTCGTGTTTTAAACAGAAAAATAAATAAATCCTGAACTTTGTGCGAATATTACAAGATAATTGTGTTTTATAGGCCGGATTAGTACTTTTTTTGAGGTTGTGATTGTAAGTTTACTACAATAATATTGCAAGAAGTTTCGGTTTTATTTCGTTTTTGTTTCGTTTTGTGCTCTTTTACAGGTTTACTGTTTCGACTTTCTTTCTTTTTTGTTTTGTTTTAAGCTTTTCTCTTAGCTCAGTAGAATACTATAGGGTTATCGAGTGAGGTTAATAGCTTTGTTGAATAGTAAAATTTAGTGTATTACTGATGATTAGTAACTTTTAAATATTTAGGGCATAAAAAAACGAGTACCTGGGTAAGGCACTCGTTTTAATGTTCGCAAACAATTAATTACTAATGAGTCGCTTTGCGGTAGAACGTTTACGCCTTAGCGCGTTGCTCTAATATTTCAACAGCAGGTAATTTCTTACCTTCTAAGAATTCCAAGAAAGCGCCACCACCCGTCGATATATAAGATACTTTGTCGGCAATATCGTATTTATCAACCGCAGCTAGGGTATCGCCACCGCCAGCAATTGAGAAAGCTGAGCTTTGTGCGATAGCGTGTGAGATCACTTCAGTGCCTTTAGCAAAGGCATCCATTTCAAAAACGCCTACAGGGCCATTCCACAAAATAGTACCAGCAGTTTTAATTATCTCTGCTACTTTTGCTGCAGTTTCTGGGCCGTAGTCAATGATATCATCTTGTGCATCAACGTCAGCAGCAGATTTAATTTCAGTTGCTGAATCGTGTTTCCAGTCACTAAAACCATCGCGAGTTACGGTTACGTCATCAGCAAAAATGACTTCTGTTTCTTTACATAAGCGTTGTGCTTCTGGAATTAAGTCAGCTTCATAAAGTGAATTACCTACTTCATTACCTGCAGCTGCAACAAAGGTATTTGAAATTCCGCCACCAACAACTAAAGTATCAGCAATTTTTGATAAAGAATCTAATACTGTTAATTTCGTTGATACTTTAGAGCCACCAACAATTGCCACTAATGGACGGGCTGGGTTATCTAAAGCTTTACCTAATGCGTCTAATTCACCAGTTAACAATGGGCCAGCACAAGCTGTTGTCGCAAATTTGGCCACGCCGTGAGTACTTGCATGAGCGCGATGAGCGGTGCCAAAAGCATCCATAACAAATACATCACATAATGCGGCTAATTTTTTAGCTAAAGCGTCATCATTTTTCTTTTCACCGATATTAAAGCGAATGTTTTCAAAAACAACTAATTCACCAGCGGCAACTTCAACACCATTTAGGTAATCGGTAACTAAGCGAACAGGGTAGTTTAAAGCAGCGCTTAAATAATCAGTAACAGGTTTAAGTGAAAAAGCTTCTTCTGGTTGACCTTCTGTTGGGCGACCTAAATGAGACATCACCATAACTTTTGCGCCAGCTTCTAGGGCAAGTTTAAGTGTAGGCAAAGCTGCGCGTAAGCGAGCATCTGAAGTGATTTTTCCATCGGCTACAGGTACATTTAAATCTTCACGAATCAATACGCGTTGGTTAGCTAATGTTAGGTCAGCCATTTTGATAATAGACATTGTTGTTTCCTATTTTCACTGTCGGTAAATGATACCTACTTCATTATATTGTTGCTCATTTGTGCTGGTCAAAATACTCCAATGCAGCGTTGCTCTCAATCCCAATAGCCAGCTATTGGTCAATCAAGCGCCTTGCTTTGATTTATTTTTCCTGCGCACAGTAAGCTCAAAAACTTAATGAAACAGGTATTATGAACGTTATAGATTTCTATAACGTATTCTCTTAATGTTTTTCTAAATTCTTTATTAAATATGCGCTTAATTTTTTGCTTGGAACATTGCCATTGCAGTATCTAACATGCGATTGGCAAAGCCCCATTCATTGTCACACCACACCAGCATTTTAATTAAACGTTTATGACTAACTCGTGTTTGGCTACCATCAACTATGCATGAGTGTGGGTCATGATTAAAATCAACCGATACTAAAGGCTCTTCGGTGTAATCTAATACGCCAAATAAGTCATTGTTTTGAGTCGCATCTTGTATTGCTTTGTTGATATCACAAATACAGGCATCAGTATCTACAATCAGTGTTAAGTCCATTGCGGTAACGTTAATTGTTGGTACACGAACAGCAATCGCTTCAAAACGACCTTTAAGTTCAGGTAAAACCCGCTCAATACCGGCAGCAAGCTTAGTATCAACAGGTATGATAGATTGACTAGCAGCACGCGAACGACGTAAATCTTTATGATAAGCATCAATAACTTGTTGATCATGCATTGATGAATGAATGGTGGTGATACTACCACTCTCTACGCCAAAGGCTTCATCAATAACCTTGATCACCGGTACTATACAGTTAGTAGTACAAGAGCCGTTAGACACAACACGGTCATCTGAACTTAATGTGTGATGATTAATACCATAGATAATGGTGGCATCAATATCTTGGCTACCGGGGTGAGAGAATAGTACTTTTTTAGCGCCACGGTTAATGTGGCTTAAGCCATCAGCTTGACTGCCATATTTTCCAGTACAATCAAGCACTATATCTATATCTTGTTGTTGCCAAGGTAGGCTATTTAAGTTACCAATATGAGTTAATGCTATTTCATCGCCATCTATTACTAATTGATCATCAGTGTGACTGACATCAAAAGGAAATCGCCCGTGAGTACTATCGTACTTTAATAGATGAGCTATACCAGTAGAAGGCGCTAATTCATTAATTGAAACGAGGGTGAATAAGTCTGTTTTGCCACTTTCATATAGCGCTCTAACGACGCTGCGACCGATGCGGCCAAAGCCATTGATGGCAATTCTAACTGTCATAATTCTACTGCATTGTTACTGATGATTTAAGTCATTACCAAGTGATGAACTGAGGGTAACGTTGGTGATAATTGTTACCAATAACTATTTATTGTAGGTAATAGTTATGGGTAACAATTATAGAAGCTAGCTACAGGTGTATCTAACACTTGTAGCTAGCAGTTTTGACTTTCTTATAATTCGTTTACTGTATTTACAACATTGTCTACTGTGAAACCAAAGTGCTCAAGTAATACATTACCCGGAGCTGATTCACCAAATGTTGTCATACCAACTACTGCGCCATTTAGGCCAACATACTTAGCCCAAAAATCAACATGAGCCGCTTCAATAGCAACACGCTTAGTTACGCTAGCAGGTAAGATTGACTCTTTATATTCTTTACTTTGTTTATCAAAAACATTCGTTGATGGCATAGAAACAACACGTACTTTTTTACCTTGCTCTGTTAACGCTGTTGCAGCATTAACCGCTAAAGCTACTTCAGAGCCCGTTGCCATTAAAATAACATCAGCAGTACCGTCACAATCAACAAGTACATAAGCACCTTTTTCAATAGCACTTACTTGCTCTTGTGTACGAGCCATTGCCGGTAAGCCTTGACGAGAAAATACTAAAGCAGTTGGTGATTTTTGACTTTGAACAGCGGCTTTCCACGATACAGCTGATTCAGTTGCATCACATGGGCGCCATGTTGTTAAGTTAGGCGTTGTTCTTAAGTTTGTTAATTGCTCAATAGGTTGGTGAGTTGGACCATCTTCACCTTGACCAATTGAGTCATGAGTATAAACAAAGATATTTTGAATACCCATTAATGCAGACATACGTACAGCATTACGTGCATATTCCATAAACATCATGAAAGTAGCGCCGTAGTTTACAAAACCACCGTGTAGCGAGATCCCATTCATGATACTGCTCATACCAAATTCACGTACACCGTAGAAGATGTAGTTACCAGCAGGATCAGTTTCAATACCTTTAGAGCCAGACCATAAGGTCAAGTTAGAGCCAGCTAAATCTGCAGAGCCACCTAACATTTCAGGTAATACAGTACCAAAAGCTTCGATAGCATTTTGTGATGCTTTACGTGAAGCAATGTTTTCACTTGCTTCATGACATTGTTGAATGAAAGCGTTAGCTTTTTCTTCAAACTCTGCAGGTAGCTCACCTTTTATAACACGACGCTCATATTCAGCTGCTAGTGCAGGATGAGCCGCTTGGTATGCGGCAAATTTTTCATCCCAGCTAACTTGGCTTGCTTGACCTTTTTCTTTTCTGTCCCATTGTGAATAAACACTTTCTGGAATTTCAAATGCAGGGTGCGACCAGTTTAATCTCTCACGTGTTGCAGCAATTTCTTCATCACCTAGTGGTGCGCCGTGACAGTTATGCGTACCTTCTTTATTTGGTGAACCAAAACCAATGATAGTTTTACAACAAATCATTGTTGGTTTATCAGTAACCTTTTTAGCTTCTTCAATAGCGTGAGTGATTGCTTGAGCATCATGACCATCAACACAAATAACATGCCAGCCATAAGATTCAAAACGTGCAGGAGTATTGTCGGTAAACCAACCTTCAACTTCACCATCGATTGAAATGCCGTTGTCATCCCAAAAAGCGATTAACTTGCCTAGGCCTAATGTGCCAGCAAGTGAACATGACTCATGAGAAATACCTTCCATTAAACAGCCATCGCCCAAGAAGCAATAAGTGAAATGGTCAACAATCGCGTGATCTTCGCGGTTAAATTGTGCCGCTAAGGTTTTTTCAGCAATAGCCATACCAACAGCGTTAGCAATCCCCGCGCCTAAAGGACCTGTAGTTGTTTCAACGCCAGGAGTATAACCGTATTCAGGATGACCTGGTGTTTTGGAATGTAATTGACGGAAATTTTTCAAATCTTCAATAGATAAATCGTAACCCGATAAATGCAATAAAGAATATATAAGCATTGATCCGTGACCGTTAGATAAGACAAAACGATCGCGGTCGGCCCAGTTTGGATCTGTTGGGTTATGTTTTAAAAAGTCACGCCATAATACTTCGGCAATATCTGCCATACCCATAGGGGCACCAGGGTGTCCTGATTTTGCTTTTTGTACTGCATCCATACTTAAAACACGGATAGCATTTGCTAGCTCTTGACGCGATGACATAATAGCTCCAGATCTGATAGTCTTGAAAGAATAAAAATTGCGCGTATTTTCGCTTACGAAAGCACGTAGCGCAAACTAAATTGTACAATTTTTTATATTATTTTGTGCAGTGGTTAAAAATAAAGACAATTAAGTGCTAATATCGGTTGAAACCTTACAAAAAAAATTACATTTTATTAACAGAATACCTCTGTATAGCTTGAATCAAACTTTATGATACAACTTCACTTGCTGCGACTTTTTATTTCGGCCATTTTGCTCCTTACTATTTGTTTGGGGGCAACGTATGTTATTAACCCACAGTCGCTTGTTAACTTTGTTGGCCCCTGTGCAGCATTGATGAGTGGCTTATTGCTTATTTGGGGGATGACGCCACTTTTTGCGCTATTATTGATCAGCCCATTACTTGCATTTAGTCTCAATTATTATTTTCAACTGAATGCAAATTTACCAGTGATGACTATTGCTGTGCTAGCTATTATTTTACAAGGGTTTTGGACTAAGCAACTTGTGTTCCGTTTTGTCTATTATAAAAAGTGGCTAACATCAAGAAAGCACTTATTTTTCTTTTTACTGCGAATTGGGCCTATTGCAAGTTTAGTCTCTGCCAGCTCGGTATTAGTCATTGCAATGCTTGATAACCAAGTAATGCAAGGTGATTTTTTCTATACCTTTATCCATGCTTGGTCGTCGAGTATGCTCGTTGCTGTATTTTTTATCCCTTTATTCTTGCTGGCAAAAAATGCCGAACAATTTAAATTTACCAAACGATTTTTTGTTAGTTTCACCTCCGTTTTAGCTGCTTTGGCTATTTTATTGCTATTTAAAGCCTCTCAGCATGAACAGCAAGATCATAGAGAGGCACTTTTTGAGCAATCTAAAACAGATATAGAACGCTTAATACACGCTAAAGTTGATGATGTTGTGAGTCAAGTCAACAGCCTATCTGCTTTGTTTAAAGCGAGTGAAAGTGTTTCCTTGAGAGAGTTTAATTTATTTAGCGAGAGTATTCTTAAACAGAATTCAAGTGTGAGGGCGTTAGAGTGGGCGCCTATTATTTCCTTTTCTCAAATGAACAACTTTGAACAAGAAAGTTCTTTGATATTAAAAAAGCAATTCACTATTACAGAGCTTTTAGCAAGCGGGAACGTAACCTTAGCTAAGCCCCGTGCCCAATACGCACCCTTATTTTATATTTACCCTGAATACAATAACCAAGCAGCACTAGGTTTAGATGTTTATAGCAATCCCAAGCATGTTTTGTCCATGCAATATGTTGTTGATAGTAAGGAGGTTATCGCCAGTGCGCCAATTACTCTAGTACAAGATAAGTTCGCAAAACCGGGTATGCTATTTAGTAAGGCTGTTTTCGCTCCACCAGAGGAAATTGAATCTACTGATAACCCTGCACAGAATAAATTATCAGGTATTAAAGAAGATAAGCTCTTAGGTTTTGTTATATCCGTTGTGCAGCTTGATGATTTTTTTAAAAATATTGCCAAAATAAAAGCGCAAGAAGTCAACTTTTCGATTCAAGACATTTCAAGTAAACAACCCTTTCTTATCTTTGGTCAAGCAGTACCTACGGAAAATAGACATGTTGAAACGGTAACCCTTGAAGTCTTTTCTCGACTTTGGGAAATCAGTGTCGCGGAAAAGCAGCCTTGGTTTAATCAGGTTAAAACTTGGGAGTCATGGGGGGTACTCATTGGTGGCACATTTGGAGCATTTTTATTTCAAATGTTAATATTAATGATGGCTGCATACTCCAGTGAGCTAGGTCAGCAAGTTGATATTAAAACCAGGGCCCTTATTTTAGCTAAAGAAAAGTCAGATCAAAAAAGTTTAGCTAAAAGTAATTTTTTAAGAAGTTTAAATAAAGAATTACGCGTACCACTTTTAGCGGTCAAATCGTTTGTTGAACAGCTGAAGAAAAAAGGAATTAATAATAAACAGGTAACAGGGATAAGCCATGCAGGAAGTAATGTCGCGCTATTACTTGATACTATGATGGATTTATCTGACATTGAATCAGGTAAGATTACCGCGAAAGAAGACTGCTTCGATTTTCATGGTTTTTTACAAAGAACAGAGTCGGTACTGAAAGCCAGTAATGCTTTTGAAGGGAAGTCAATATCCTTCCTTCTCGATGAGAGTGTACCTCATTATCTTAATAGTGATGAGTTATATATACAGAAGTTACTTATAGCATTGATTGATAGTGCGCATGATTTATTGAAAGCTGACGCATTACGTTTATCGGTTAAACTCCACAAGCATAAGCTTTCAGAGGCGAGTTTATTCTTTACGCTATCTTCATCACTCAATCTTGGTGTGACAGCGTCAGATGAAGAAAATCTTAATCAGCAGAGTCGGAGTGAGTTGGCTGATAACAGTACTGCATTGGCCATGGCAAATAAGTACAGTCAATTATTGAGGGGAGATACAAATTTAGGGGTGTTAAGTTCAGGTGCGGGAGTTTTGAATGCTTCGATTCGAGTCACTATATCATCATTAGAACAACAGGAAGCTCAGCAAGGATTAACATTTGATTTAATGGGCTAATGTTAAATAAAATACTAAGTCTGATGAAAAAACTTGTAAAAAAAAAAATAATGGTTTAGTGTCCTTATGCCTGTTCATAAATAGTACAAACTAATAATAAATCAAGCAGGCAGTGACAAGGGTAATACAATGAATAGTTCATCCTCGCGAGGCTTCAAGTTAACAACAGTGATATTTGCCGTGATTGTCATGGCTGCGACCGCAATGCTAAGTGGTAACTCAGTTGCAGATGACATGAATGTAGAAATAACGCAATCAGATGAATAGCTAATTAGTTATTAAGTTAATTAGCTACTAAGTTAATTGCCAATAAAATTAAAGCCTCACTACTGAATTAATATTGGTATTGGGGCTTTTTATTTTTTCAGAATGAATTTTTGAAAAATAAGGCTTTATCAAGAAGTAGCTGCCATTTATTTTTTGAAAAATGGTGTCCCCACCGGGACTCGAACCCAGAGCAACGGCTTAGGAGGCCGCAGTTTTATCCAGTTAAACTATGGAGACATCGCTGTAACATCCTAATTTAATCATATTTTTTATCATTTGTTAATTTTATTTTACTTTATTCTTATTAATTCAGCTTATAGCTACTTATCACGTTATTCATGGAAGAAATATAGTCATTTAAAGAGGTTTATTGATCTGTGGCGTAGTTTTTGTAAGCAAGTTAATTACAATGAATAAACGACTAAATCTTATCATGACGAAAAAGGAGTTCAACAATGAAAGCAGCAGTAAATCATCAATTTAAAGATAAACTTGAAATTCAGCAACTCGACAAACCAATCATAACGACTCAAGAAATATTAGTAAAAATTCATGCTTGTGGAGTCTGTCATACTGACTTACACGCATGTCATGGTGATTGGCCCGTAAAACCGAAAATGCCATTGGTGCCAGGTCATGAAGGTGTCGGTGAAATAGTTGAAATAGGTGAAGAAATTACACATTTAAAGCTGGGTGACCGTGTCGGTATACCTTGGCTTTATAGTGCTTGTGGTTTTTGTGATTATTGTTTATCGGGAGATGAAAATTTATGTTTATCTCAACAAAATGCTGGCTACTCAGTTGATGGTAGCTATGCCGAATACTGTAAAGCCGATGGTAATTATGTGGTAAAAATACCTGATAGCATTAGCTATGTTGATGCCGCGCCCTTATTTTGCGCGGGTGTTACTACGTATAAAGCACTAAAAGTTTCGACCGCAAAACCGGGTGAATGGGTGGCTATTTTTGGTATTGGTGGCTTAGGGCACTTGGCTGTGCAATATGCTGTTGCCATGGGATTAAATGTGATTGCCGTTGATACAGGGGCTGAAAAATTACTGTTAGCTAAAAGTCTTGGTGCTAGCCTTTGTTTAGACTTTAAAGAAGATGATGTTGTTGCGCGAGTTCTCGATGAAACCGGTGGAGTGCATGCCAGTATATGCACAGCGGTCAGTAAAAGCGGCTTTGAACAAAGTTATAAAGTTATTCGCCGCGGTGGTAAGTGTGTTTTAGTGGGGTTACCTGATGAGGATATGCCTTTACCTATTTTCGATACGGTACTTAATGGCGTTAGTGTGGTTGGATCTATTGTTGGTACACGTAAAGACTTAGTTGAATGCTTAGATTTCGCCGCCAAAGGGAAAGTCAAAGCCATTACCATTGAAAAGTCACTTGAAGATATTAATGATATTTTTGAAGATATGATTAATGGTGACATTACTGGTCGTGTGGTGATGAAATTTTAATTCCTAAGTGTTATAACAATTAACTATATCTATTAGTTCAATGAATACTTTTGAAAGCCCTTACCGGTTATTGCGGTAAAGGGCTTTTTTATGTGGATGGTTTATACCCGTTCCACTTGAAAATGCAGGATTCAGCTGGAATTATAAACGTCTTTAGGCAAGGCATTGATTGAAGAGAATGGGTGTTCCGGAGAATATGCTCCTGCATTCTCTAATAAGCTACATCCGTGTAGCGTCCTTGTCGAAATCAATAACGCAGCATAAAGCGTTTATAAACCAGCCCTTGGGGGAAAACTGAGCAAAACATACTCGTCGTTACATTTGTTTTTAAGGGAGCACCATTAACAAAAAATGTGCCTCGATTACGATTCGCTCAGGTTTCCTGAAACGAGCATCTTCAAGTGGTACGGGTATAGTACTTCATTGTCGATGGTACGCAGTTTGAGAGAGCCAATAAAATTAATATAAAAATAAAGTCACTATTTTAAAACTATTTTACTAGCAGGCACTACTTTATAGATGAAGCCAAATAAGAATG
>Ga0209292_1005248_pt1 | contig 13305 bp, 8 predicted proteins | sample GOMGulsemesocosm_2_FD_184634 | JGI IMG/M metagenome (GOLD analysis project Ga0209292, IMG submission 184634) | Methane-oxidizing microbial communities from mesocosms in the Gulf of Mexico - GOM9C Gulf of Mexico (SPAdes) (version 2) | ecosystem: Environmental > Aquatic > Marine > Cold seeps... | reverse complement strand
TTAGAGCAAAACAGCTGGCAAGCATATTAGAAAATGCAAAGATAAAGAAAATATACAGTACGCGCTTTAAACGAACGATGGCAACCGCTTCACCACTTGCTCTGCAACAGAAGCTTGCGATAAATAGTTATGCACCCAACAAGTTAGAGCAACTTGCTTGGCAATTAATTAAAGAAAAAGAAAATGCAGTTGTTTTTGGGCATAGTAACACCACGCCACAATTGGCAGAATTATTAAGCCAAACGAAGGTTGAATCTATTTCAGAAAAACAATACCGAAGAATATATCAAGTGGTTATTTCCGGTAATAATCGCCACCTAAATTTATTAATGCAGCCTTTAATCTGCAAATAAAAACTAATGTAAATTCTTTGCTGTCCCATTTCGACCTGCTTTGATTAATTCAATGTGAGTAATTGAAAAAGGCTCCCCCCATTGCTGAATTGTCATCAGTCCCTCAACAGCATGACCTCTCACTTTAATAACGGCTCCATCTTGTTGAAATGTTTTATTTAGATTCATCGGTAGCCAATGTTTTCCATCACTGGCGAACAAACCAAAGAAACCACCTTCAAGGTTCATATATTTCACGGTAGCTGTGAATGATAGCTGTTTCATATCAGCCTCAGTAGAAGGGTATTTTGGTGATAAGGATGGCGTTACAGATTGCGTTACCTGGAAATCAGAAGTAACTTTATCTAAGGACTTCATATCTGCTTGCTGACACGAAAATATCAAACTACTAGTTAACGCTAAAATGGCTATTTGTTTATTCATAATATTTCCTGAGTACCTATTTTGACTATTTCATAATAAGTAATGTAACAAAAAAGCAAACCCTAAGGTTTGCTTTAATTAACTCAATCTAATGAGAAATTATTGTTTAGACTGTTCGTTTAATGCTTCTTCAATTTTATGTTTGTTGCCACAGATAGCGACTTGCTTGTCATCACGATAATAACGAATATCAATGCAATCAACTTGATAACGACGTTCTAGTTCAGTACGTTTTATTGGCTGATTTTTAGAGTTAGCTATTTGTCGTTGTAATGACTGACACTCTTGAATTTGTTCACTGGCCAATGTTATATCTTCACACGCATTTTCAATCGTTGAACAACCAACTAAAGTCAAAAACGTTAGTGTAGTTAAAAGATAAATAGGTTTCATTATGATGAGTTCACTTCATTTGTATTTATTAAGAGTTAACAGCATTATAGCCAGCGACTTTTGGAAACGACAGTTTTCTTTTTCGTATAACTTTATAAGTTAACAATAGCCAATAAAAAAGCCATTACAAGGTAATGGCTTAATTAAACAACACATCAGAATAACTTAATTAGCGCTAAGCTCTCCGCTATTATCTGCATTACTTGGTTGATTTTTCTTACGCTTAAGTAACACTTTAATGTCTTCAATTATCATATATAAACTTGGGATCAATACTAAGGTTACAACCGTCGCAAACAATACACCAAAGGCTAAAGATATTGCCATTGGTATAACAATTTGAGCCTGCATACTCGTTTCGAAGAAGATAATAGGCACTAAGCCAATAAAAGTAGTTAATGACGTTAGCATAATCGCCCTAAAACGTTTAGTTCCCGCAAAGACAACCGCCTCTTTTAGTTTAATTCCTTGTTTACGGGAGTTATTAACATAATCAACCATAACTAATGAATCATTTACTACAACCCCTGCCGCCGCAATAATACCGAACAAAGAAAGAGCATTAAGGTCCATACCAAGCATCATATGCCCTAAAGTAGCACCGATAACGCCAAATGGTATAACAGTCATAATCATTAGTGGCTGAGAATATGATTTCAATGGAATAGCGAGTAACGAATAAATGACCATTAAGGAGATTATTAAACCTCTTAATTGCTCCCAAAAACTATCAATCTCTTCTTGGATACTTCCCGACACCTCACTTTTAACTAAAGGAAACTCTCTCAGTAATTGAGGAATAAAGGTTTCTCGCACATCTTTTGCGACCTTAAATGGCTCTACTTGTTCCGCATCAACACTTGCCCAGACATTAATAGTTCTATTGCCATTTTCTCGGCGAATACGAGTAACACCATCAGTTAATTTAATATGAGCTAGATCAGACAAAGGCAGTTCTGCACCACTAGGAGCAATAATTAATACATCATCAACGTGGCCTACAGAACTTCGCTGTGTTAACGGATAACGCACCATCACTTTTATTTCTTCTGTGTCACGTAATATACGTTGTGCTTCTAAACCATAAAAACTATTACCAACCTGTGATGCTACATCGGCTAATGTCAGGCCTAAACTATACGCTAACGGCTTTAATTCAAATTGCACTTCTTTGGCACTTGTTTGACGAGAGTCATTTACGTCACTAACACCTTTAAGTGAATTCAATTTCTTTTTAAGCGCTTTTGAAGCAGCCAACAGCTGTACATCATCATTACTTTCTAGTCTAAAGGCAACATCGCCATCCTCTCGACCGCCACCGAATAGATTGTCATCAATTGAGAATGCTTTAACGCCAGGCATGTTTGGAATCGCTTTTCTCCATAAGTCAGCCAATTCAAACGTATCTATCATTCTTAATTCAGGGTCTACAAGTTTAACGGTAATTCTACCGTTAGTTCTTCCTCTGACACTCACCGCCATATCAGAAATCATGTTTTGTCCGTACTGAGCTTTTATTTTTTTATCTACAGCATATAAGGTTTGCTCAATACGTAAGATAGTATCTAAAGTTGTTTTTTCGGCAGTATCAACATTCATTTCGACATTAACACTAGGGAAGTCATGAGGTATTTTAGGTTGACCGACGAAACGTACTAAACCGCCACTAAATAAGCCCGCACTAACGATAATAATCGCAATAAAAAACATTAAAACACCATAACGATATTCCAAAAATCTTTCTAAAGCAGGACGGTAAATATTTTGAATGAAACGTTTTAAACCGCCATCAATGGTTGCTCGAAAATTATCTATTGCTTGGGTAAGTCTATCTAAAGGATATTGGAAGAACCCAAAAAATCCATATTCGTGCAATTTTTTAAGTTTTAATTTTCTAACCTTAGGTTTCATCCTTGCTAAATGCGCTGGCAAAATCAGTTTTGATTCGATAAGAGAAAATATCAAACAAAATATAACTACAAAGCCAATAGATTGATTAAAGGCAGAAGAAGGCCCATCACCTATAACAAACGGTACAAATGCTGCAATGGTTGTTAAAACACCAAAGGTTGCAGGCATAGCAACACGTTTAACCCCTCTAATAACACTCTCTGTACTATGACCTTTTTCTTCCACTTCTTCATGAGCACTTTCGCCCATAACAATGGCATCATCCACGACTATTCCTAACACTAAGATAAAAGCAAATAAGCTGGTAATATTAATGGTAACGTTGACGAATTCCATAGGCATAACTAAAAGTGTACCTAAGAAACAAACAGGTAAGCCCATCATGACCCAAAATGCCAAACGAACTCTTAGAAATAATGCTAGAATTATAAAAACTAATACGGCCCCGCTTTTCATGTTGTCTAACATCATGTCTAAACGGCCTTCAAGATAGTAAGTAAAGTCGACCCAAGGCTCTAATTTTACGCTAGAAGGTAATACTTTAGACTTTTCTTCGACGTAGCGTTTTACCACTTTAGCAACATCGGTAATACTTTGATTGTCAGCTGCACTTATCGTAAATGATAACGAATTTTTGCCATTGAATTTAGAGTACTGTAAACCCTCTTGGAAACCATCATCAATTGAGGCAAGATCTCCTAAAAATATCTGAGTACCATCTTCAAGGGTAATAACAGGTATACGCTCAAACTCATGCCCACGATAAGCCTGATTTTCAACACGTAAATTAATATAACCGTTGGCTGCTTTTATTTGCCCCGCAGACATATTTCGAGATTGACTTCTAACAGCCCGAGCAACATCGTTAAAGCTTAAACCATATTCACGTAATTTATCTTTACTCACTTCAACTGAAATTTCGTAACCTAAACCGCTGTGAAATTCAGAAATATTCACAGTAGGGAGTTGTTGAATTTCATTATGTATTTTTCGACCAAGCTCTTTTAGTTCTTTGTACGACAGGTCACCGTACAAAGCCATTTCTAAAACGCCTTGCTTGATTTTAATTCTTTCAACTTTAGGACGCTCCATGCCATCAGGGAAACTTGGGATAGCGTCTATAGCTGATTTAACTTCCTCAAGTACAATTTGTGGGTCATAACTTTCATCGACTCGAAAATAGCCTGAAGAAAAATTGCGGCTAGAGTAAGTAATAACCCGCTCTAGCCCTTGCACTGTTTCTAAAGCTTCTTCAATTTTTATCGTTATACCTTCTTCAACTTCTTGTGGAGCAGCACCAGGATATGGAGCACTAAATTCTAACCAGTTAATCTTAACTTGTGGAAACATTTGTTTATTAATAGTTTGTGCTGTTAAAAAACCACCCACTAATATAAATATCATTAGCAAGTTTGCCGCAACACTATTACGGGTAAACCAAGCAATTATGCCTTTATTGGTGTCATCCATCATTTAGTCCTTAGTGCTTGCAATTTGTGTTTCTGGAGTATCTTCGCTAGCGCCTTCACTCTCTGTATTATCAACATCTTGTAATGACAACTTCATGCCATCAATGGGATAATCTAATGCTGAAACAATAAGTTGATCGCCTTCTTGTACGCCACTCGTTACGATTACATTTGAACCTTCTTGACGAGCAATAATGATATCAACATAGTGTAATTTTGAATCAGCATCTAAAATGGCAACACGATTATTGTTCACAAGATAACGGGGAAGCACTGCAGCACTATCAAGGCTAACCCCGAGAATATTAGCCGTGACATAAGAACCAAAGCGAATCGGACTTTGATCTGAGGAATTAGCGCCAGCGTTTAAACCGTAAGGATCATTAACTTCAGCAACCAAATAGCTCATTCGACTTTTACTATCAATAACGCCTTCGCTACGCGCTACTTTGGCTTTCCATATTACATTTTTACCTGCGTAGGTACCAATAAGGTCAACTTGTGCATTTTCACCATGTTCCACTAAAAATTGCAATTGGTTATCAGCAACAGGTAAACGAATTTCAGCAACACCGGTGCCTAGTAACTTGCCAATTTGACTGCCTGTACCAACAAAAGAACCTAAGCCAATTAGTCGACTTTCAATCATTGCATCATAAGGCGCTCTAATTTCAGTACGCTCTAAGTTACGTTTTGCACGAAGTACTGAAGCTTGCGCTGATTTAACTCGGGCGAGCTCTTGCGCTAATTGAGGTTTACGTAAACTAAGTTCCGTAGGGGAAGTATCGGTGATGCGTTTCCATTCACGTTCAGCAACTTGACCTTGAGCACGCTCTTTTTCTAAGGCAGCACGGGCAGAGGCCATAGTGGCTTCAGCATCAATCAATGCAGCTTCATAATCATTCGGATCTATACGTGCAAGTAATTGATTTTTAGTAACAAAACCACCACGAACAAAAACATCTGAAAGCTCAACTATTTGACCACTAACTTGTGCTACTAATTCAGTCTCATATTTAGGTTTTACAACACCGTAAGAGTTGACAGTTAAGTTCATTGGTGCGACATGAATCTCGTCAACAGCAACGATTGGTGTATTATCAACTTCAGCTTTTTCTTCTGGTGGCTTTTTCAAACTTGAAAAGCCAATGAATGCGACTATTCCTATAGCAAGAATTGCGACTGGTACGATAACTTGTTTTTTACTTTTCACTGTTATGTCCTCATAAAAGTGTGATCAATTGTAATGATGTATAGAATTATGCATATAATAGCTAATATTTAGCCTACACAATTAATTAAGTTGTAAATGCTTATTACAAGATACGCGCCTAAATTGTGTAACATGTTACACATTAAAAGAAAATCAGGATTTAACCATAAATAACAACAAGTTAAACCAAAGACGATTGATTAACAGGTACAAAAAAAGACTGTTTAAAAAAAACAGCCTTTTTTGAAGTTAGTATTTTTAACCAATATTTATACTTTTATAAAAATATTTCTTCGATATAACCAATATAAGACTAACCACTGCAAAAACACCATTCCACCAAAAAGAATAAGATCTTGCCAACCACTAGGTGCAATATTGATAAAACCACCAAATATACTTCTAGATGTATATTGCCAATCGATAATGCTTGAACCTAAGTAAACAATAATTGAATTTGTCCCTATAACCGCAAAAAATTTAGCCGACGTTTTGAATGCTAATACATCAATCAACCAATAAAACGAGGCAAGTAAAAGAGTACTATAGCCAATGGTTACAAGGGCAAATGAACTCGTCCACAACGTTTTGTTAATTGGAAAAAACATTCCCCACATATAGCCGACCATTAATACTGAAATTCCAATAATAGATAATCCTTTTAACAGCGTTTTAGGGGCTGAAATATTTTTCATCATGTAACGTCCAATGAAAACACCCGCTAAAGCATTTACGATGGATGTAACGTTTGATAATAGGCCTTCTGGATCAATAGCCAATTGTTGGTATGTGATACCAGGTAATAAATTCACATCAAACCAAGCATTTAATGCACCATCCGCAGAAAAATCCCCGCCACCATATCCGCCTAAAGTAATGAAGTTTAATAATACCCAGTACCCTATTAAGATACCGCCAGCGACTAACCATTGTGTTTTTTCACTGACATACCAAACCAGCATAGCGGCAACAAACCAAGCAATACCGATACGACCTAAAACGCTGGCATAGCGAATACTATCAAATGACGTAGGAATACCGGCTCCCCAACCATGGTTATATAAAATGCCAAAACTGATTAAAAGAATTAATCGCTTAATGCCATTTAGCACAATTAATTTTGCTTTTTCTGGTTCATAATTTGATAACGGTTTAGCCGCAATACCTAGACTGACGCCAGATAAAAAGATGAATAATGGAAAAATAAGATCGTAAGCACGAAAGCCATGCCAAGACGTATGCTGCATCTGTTCAGCAAATACAGCTAAAATAGGCCACCCTGTTACAATGAATAATGCGGCAAATAAACTTTCTGCCCCTAAGATCCAAATCATATCAAAGCCGCGTAACGCATCAATTGACAGTAATCGCTTTTTATTAGGCTTAACTTGTTCAACTTCTGATTGTGCTTCATTCATCATTATTTGACCTTAAGATAAGTATATTTTGATAGTACCAACAAAGACAACGCTGTCATTCTTGCTGTTATCATAATATCTCAAACCTGAAATAGCAATTAGACACACTTTGTTATCAAATATAACAATTATCTGCTTGTTAAATTTATGGTTGGGCGTAACAATCATCAGTTAAGTATTTTATTAAGGAATATACATGCTCGCTAAAATCAGTACTTTTTTAAAAAACTTGGCCGATGATTTAACTGATACTTCTGCCAATCAAAATTCCGATGAAGTGACCATAGAATTGGCCTGTGCTGTACTCTTGTGCGAAGTCATGCGTGCTGACGGACATTTTGATCAACAAGAGCAAGCTAAATTGGCTTTATTATTGGTTGAACAATTCAATTTGAATGAAGAAGAAGTTAAAGAAATTATTGATCAAGCGCTCATTCAAAGTGAGCAAGCCACTGACTTTTATCGGTACACCTCGAAGATTAATCAGCATTTTTCTATCGAACAACGCATAACAATCGTGAAGCATTTATGGAACATGGCTTATGCTGACGGTGAACTTGTCAGTATTGAAGAGCATATTATTCGTAAAATTGCCGATTTACTGCACTTACGCCATGCAGAATATATTCTAACCAAACCAAGAAAATAACATCATTCATTTTTGATATGCGTTATTATAGTCATTAAGATCCTCAAATTAATTTTCTTGGTAAATTCAAATGGCCGATATTGGTAAATATAATACGCTTTCTGTAGTTGCAGTCACCGAAAAAGGTGCTTATTTAGCGGGGGGGGAACTTGGTGAAATTCTACTACCTAACCGTTTTGTTCCTGAAAACTGCAATGCAGAAGATAAAATCACTGTATTTATTTATGTTGATTCTGCTGAACGCGTTATTGCGACAACCGATAAACCTTTTGGTCAAGTCGATGAATTTGTTTCATTAAAAGTAAAACAATTGAACAAAATGGGTGCTTTCCTTGATTGGGGGTTACCAAAAGATTTATTAGTGCCTTTCAATCAACAGCATACAGCGATGGAAGAAGGAAAGTATTATTTAGTGCGTATTTTCCTTGATACCACCACAAACCGAATTGCTGCTTCAAGTAAACTTGATAAATATATTGATATTTGGCCTGCAGATTACCAAAAGTGGGATAAAGTTAAATTAATGATTGGTGGGAAAACTGATCTTGGTTTTAAAGCCATTATCAACGATAAGCATTGGGGCTTACTTTACGACAATGAAATTTTTCAACCTTTGCGTGTGGGAAAAATAGTAGACGGGTTTATTAAAAATATACGTGAAGATGGCCGTATTGATTTGTCACTTTCACGCTCAGGCGAAGGTAAAGTAAATGACTTCGCAGAAAAATTATTAGCACACATTGCAGAAAATGATGGATTTAGTCCATTACATGACAAAAGTTCACCTGAACTCATTCAACGTATTTTAGGGGTTAGCAAAAAAACTTTTAAAGCAACGGTTGGAAATTTATTAAAGAAAGACAAAATCACTATTGAAAAAAATGGAATTCGTCTTAAATAAACCGCTTTAACAAATTTTTACTTTGTAGATGAAGTTTCAACCTCATCTACAAAGCCTATATTCTACTTCTTAGAAGCTACCTCGAATACCCAACGTAACTCCACGTGCCGGCAATGGTGAAACATCTTTAAGAAACGACGTGTGCACGCGGGCCTTTTCATCAGTAATATTACTCACTTTCAAAAAAGCTACCATATCGTCACCTGCATTATCAATAAAATAGTTTATGTTAGCATCAAGCATGGTATAGCCATCGGTATCATTTTCGAGTTCAGCTGTATTTGACTGCTTAAAGTAATGTGTTGCACTCAACTCAGCTGAATATTCATCGGTAACATAATTGAATTGACCACCGATGCGCATCGGTGGGATCCTTGGTAAGTTATCACCGTCAGTCAATTCGGCATGAATATAATCAGTAAACATAGTCGCTTTAAGTGAAGATGTTATCTGGTAGAATAATTCCGCTTCTATGCCGTACATCACCACATTATTTTGTTGAAACACATATACAGGTAAGCCTTCGTCTGCATGCTCTTCTTCTAGACCTTCATCGTGATCTTCATGTCCGTCTTCTGCAAAGAATCCAGTATTCGCTTGATAATAATAATCATCAATATGATTATAAAAAGCACTCGCCACAAAACCAAAGTTGCCTTCAAACTTTCTCCAAGTAATATCAAGGTTATATGCCGTTTCTAATTCCACGTTTTGATCTGCCAATTCCATATGTAACTCATGGCCTTCTTCATGACTTTCCTCATGCACAGTAAATAATGCACCTACTTCATAGGTATTGGTGCCTATATGAGCCCCATTTGAAAACAATTCACTCGCTGATGGTGCTCGCTGAGAAAACGCAGCAGAAAAACCAAAATTATATCCAGTTGAATATTCCCATACAGCGCCTAAGGAAGCACTAATAGGTGTAAAGCTCTGTTTATTGAAATGAGCCTCTTCTTCCTTATGGCTATCCAAGTCATCGTTATGTTCATCGTGTGATTCTACTTCACCATTTGCACTCAATTCTACATGTTCAACACGTACACCTAGTTGCCATAAAACATTGTCTATGTGTTTTTCTTCGAGCCAAGCAAATGCAATTGACTCTGTACTTGAAGGAGGCGTAAATGCCTCTTCCCCTGTCGCTTTAAAGTCATTGTCCTTGTAATGTAATGTCCATGCACCTTTCCAACCATTGACGGCTTGATGATAAAGGTCAAAGCGTGTTTCTAACATGTCATTATTAAATTGAGTTCCAACCTCTCCATCTTCAATTTCTTGATGTTGGTAATCAGTGTAAGCAGCTTTACTCACCACACGATTAATGAAACTGTCACCAAAACTAATTTCACTCAGTAGCTGATATCTATCTTGTACTAAATCACCAAAAACAGCGCCTTCTTCGCTGACTTCTGTTGCTGCAGCGTCATGAACTTCATCAGCGTGTTCTGAGTGCGAATGCCCGGGAATACCGTAGGTTCTTTCCATTCGGCCATACGAAACACCCACATATCCTGCGTCAAACAAATAACTGGAACCAAGCGTAAAGCCTGAGGACTTCGAAGCACTGTTCTCTAATATTCCCTTAATTTGTTCTTCTTCGTGGTCACCTTCATGTGATTCTTCGTCGTGTTCTTCTTCATCATGCCTGCTTTCTGCCGTGGCATAACCAGGAATTTTATAATCATTTGATTCACGCCAAAATGCATCAAGATGTACAGCCAAAATTTTATAACCTGTATTTATGTTGAGAGTAGCTTCATTTTCATCTGCCACATCATTATGCTTTAATAAATAATCCACCTGATTTTCAATACTTGTAGGTACTCGATTATCAACAACATTCACCACACCACCTATCGCGCCACTGCCATAAAAAAGCGTTGAAGGCCCGCGAAGTACTTCTACCTGCTGAGCTGTGCCCGCTTCGGCTGAAACTGCATGATCCGGTCCGACACGAGACGCATCACCGACGTCTAAACCATTTTGTGTGATGAGTACTCTCGGTCCGTCCATACCGCGGATAATGGGGCTACTTGAAACCGGTCCGAAATAGCTTGAGTGTACACCTACTTCATTTTTTAGTGTTTCACCTAATGTTGATGCTTGCTTTAAACGTAGTTCATCACCTGAAATTACATTCACCGGCAATGCAGACTCAATACTTGATGAATGTAGTGGAGTCGCGTAAACATCAATCACTTCCATGACGGTGGATCGCATTGAAATGATTACATTATTAAGATTTTGTTCCGTGACAGTAAAGTATTCATTCACATGACTAAAGTTTTTAGCACTGACGTGAAGCTCTACTTTTCCAGCGCTAAGACCATTAAAAATGAATTGACCATTTTCATCGGTTAGTGCTGTGTATTTAGTATTAACTAAAGAAACTTCAGCTTTAGGTATCGCCTTGCCATTCGCATCAAGTATGACACCTGTAAATTTTTGGGCGTAACTCGCCCCTACAAAAACTAGTGACAATGCACAAACAGGTGCAATGTAATTGAGATAAACTGATTTCATTTTTTTTCCAATAGATAATGCTATAGAAGCGCAGCAGTAAAGTGCACTTCCAAATAATTTCATGTGTAATTTAGCTTTGGTGTCTATCTATTGAATGGTGGGGCCCGTAACTGCGGTACTACGTATAGCGATACAGCAAGTTGTGGAGTAATCGTCGCCTGAATTGGTGTATCATAATTACTGATATGCAGTAATTTTACCACTAAGGCATTTTGTGGGGTATCAATGTTATGTTGGCATAATTTACATTGCTGTAATTCAACACTATCTAATATCAGTTCACTGTGCGCGCTATGACTCAATGTCCCACACAGGAATGCGCACAACATCAAAACACTGAGTATTGATTGCCGATTTATTGAAAAGCTATTTGGTAATAATAAATGTAAAATACGCATAAGTTGTTACAGTATAACAATTGATGGCGATTTTCAAGACTCATGCATATAAGCCGAACCTATTTTCTATTAAAATTATTGGTTTGTTGTACCACTTAATGAACAGAAGCTTATTCGAGCGAGTAATTCTCGAACAACGAATAAACACCTTACTTTACCTAGTCTGTCTATGGCCCATGTTTTGGTATCTTATATCAATATGAAACGCTATGTTCAGGAGATTCATGAATGCAGGCATTGATGCAGAAGGAATAGAAACGCATCAACTGTCAGAGCCTCATTACAATAAAGTATAAAAACTCAACCGTAATTGAATTGATCAATGACGAGTGAGCTTTTATAAATACAGTGATAATTGAGTGTAACGTTTAGCAAAGTTAATACTATTGCGTGCCTCCAATTGTCATTTCATCAATTTTTAACGTAGGTTGTCCAACACCAACAGGAACGCTTTGTCCGTCTTTACCACACACCCCCACGCCAGCATCAAGTTGTAAATCGTTTCCGACCATACTGACGTTTTTCATAGCTTCTGGGCCGCTACCAATTAAGGTTGCACCTTTTATTGGTGAAGTAATTTCACCATCTTCTATAAGGTAAGCTTCTGAGCTTGTGAACACAAATTTACCAGAGGTGATATCAACTTGACCACCTGCAAAATGAGGCGCATAGATACCTTTTTTCACTGACTTAATAATATCTTTTGGATCATGTTCACCCGCAAGCATATAAGTATTAGTCATTCTCGGCATAGGTAAATGTGCATAAGATTCACGACGACCATTACCTGTAGGTGCTACACCCATGAGCTTGGCGTTGTGCTTGTCTTGCATATATCCTTTCAAAATACCTTTTTCGATCAAGACATTGTATTGTCCTGGTGTACCTTCATCATCAATCGAGATTGAACCACGGCGATTAGCCATAGTGCCGTCATCAACAATGGTACATAATTCAGAAGTAACCTGCTGTCCAACTTTACCTGAGAATGCAGATGAACCTTTACGATTAAAATCACCTTCTAAACCATGTCCTACAGCCTCATGTAATAACACACCTGGCCAACCAGAGCCGAGTACAACAGGTAACATTCCTGCAGGAGACTCTATTGCAACGACATTAACTAAAGCTTGACGAACCGCCTCTTCAGCATAAGCTAAATAACGCGCTTTACCATTTTCAAGTTCAAAGAAGTAGCTATAATCTGTGCGGGCACCACCGCCAGCACTGCCTCGCTCACGTTTACCATTATCTTCAACTAATACAGAACAATTTAAACGAACAAGTGGGCGTATATCCGTTGCAAAAGTACCGTCACTCGCTGCGACGAGTATTTTCTCGTAAACGCCAGACAAACTCACAATGACTTGCTGAACACGTTTATCAACTGAACGTGCATGGGCTTCAATTTCATGCATTAAAGTGATTTTTTGCTCTTGCGCTAAACTGCTTAAAGGATCGATTGCTTTATAGACTGATTTGTCTGTTTGATTCTTAAAGGCAAGTACTCGACCATTTTGTTTCGCATTTGCTATGCCTTTAGCGGCATCGGCTGCTTTTTGTAAAGCGATTGGAGAAATATCGTCAGAGTAAGCAAAGCCCGTTTTTTCACCTGAAATTGCACGTACGCCAACACCACGCTCGATAT
>Ga0209292_1005246_pt1 | contig 13307 bp, 10 predicted proteins | sample GOMGulsemesocosm_2_FD_184634 | JGI IMG/M metagenome (GOLD analysis project Ga0209292, IMG submission 184634) | Methane-oxidizing microbial communities from mesocosms in the Gulf of Mexico - GOM9C Gulf of Mexico (SPAdes) (version 2) | ecosystem: Environmental > Aquatic > Marine > Cold seeps... | reverse complement strand
CAGCCACTAGCACGTATTGTTGGCCATATGACGCACGCACAACTGCCGAGTGAGTTTTCAATAGCGCCTATTGGTGCGGTTGATAAATTACTGAAGAAAGTGAACTGGCAAAGTGTTGATGTTGATCTATTTGAAATTAACGAAGCATTTGCTGCCGTCACTATGCTGGCAACACAAGAGTTAGGTTTAGATGCGCAAAAGGTCAATATTCACGGTGGTGCATGTGCACTAGGTCATCCGATTGGCTGCTCTGGCGCGCGCATTATAGTCACGCTGATTCATGCGCTTAAGCGTTTAGAGAAAACCCGCGGCGTGGCCTCTTTGTGTATAGGCGGTGGTGAGGCGACAGCCATTGCCATTGAAATGATTTGATGAGGCCTCAGCATTGCTACTGAATGCTGAACTCGCATAAAACCTTAAATGTAAATGCACTGCATAACTTAATATTAATTCGTACCAGGAGCCAGTAATGGATCTGAGTTTAACCGAAGAACAGGCGATGATCGCTGAAGTCGCTAGCCAATTTGCGCAAGAGCAATTAGCCCCAGTGGCAGCGCAGTTAGATGAAAAAGGAGATCGCGAGTTGTTTCTTAAGAACTTGAAACAACTCGCTGAGCTCGGCTTCATGGGCTTGAATATTGAAGGCCAATATGGCGGGACAGAAGCGGGCAGTGTGGCATTCAGCTTAGCGGTTACCCAAATCGCTAAAGGCTGTGCGGCAACAGCGACGACTATGTCGGTGACCAATATGGTTGGTGAGGTGATCCAAGCGGTGGCCTCAGATGCGCAAAAAAATAAATATATACCCAAGATTTGTAGTGGTGAATATGCCGCGGGTGGCTTTTGCCTGACGGAATCAACCGCGGGTTCAGATCCATCAAGTATGAAAACCACTGCCGTTAAAGAGGGCGATGAGTGGGTGCTTAATGGCGCAAAGCAGTTCATTACTAGCGCAGAATACGCCGGTGTTTTTGTGGTGTGGGCAGTGACTGATAAAAGCGCCGCCAGAGGCAAAGGTATTTCCTGCTTTTTAGTAGAGGCAGGCACCAAAGGTTTAGTGGTTGCCAAACCTGAGAAAAAGATGGGTCAGCATGCGTCGGCGACCAGTGAAGTCGTGTTTGAAAATTGTCGTATCCCTGTCGATGCCTTAATGGGCGAGCTAAACCAAGGTTTTAAAATTGCTATCGGCGAGCTTGCTGGTGGTCGCATAGGTATCGGCTCACTGGCATTAGGTGTCGGTTTGGCGGCGATGGAATATGCCCGTGATTACATTACGCAGCGCAAACAATTTGGCCAAGCTATCTCGGATTTTCAAGGCGTGCAATGGATGGTGGCAGATGCTTTTACCGAACTTGAGGCCGCTAGATTATTATTGATGAGCGCCGCTGATAAACGCGCAAAAGGAGAGTCTTATTCAAAAGAGGCGTCAATGGCCAAATTATTTGCCTCAGAGAAAGCGAACAAAGCGTGTTACACCGCCCTGCAGTTGATGGGAGGTTACGGTTATATCAAAGAATTTCCGCTAGAGCGCTATGCCCGCGATGTGCGCCTGACCTCGATTTACGAGGGGACCAGTGAAATTCAACGCGTCATTATTTCACGAGAATTATTACGCGAAATAAGCTAGTGAGACATTTTTAAAGAGATAGAGACAGAATATGAATATTAAAAATAAAACAGTAATAGTCACTGGTGGTGCATCAGGTTTAGGTTTAGCCACTTGCCGGTATTTAGCGGATTTAGGCGCAAAGATTGCGGTTTTTGATCTTAATGAAGAAGCAGGACAAGCACTAGTAGATGAGCTCAATGGGGATGCCATCTTTGCCAAAGTGAATGTCACCGATGAGGCCTCCGTTGCCGCAGGTATTGCTAAAGCTGTGAGTGCTTTTGGCGCCATTCATGTATGCATCAACTGCGCAGGCATTGTCGCCGGTGGTAAAACGGTAGGGCGCGAGGGTGCGTTAGCTTTGGATAAGTTCTCACAAGTCATCAATATCAACTTGATAGGCACCTTCAATGTATTGCGTCTCGCCGCTGAGCAAATGGCGACTAATGAGGCCGATGAAGGTGGTGAGCGCGGTGTGATTATCAATACGGCTTCAGTGGCCGCTTTTGATGGGCAAATGGGGCAGGCGGCTTACAGTGCCAGTAAGGCTGGCATTGTCGGTATGACACTGCCGATAGCACGTGATTTGGCGAGACAAGGTGTGCGAGTGATGGCGATAGCACCGGGGATATTTGATACGCCGATGATGCAGGGGATGACAGATGAAGTGCGAGATCCACTGATAGCGATGGTGCAGCATCCCAAGCGATTTGGAGACCCGCAGGAGTATGCGGGGCTTTGTGGGCATATTGTGGAGAATAAGTATCTTAATGGGGATGTTATTAGATTAGATGGGGGGATTAGAATGGAGCCTAGATAGTTTAGGCTACGTCACAAGACACCTCAGTCGTTAGCGAGCCTGTATTTCGCCTACGGCTAGGAGCTTAAACCCTTAATGCGCTTGCGCTATTATTAACTTTGAGTGCCCAAATTAAAGTAACTAAATTAAAAGGGGGTCCTAAGATTCCCGACCTTTTATAACGCTGAAGGCACCCTCTACAATTCACCAAATTGGTGGCAGCGAGAATAAGGTATCCTTGGCCTAACGAGGTATTTCCTTATAGGCTCAAACGCATCGAATAGTTTACTAATAATGTATTGTTTCTCATCACCTTATTTTTATTTTCAACGATAAAACCTAGTCTTTTAAACAACGGCTTAGCTACCATTGAAGCTTCGACATACAGCTCTTTAATGCCCGCTTGTTTTGCAGTCTGAATGACGTGTTTTAACATTGTAGTTGCCACACCTTTTCGCTCATGTTTCGGCGCAACATAAGCGCAGTCTATATGGCCATCAGGTTCTAATTCGATAAACCCAGCTATTTCATTATTAATAGTGAGTATAAATGGCTTCTTTATATCGAGCCTTATCGCCCATTTATCGTAGTTAATAGGTAAGGGGGCCCAAGCATTTTTTTGCTCGATAGAATATATTGAAGGGTCAATTGAGTGGACCGAATTGTAAAAAATATCAGTTAAGTCTTTGGCCGAATGAGACGAGTATTGAATTATTTTCACGTTGTAACGTCTTTGTTGGTAAGGTGGAAGAAGGGTATCTTGTTTATTTTTAAGTTTAAAGTTCAATGTCTAGAAAAACTCAGCAACTAAGCGTTCAAACGTGCCATTACTCTTTATTTCTTTTATCGCACTATTGTAGCTCTCTGCCATTTTTGGATATTTTCCAGAGAAAAAAGTAAAGAATTTAATATGGTCGAGTTTAGGCGAAAGCCTGCGTATTTGGGTGTCTTTGAAAGCGGAACTTTGCAAAATAGTGGCAGAACTGATTGGATTGTTTACAAAAATATCAGCGCGTTTAGCTTCAAGCATTGCAAAGGCATCAAGCGTGGAGTTCACTATAATAAATTCTTTTTCGGGCAAGTTTTTTTTAGGATAAATCCAACCTCTCACATTAATCATGGAAAAGGGCTTAAGGCTTTGCCAGCCGTTTACTTTGAAATTGACAGATGCACTGTAGGCAAAAATTGGCACTAAGGATTCTGATGCCGCGATTTTTATACTATTTGGCACTTGTTGAGCATAAGACTCTATACGATAGAATTCAGCCTGAAGAGTATTATTACGTAACATTTGCGTCGCTCTTTTTGCGGGTATTACCATTAATCGGATATCTAAATCAGATATCTTGGATACTTCATCGACTAGTTTTTGCGCAAAATTATAAACAGTGTCTCCCTTCTCTGATTCGATAATGCTCATGGTGACTGGTTGTTTAGCGACAGCAGTATTTTGAACTAAGAAAATAGCAGAGCAAAAAAAGATAGGTAGGAAAAGCTTTAATCGGAGCATAGGAGTCCTCTTTGCTTATTACTATCACTACAAATTAGCTTAAAATGTGCATATTTTTAAACATGTGATTCAGCACTGTCGGGCTAAAATTTTAACATGCTAATTTATTGATTGTTAGTTGCTCGTTATAAGATAAATTTTTATTTATAGCCGCGTAGCATTAGCTGATAGCGTAAAACTAAAAATGTCTGCAGGGGCGTCAGTTATTAGCGCGTGTCGGGAATAAAAAGCTGTCCATCCTTTGTCTATTCAGGTGCGAGTTTCTTCTTCGATAAAAGAAACATTCGCCGTTTTACATAGCAACATCGCTTTAGTCGTTATTAAAGCAATAGTGAGAATCAGCGCACCCGCATAGCCGACAAATTCGATACTAACACGCTCTGAAATATAGCCACCAAACATAGCACCCAGTGCAATACCTAAGTTACAAGCAGAGATGTTTAGTGATAGCGCTAAGGTTTGTGCGTGTTGCGCAGCCTGCATCACGCGTACCTGGTTAATAACAAATGCGGCCATATGCGCGCCTCCCCACAACACTAACACCAAAGTCAAAAAAAATGCATGCTCTGCCGCAGGGACTATAGCCATCATGGCAATTGCCAACAGCAGGGCAACACCCGCAGTGGCTGCTAAAGGGTTAGCATCGACAATACGACCCGCTAAAGCGTTTCCAGCAATGCCACTGATACCAAAGATCATTAACAGCCATCCAATGATAGAGTGTTGGGAGTCAGTGATTTCTGTGAGCAGGGCTGCGATATAGGTGTAACTAGTGAACATCCCAGCGAAAATAAGGGCCGATAACAACAAGTGCCTTAAAAATGGACCTCGCCACAGCCAAGTGACATCTGTTAACGCTCTTGCTGGCTGCGCTGCAACTTGGTGAGTAGGAGCTATCATCATCAATAACATTGCAGTAGCCATTAAACCTAGAACTGCCAGAGCAGCGAAACTGGCAGACCACCCTAGGGCGTTTGCTAACATTGCAGATCCGGGTATCCCCAAAATAGTGGTCATCACGATGCCTAGGTTAACGTTGGATATCGCCCATCCGCGTTGCTCTGCTGTTACTCTTTGTACCGCTTCAACAACAATAATGCTGGCGATAGCGGGCAATAGAGCACCTTGCACGATGCGCATGGCGACAATGATGTAATATTGCTGCACTAGAGCAATAATAAAATTTGATAGAGTAAAAATCAGAACCGCTATCAGTAGGAAATTACGGCTGCTATAGCGAGCCGAAAATAGCGAGAGAACGGGACCAAAGATTGAGGCCGCCAGTGCGAACCAAGTGACAAAATTTCCTGCTCTTGCCAGAGATATATTCAAATCGAGCGCCATCATAGGTAACATGCCCATGACGACAAATTCCGAAGTCACAGTCACAAACATAATGAAAGCTAGCAGTGCAATAATGCAAGTGGATGAATAGCGAGCAGGCTCTGTAATGGTAACCATTACTTTAGATCTATCGATTTTTGTAGGCATGTTCATAGACATTTATTTGGATTACTAACTAATAGAAAAAGGTACCAGCTAGTGTGACTGGCACCTTAAATAATACGAAGCTTCTAAGCGCTATTTAGGCATTTGTTCCGCCATCGATAGTGAGTCCTGCACCAGTGATAAAACGACTGTCATCACCTGCTAGCCAAGTGACAAAGTTGGCAATATCTGCAGGATCACCGTAGCGGGGAATCGCCATAAGGTCGCGCAAACCATCAGAGTGGTCACCATCGGCCGGGTTCATCTCGGTATTAGTGGCACCGGGGTGCACAATATTCACTGTGATACCTTTTGGTCCGAGATCACGAGCGAGACCTTTGGTAAAGCCGATGAGGGCTGCTTTGCTTAAGCTATATAAACTCATGCCCTGCATGGGCACATGCTCTGCTAAGTTACTGCCTATAGTAATAATTCTAGCCCCTTCTCCCATATGTTTGGCCGCAGCTTGAGAGGCAACAAATACCGCTTTAACGTTGACATCGATTGTTTGATCAAACTCTTCAAGGCTAAAGTCTATTATCGACTTCACATTAAAAATCCCAGCGTTGTTAATTAAAATGTCCAGTCGACCAAAGGTTTGTATGGTCTGTTCAACCGCTGCTTTAACCGCGGTGGAATTGGCGCTATCTGCACCTATGGCTAAGCCTTGTTGTCCAGCGAGCTGAATCTCGTTAACCACTGCCATCGCCTCTGTTTGCGAGTGCTGATAAGTAATGGCAACGTTGGTCCCCTCTAGCGCTAAGTGTTTTGCTATAGCAGCCCCTATACCTCGACTACCACCAGTAACCAGTGCCACCTTACCTTTTAATTTATTCATGTTAAAACCTCTTTATGTAATGATCGACACAGAATATAATGCAAAGCATATTATCGATCAAGCTATTTTGTAATGATCGACACATAAAGGTGATTTATGCTCAAAAAAGGCCGCCCGCGCAAGTTTGATCGCAACGATGCGCTAGAAAAAGCCATGTACGTCTTCTGGAGTAAAGGCTTTGAAAATACCTCTATGCCTAATTTAATTGAGGCTATGAAGATTAACTCTCCAAGTATTTACGCAGCGTTTGGTAGTAAGGAAAAGCTCTTTTTAGAAGCCGCTGAGCTTTATAGTAATACCGAGGGGGGAAGAATTTGGGCAAGTATGCAAACACATCCGAGCGCACGTAAGGCGATAGAGCGTATGCTTGAGGTCAGTGTTGAAGAGTTTAGCCGCGCAGATAGGCCCAATGGTTGCATGATAGTGCTTGGCTCACTACACCATGAAGGCGGTAATGATGACATACGTAAAGCATTACAAACACGCAGAATGGAGTGTTTAACAATAGTGTATGCGCGCCTAATACATGATGTTAACGAGGGGCTCTTACCTGCGGGACCTGATTGGCAGTCCATTGCTGCTTACTATGTTACCTTGCAACAAGGGCTATCGATTCAAGCGCGTGATGGCGCTACACGAGAAGCACTAATGGCGGTCGTTAAATGCGCGCTGCTAAGCTGGGATAGCTTGATAGCTGGCGAGTACTAGATCTGAGAATGAATGGAGATTGATTCTGCTTTTGCTCAAAGTCAAAAGTAAGAATTTACCCATCACTGATTAAGTTGGCGAATTTCTCTCGCGCTCTGTGATTACTTTATTGAGCGCCTTGCGAAATTTACTGACTAATAGTTATTGTATACATAGTGTATTTTTGATAAGTTTTGCTTCTCACTCTCGCGGTAAACTTTTTATGACTAAGCAAATCAGCAGTGCCCTGCAAGCTTGGAAAGCTCCAGATAATTTTCTTACTATTAAAACACTGGATTGCCATACGGGTGGTGAACCGCTGCGTATCATCACCGAAGGTTTTCCTGAACTCGAAGGCAATACTGTGCTTGAGCGTCGTCGTTACTGTATGGAGCACTTCGACCATTTACGTACGGCATTGATGTTTGAGCCACGGGGTCACGCCGATATGTATGGTGCGCTTATTACCCCTGCTGAACGTGAAAGCTCGCACTTTGGCGCTATATTTATCCACAACGAAGGTTACTCTACCATGTGTGGACACGCCATTATCGCTATGAGTAAATTCGCAGTAGAGTCCGGTATGGTCCCCTCAGCGGGCGAGCATACCGAAGTACGCATCGATGCCCCCTGTGGGTTGATTAGGGCTTGGACAAAGCAAGATAGTAGCGGCCAAGTGATAGAGACGAGCTTTGATTGCGTGCCTTCATTTGTTGCCCAGCGCGATGTTATTGTTAACTTGCCAACCTTGGGTGAAGTGCGCTTTGATTTGGCTTACGGCGGTGCCTTTTACGCGTATGTTCACGCAGCAGATGTAGGCTTAAAGTGTGACAGCAAGCATTACGACCAATTGATCCAAGTGGGGCGCGAGATCAAGCAAGCGGTCAATCAACAATTTAAGATTGAGCACCCTTTTGAAGAGGATTTAAGTTTTCTCTACGGGACCATTTTTGTCGAAGAGCTGGATCATCCTGAGTTGCACTCGCGCAATGTCTGTGTTTTTGCCGAAGGTGAAGTTGATCGCAGCCCAACAGGATCGGGAGTTTCAGGTCGAGTGGCCATTCATTATGCCCGTGGTGATCTCGCATTGGAGCAGCAGATCACTATTGGCTCCATCTTAGATTCTAGGTTTGATGTGCAAGTACAGAGTACTTTGGATTATGGCCCTTATAGCGCAATCATCCCAAGGGTGACTGGTAGCGCCCATATAGCCGCTAAGTCAGAGTTTATAATTGATCCAAGTGATCCTTTGAAAGACGGTTTTATCTTTCGCTAGCCATGATGTAAAGGAAATTTATAAAGAGGTTTAAGTGACTCGACAGTGGTAGGGGCTGCTGCTGTTTTTTTAAACAGCTCTAAAGCCATTCAAACTATATAGTATTCAGTATTTGGCAATTGTTGCGTCCTGAATTTTTAGCCACATAAAGCGCTTTGTCAGCCAATTCTAGTAGATCAATCGCATTAAGCTGGTCATATTTTAAAGAGGCAATGCCGATACTAACAGTCAGGTTGCTGATCACTGCTGGTGTACCATATTGAACATTGAGTGACTCAATGTTAATGCGTATTTTCTCTGCCATAGAAAACCCAGATTCAATATCAGTTTCTGGTAATAGTATGACAAACTCTTCACCGCCATATCTGGCGGTAAGATCCGTTTTTCTTAGTAATGAGCTGTCGATAGTTTCTGCTATTTTTTGTAAAACAATATCACCCGTGTTATGCCCAAATTTATCATTGTATTTCTTAAAGTGATCTATATCTAACATCAACAATGTAATCGGCTGTTTGCTCCGTTTTGCCATGGCAATGTTTTCACTTAATCGTCTGTCAAAAGCAAGGCGGTTGGGTAGTTTTGTTAGAAAGTCTGTTTCGCTTAATAGGTGTAGTTGCTTATTCGCGTTTTCGAGTTCTAGCGTTCGTTTATATACCTCAGCTTCTAATTTATCATTTAGTAGCTCTAACTCCTCTCTCGCTTTATTTTGCGCAGTAGTGTCAATAGATACTATCATGAGATAATCTATTTGATTGCTCCCCTCGCTCACTGGAGAAATTGTGGAATGGAACCATAATTCATTTCCATCTAGGTCTACCACGGCGGCCTCTTGCTCTATCACTTTGCCAGTATCACGTGCTTTTCTTAAGTTTTCAGACATTTCCTCACGAAAAGACTGAGGGTAAAAATTAAAAGGATATGGCTTTCCGTAACACTCCGTCACATCTCTCATACCAAGCGCTTTAGCGCCAGCGGAACTCATGAATTGTAAATTAAAATCTAGATCTATAATTTTTGTACATACAGGTGAATGATCAATCCACACATGACTCTGCTCTTCTGAAAAGCGTAATTGATCTTCTTTTGTTCTGAATTTGGTAAATGGCATTGTATTAGACCTCTTACTCATTCTAGCTTGTTTTATAAGAAAGGCACGCCAGCCTGGAGCGTGCAGCATTTTAAATGTTAACAGCATGATGGTGAGACGTCTTTGCTTCGTGAAATTGATATTCGCTAAAGCGCTTCAGAACTATTGATTGATTTAATTTGTATGGGTGTTTTTGAGCGGTTTCATTTTCCGTAGAGGTCTTCTCACTATCTACAAGCTATAAAAAATAAACTGCCAGACGTTTTACTGCTCTTTACTACTGCGAATGTGTCGCTCATTCAATCTGAACACTACTAAATATAGTTTGTTTGGAAAAACCAGACGGTTGCATCTAGCTGTGCCCATCTTGAACGATTGAACTGCGCTCGCTACAGCTATGTTTCTGGATGAAAACGCAGCGATTTACGCACCGCCTAAGTTTATACCTATGTTTAGGGAGTAATAAATAAGTCCCAAGCTTCCCCTGCGATTACCTAACTTATTTGGCGAAGGCTAATAATAGCTGCAAATAACATTAAAAGTTTCCAATAGGAAAATTTGGAAACATTTTTTTGCTTTATGGACGGGTATGAAAGTACTAGCACGACGTTTTAGTACTGATTTTTAAATCAAAAAATAACATAACATGATGAATAAAAAGGTAATAAAATAATAAACTGAAGTTTTTGTGGAGATTGTATACCGATCAATTGAATACAAGTCAGATGAGCTTTTAAGGAAATTTAGTTTCCAATAAGAATATTTGTTTCCAATTATCTGTATTTTACTGTTACCATGCGCTCACTTGAGTAGTGTTGATCTGGTCGCTAAAAGCATTTATGACGGTCATTGAGTGATGGAAAATGCCTCTAAATAGCGTTCGCTGCTGCCTCAGTATTCAAGGAAAATAAATATAATAATTTAAGAGGTACAACTAGCATGGAAACAGTTACATCAATTTTTAAAGCCATCAATGGGGTCGTCTGGGGCCCTATGATGCTAGTACTTATTTTGGGGGTTGGATTATTCCTGATGTTAGGACTAAAGCTGATGCCAATTCTAAAATTGGGTACGGGCTTTAAACTATTATGGAATGGCAGAAGCTCATCAGCTGAAGATCAGAAGGCGGGTGAAATCCCTCCCTTTCAAGCGTTAATGACCGCTCTGTCTGCAACCGTCGGTACTGGTAATATTGCCGGAGTCGCTACAGCGGTATTTCTCGGTGGCCCCGGTGCGCTCTTTTGGATGTGGTGTACTGCTTTGGTGGGTATGGCAACCAAGTATGCAGAGGCTGTATTAGCGGTAAAATATCGTGAACAAGACAGCAATGGTAACCACGTCGGTGGACCGATGTATTACATTAAAAACGGATTGGGTAAAAAATGGGCCTGGCTGGGCACGCTATTTGCGATATTTGGCTCGATCGCGGCGTTTGGCATTGGTAACACTGTGCAGTCCAACTCAGTAGCCGATGTGCTCCATACCGATTTTGGTCTGCCACACTGGCTTACCGGGTTGATTTTGATGGTGCTAGTGGGCGCAGTATTGCTCGGTGGTATTAAACGCATTGGATCGGTAGCGGGCGCTCTAGTGCCTTTTATGGCCATCGCTTATCTAACAGCCGGTCTGGTGGTACTGTTTATTAATGCGGCAGAAATCCCTGCAGCCTTAGACCTAGTTTTCACTCACGCTTTCTCATCTACCGCTGCTGAAGGTGGTTTTGCCGGTGCTGCAGTGTGGATGGCGATTCGCTTCGGTGTTGCCCGTGGAGTATTCTCTAACGAAGCTGGTCTAGGCTCAGCACCTATTGCCCACGCGTCGGCGCAAACTTCTAGCCCAGTACGCCAAGGTTTAGTCGCGATGCTAGGTACTTTTATCGACACCCTTATCATATGTTCGATCACCGGTTTGGTCATTATCACCTCTGGCGAGTGGACCAGCGGCATACAAGGCGCTTCGCTGACTTCTGCCGCCTTTGCCCAAGCGCTACCTGGGGTGGGTAATTATCTAGTGGCGATAGCATTGGCCATTTTTGCATTCACCACCATTATCGGTTGGTCGTTTTACGGCGAGCGTTGTATCCAGTACTTATTTGGTGAGAAGTCTGTGATGCCGTATCGTGTTGTATGGATTCTAGCTGTCGCCCTTGGCGCCAATGTTAGTTTAGATTTTATTTGGTTGGTAGCCGATACGCTAAATGCTGCGATGGCCATACCTAACTTGATCGCCTTGGCACTACTGAGCCCCGTCGTATTTAAGTTGACCAAAGAGTATTTTGAACAGCAGAAACACAGCTAAAGAAATATTCGTCAATATTGCGATACTTAGTGCGCTGGCGCTAAGTATCGTAGTTAAACTGCATAACTGCGAAAAGATTAGTAAGCTGGACCTGTAAAGATTAAAGAATTTGTTTTTTAATGTTTAAATTCAAAATATTGCGGTGCAGTTTCGATTGCGGCGAGTTCATTTCTTTTGGATGAGCCAAAAGAAATGGAACCAAAGAGGCTCCTTGCCATGCATGGCACCGCCAAATACCGTACATCCTGTACATAAAAATCTCACCCTACGATTACCGAAAGATCCCTCCGAAATTCATTAAATTTGTGGTCGCTCAGATAGGCCGTCCATGGCCAGTGTCTCCGTAGCTGAGCCCGAATATTCAGCGCGATTTATTTAAAAATTATCAATTTAGAAGAGATAAAGACGAATAATTTAAAGATTTTAAAAATTTTTGTTCCAAAGGTTTCAATAAAGAGGGCAAAGGCAAGACCTGAGCCCACTATGTGTTGGTTTAGGTCGCGCTAAATTGCTATTGTGTCGGCTGCTCATTCAATTCCAAATAATCGTCAAAAAACTTATCGGCCTCTTTAGCGCTTGTTTCGCCTTTATCGACTAACTCGGATACTTTGGCTAGGTCCTGAATAACTTGCATACGACTATCACGATCACTCGTTTGCAGTAGTTCAACTAATTTGTCGACTTCTTTACCTGCAAGCTTGGTTGCCTGCCAAAAAGCGGGTTGCAGCTCTGGTGGTGTATCAGCTTCTGCTTCAAGCAACGCACTAACATCAGTGCTATTAGCGATAGCATCAGCCTGAGTTTTAAAAGATTCATGGCTATCATGCATGTCTTTAGCATCACGCTCAGCTAAAGGTGTGTCCCCTTTGGATAAGTGAGCTAGCTTCTCGACCACTTCATCTCTTTGCTCAGGTTCTAGTTGATTTAAGCTGTGAGCTAACTGGCTTGATTGGTAATGGTAGGATTGAGAGCGGCTAGTGCTTGATTCTTCCGTTTGCTTTAACCAAGCATCCGTCACTAACACTTCAATTAGTTGCTTTTGATCACGCTCGCCAACACCTGCACCTTTCAGTTCATAGTGAAAAGCATCATCCACGAGTCTTTTATCGCCCATACGCGATTTAAACACAGTCTCGAGTACAGTGAAGCTAGAGCGAAGATCATCTATCGTCGCCAATTCCTGGGTATGTTTTTCAAGATCTACCGGCTGTTTGTCACCCGTTCCCAATAAATGCGCTAAGCCCGTTTTAGTAATCTCTAAATACGCCCTTTGCTGCCCACGGTCCAGAGCCAGCAAACTATCGCTCATGTCTTTTAACTGATCATCACTGAATTGATAATTCCCCATCAAGTCAATGCTATCTTCGATCATGCCCCACACGACACTGCCACTGTTGTTATCGTGACCTAATATGGCATATGCCCCTTCTATATGCTTAACATCAGGAGTGTAAGCACTCACATCTTGAGACAACTGCGATAACATGCTTAACATCGAATCTTGAGTGGCTGTGTCTCTCGTGGCAAGCTGATCCATCAACTTGTCACCTAATTCCGAGCTATTACCCAAAATATGCAGTAAGTCAGATTGCTGTAAATCAGAAAATCCTGCTAATTTATCGAGCATTGTATTCACGTCTTGATGCTTGTTAATCGCACTGACGAAGTTGTGTAAATCGTTGGCCGCTGCAGAGCCCGGGCTAAACACATTGAGACCA
>Ga0209292_1005242_pt1 | contig 13312 bp, 10 predicted proteins | sample GOMGulsemesocosm_2_FD_184634 | JGI IMG/M metagenome (GOLD analysis project Ga0209292, IMG submission 184634) | Methane-oxidizing microbial communities from mesocosms in the Gulf of Mexico - GOM9C Gulf of Mexico (SPAdes) (version 2) | ecosystem: Environmental > Aquatic > Marine > Cold seeps... | reverse complement strand
AAACATACTCATGTTTCAACTCTCCAAAAAGACCAAATACTTCAATTTTAGACTTAGACACAATTGCATAAGGTGATTTTTTCATTTTAAAACCTAAATAAACAGGTACAACAGAAGCTAAACTGTATACTAGATTCATGAAGTTACCAACGACAAAAAAGCCTAATAAAAAAATAAATATACATACTATACCTATTAAAATATAGGTATTAGTCCAAGCCATTTTATAATTAATTGGTATAGAAGTTGTCATAGTACAAATATAACTACATGTTTTTAACATTTAACATTGAATTACTGATTGATTTTATCCAAAATGATAAGCTTTGAAGTATTATTTTTACTGTATCAAAACAACTATATGTCATTTCACAAGTATATTTTATTATTTATAACGGTTATTTTAGTTACATTTAATAGCTTCTCAATTACCATTTTAATTGACCCTGGACATGGAGGGAAAGATCCTGGACATTTGTCAAAAACAAAAGGGTTAATGACTGAAGCCCAGATCAATCTATTGATTTCAAAAAAACTAGGTCATTATTTAGAACACAATTTATCCAATGTAAAAGTATTATACACTAGGACAAGTGACACCTATCCATCATTAGACAAAAGGGTTTTAATGGCTAATTCGAAAAAAGTTGACTACACTTTAAGTATTCACTGCAATGGTTCTGAAAACCCTTCAGCTTACGGAACTGAAACACATATTCACGGTTTCAGCTCAAAATCTAGTTATAAACTGGCTCAGTTAATTGAAAAACAATTTAAACATAGAGCTGGTCGTAAAAGTAGAGGTATAAAAACTGTTGCTGACATTGGTCATTCATTACAAATGTTAAAGTTTACGACAATGCCTACTGTATTAATTGAATGTGGATTTTTGACACATACTTCAGAAGCAAATTATTTAAACTCTGCATATGGCCAAGAAATTATTGCTTCAGCAATTTTTAGAGCATGCAGAACATTTCTAAAACAAAAACATCCAAAAGTTAATTTTTCAAAATCAACAAAAAAAGAAAAGGCAACCAAAAATGATGTTACTTATAAAGTACAATTAATGTCTTCAATTGATCCGTTAGAAACAAACATTAATGAATTTAAAAGATTAGGATTTGAGGTTGAACGTGTAAAAGTAAATAGTAAAAGCATGTATAAGTACAAATATTTCATTGGTCCGTTTGACACTAAAAAAGAAGCCAAGAAAGCACAAAAAGCCGTACAATCAAAAGGATACAGAGATGCTTACATCATTCAATTTGAGTAACTAATTATATAAATAGTCATAAATATATTTAAGACTACCAATATTATTAATACATTTAGGTATACTTTTTAACAAACACACACTACAAAATACAACTATGGCAACAGTATTCGACACAAGACTTATAGGTAACTTAGGAAAAGATGCAACCACAAGGAATATGGATAACGGGGTAATAGCTATCAACTTTCCTGTTGCACACAACAAAAATTGGAGAGATAAAAAAACAGGAAGTCAACGCACAAAAACAACTTGGGTTAATTGTACAATTTGGAAAAAGGAAGGTGCGAACCTTAGAATTTTAGATTTTTTAAAGAAAGGTACTTTAGTTGAAATTGAAGGAACTCCTTTTGCAAAAGGCTACCTTCAAGACGACAATACAATAAAAACTGAAATTAGGTTAAATGTTTCCAAAACTAATATCTTAAGACCAGGAAGTCAAATTACCAATACAAAACCATCTGATACTGGAAATTTTGAAGAAGAATGTGAAGATATTAATGACTGTGATGATAATTCTTCAGGCTTAGATTCAATTGAAGAAGATTTATTTTAAACATTTAATATTGATTATCAATACGTAACAAAAAAACTGATCTTTTTTGTTACTTTTTTTCACTATTCCCATTGTGGAATAAAATATTTGATATATATTTGCACCCGCTAAGGAAACGTAAGACACCTTGACACTCCTCTTTAGCTCAGCTGGTTAGAGCATCTGACTGTTAATCAGAGGGTCCTAGGTTCGAGTCCTAGAAGAGGAGCAAAAAGCAGTAACTGAAAGTTACTGCTTTTTTTGTATTAGTATTTTTTTCGATTCCCGCTCCTTTTATAAAGGATAAGAACATAATCACTCAAACTTCCCTCCACCTAACCTATATAACTATAAAGGGTTTAGCAAAAAACATTATTAAAATCTAATAATACTGAGAATTAATAAATTTATTATACATATATTTGCATCCGATAAGGAAACGTAAGACACCTTAACACTCCTCTTTAGCTCAGCTGGTTAGAGCATCTGACTGTTAATCAGAGGGTCCTAGGTTCGAGTCCTAGAAGAGGAGCAAAAAGCAGTAACTTTCAGTTACTGCTTTTTTTGTGTTAGTGTTTTTTTAATCCCTCATAGGCTATCACTAATAAAACTAAGCTATGATTAGCTAAACAGTATCAAAAACAACTATTGGCACATGAGCTGTTATTGTAATAAAAAAGAAGTTCATAATTGAAAATAATAAAAAGACAAAGACCGTCTTTTCCAGACGGCCTTTTTCATAGGATTTAAAATTTGAATTATTAATTAAATGGACTATGAACTCTACATTATACATACAACCTATTTTAGGTCATAGTCAGCTTAGGCTTAAAATAGATATTACTTGATTTTGACTCATAGGGCACTTCTTCAAATTTAAGAATTTATTTAAAATAAACCTCTATTTTTTCAACAAAAAAACTCATTTATATACTAGTCTAATTCGAAAAAAATAATTTTGAAACAATAAAGACATGAGATTGAAATTAAAACAAGCCCCCCCCCTTATCAATTCAAAACTTTTCACATTAGTAAACTATTCCTTTGAATCAAAAAAGACTTGTAACCAATTTAACAACATTACTTATTATACTATAATAATACAATACCCCATGAAAATATTACTACTATCAATACTTATCCTCTCATCAAGCTTAAGCTATAATCAAACCAAAACAGTGAGTGGAAAAATCATTGCTGACAACCAACTAATTAGCCTAGGTCAAATCAGCATATACACTTTACCTGATTCAATTTTTATAAAAGGAACACTTTTGGATAGCTCAAAATTCACCACCACAATTAACCCTTCTGGAAGTGAAAAATTCTATCTAAAAATTTCAATTCCTGAATACACTATAAAACTAATTGACTTTAAATTAAATGAGCCTATCCTAGACTTAGGGGCAATTACATTAGAAAAAAGTATAAACTTAGAAACAGTTGATGTAACTTATAAAAAAGCAACTTTTGTAAGAACAATGGACGGCCTAAAGGTTAACGTTGAAGGAACAGAACTACAAAACTTAACCAACTTATTTGAAGTACTAAAAGCATCCCCTCAATTAACATCTCCTGATGATGAAGGTATTGAAATCATAGGAAAAGGAAGCCCATTAATATTAATAGACAGGCAATCCATAACTTCAAATGAAGAATTAAAAGCAGTACCAGCCGCTCAAATTGAGCGAATTGAAATAATCACACACCCTTCCGCTAGGTATAAAGCACAAGGAAGTAGTGGTGGCGTAATTGAAGTCTTTACAAAAAACTTTCACTTAGAAGGTTACAACATCACCATTGGTACAAACACTGGACTCAACACTAAACTTAAACCCACAGCAGGTTTAAGTTTAGGCATCAATCTTAAAAAAAACAAATTTTCAATAAATGGCTACCTAGGCGGAAACTACAGATCTCAAATCAGCTATGGCACATCTCACGGAGAAGCAACGGATGGAAGCGATAGAAAAACGGAATCAGACTTTACAACTACAGGAAGTAATATTTGGCAATATTACAATTTAAAATCAGCTTATCAAGTTAATAAAAATCAGCGTCTGACTGTTGGTGTAAGCGGTCATGGAAGCAATGGAAATAGCAACGGAAGAACATCAACTATTTACACTGTTGCAAATAATTATATATCTGACAGAATCAACACATCAATATACGAATACACATGGCTAAACAATAAAGCCTTTGCCAATTACACAATTCAGACTGACACTTTTAACAGTACACTTGAGATAAACTTCAATTACGTAAATAGGGTCAACAACAGCAACAGCGAATCATTAGGAGAATTTATGAATTACTTAGACAGCAATGAATCCAGCTTCAATATAAAAAATGCGGCGAGAGACATTCCTAACCTTGGCGAACTGAGCGTTAATTACGACCATTATTTCGATACTACACAATGGAAATTATCATACGGAGGTTCTGTTAGCACACTATTAAATAATAAAACATTTAACCAATCCGAACTACTTCAGAACAAATGGACTATTGACCCTTCTTTTTCAAATTCATACAACTATAGCGAATACAATAGTTCTCTTTATGTCGAACTCTCTAAGAAATGGAAAAAGTTTGGTTTTAAAGCAGGCATCAGAGGTGAACACACAAAACTAACTGGACACAGTACTTCTTTAAATAAAGAATTTATAGACTCAAGTTATACACTTCCCTTCCCTAACTTAGGAGTGCTATTTGAACCTAACCCAAAGGTAGGTATCACATTATTCTATAACTCCGGAATTGACCGTCCCCAGTTCTCCAATTTTGATCCATTTATACGAATACAAGATAGTTTATCTATTCAATATGGAAACCCATATCTATTACCCTCATATGAACATAGCGCAGGAATAGAAATCGATCTATTTTACTCATACAATATCTCACTAACCTATAACCACACTAGCAAACCAATAAGTACACTATCCTTTATTGAAGACAGCTCATTTACGAGAGAAACAACGCCATGGAACGCTTTAAAGGAACAAAGCATAGAAGGAAGCTTAAGTTTACCAATCAAACTTAAATGGCTACATGGTTGGAATTCGTTTTGGCTAGATTATTCAAAATATACCTTTACCACTGAATTTAACAGAGACCCTTTCTTCAATTTAACATACGGCGCTTATTCGAGTCTAACTTTTACACTTCCTAAATCATGGACCATCTCTAATAGATTACGTGTAAGTAAATGGGGAGGCGCCGAAAGCACATCCAACGCTACTATAAACTGGGGAATTAGGTTAACCAAAAAATTGATAGCTAACAAGCTGCAGATTTATTTCAATGTTGGTAATATTATTCCAACGAAAAATAAACGCTCACAATTTTCAGGAAACTATACATACACTTCAAATTCTCAACGAAATTTCACAACATTTAAACTAGGTATTCATTACAAATTTGGAAGATTAAAAGCTAACACAAACATTAAAGAAAGCTCATCTAAACAATCTGGTAGATTGTAAAATCACAATTCGTATCTCGAGAAACTTATAAACACTTTTAACCTTTATTATTGAAATTATGAAAAAAGCCTACTTTATCTTTATAACTATTGTCTTTATCTCTTCTGCATTCGTTCACACTAATAAAACAACTTGGACCAGGAATATCAACACCCCTCATTCTCCATTAAACTTAAACAATTATAAAGACTCAATTTCACAAGGTGCTTTTAAAGAAAAATTTATTAAAGAATGGGTATTAAAAAACAGAAGTATATTTGATAGTGTCCTGATTTTACAACATAAAGAATTAGTTAATCCTAATACCTATAATGGAATAAAATTTACTTTTACAGATAAAAAATTGAACTATAATGTCTTTAATACGAGAAAAAAATGTGGAAATGGAAGGTTTTTTATTAATTCTTGTAATTGGAATGTTTTAGAAAAAAATATCAATCTATTTTTTACTGGAGGATATTTAATGTATTCAAGATTCACTTACGAATGTACTTACGAATTGATAAATTATAGTAAAAATGAAATGAGTCTAAAAATCGTTGATATTCTAAGAAAGGAAGAATCAGATTTCCATTGAAACAAAAATGCCAATAAAAATTGGATCAAAAAAAAAGCATCTCAATTAAGAAATGCTTTTTGTGGGCAATGAGGGACTCGAACCCCCGACCCCCTCGGTGTAAGCGAGGTGCTCTGAACCAACTGAGCTAATTGCCCGATAAAATTTTATTCGCAATACTTTAATAAAAAAAGCATCTCAATTAAGAAATGCTTTAGTGGGCAATGAGGGACTCGAACCCCCGACCCCCTCGGTGTAAGCGAGGTGCTCTGAACCAACTGAGCTAATTGCCCGATAAAATTTTACTCTACAACTCTTTCGTTGCGGGTGCAAATATAGATATAATATATTTATAAACAATAAAAAATTAAATTATTTTTTCCAGTAAAAAGAAACTTCCAAAGATTATAATTAAATCATTAGCGCTACTAGTTTGTTTAGCAACACTTAACGCTTTTTCAGGAGTCAAATGTAATGAGAAATTTAAATTATTCTTTTTTGCATTATTATTCAATCCGTCTAACCTCATACTTCTTTCTGAATCAAATTCAGTAAAATAATACGTAGCATCCTGTGGAAACAAAGACATAATTTCTTCTACATCTTTATCAGATGACGTTCCATAAATACAATGTAAGTTTTCAAAATTAAGAAGACTTAGTTCTTCAAATAGATTTCTTATACCATCCTGATTATGCGAAGCATCAATAAGTACATCAGGTGAACTAGAAATTTTATCTAACCGACCAATAAAACCAGTGTTATTCTTTATACGCGTTAAAGCTAAATTAGTTTTAGTATCATCAATGTACCAACCTATTTGCTTTAATCGAGTTATTACCTCTAGAGCTAGTGAGCAATTTTTTTGTTGAAACTGACCCAATAAGTCCGTTTTAATATCTGAACGCTGTTGTGTTAAGTATAATTGACTTTTGCACGCCTTAGCTTTATCAACAAACACATCATAAGTGTCTTCTTGATATTCTCCAATTACAACTGGCGTATTAGGCTTAATGATACCAGCTTTCTCTCCTGCAATTTCTTTTAAAGTAGTCCCTAAAAAATTAGTATGGTCGATACCTATATTTGTAAGTACTGACACTTCAGGTTGAATTACATTAGTTGAATCTAATCGCCCACCTAAGCCTGTTTCAATGATTGCAATATCACACTCTTGTTCTGAAAATAGAGTAAAAGCCATAGCTGTACAAATTTCAAAAAATGAGGGGTTTAATTCATCAAAAATAGCTTTATTAGTCGTTACAAAATCAACAACCGCTTGCTCGTCAATTAAAGCACCATTTATCTTTATACGTTCCCTAAAATCTTTTATGTGCGGACTAGTAAACAATCCTACCTTGTAGCCATTCTCAATTAATATAGACGCAAGTATATGTGAAGTTGATCCTTTACCATTTGTACCAGCCAAATGAATAGTCTTTAACTTTTGGTGCGGATTACCCAACTTGCTTAACAATTCAGTTATAGAATGTAAACCCGGTTTATACGCTTTTGCCCCAACCTTTTGATAATTGGCTAATTGATTGAATAAGTAATTAATTATTGAATTATAGTTCACTATTCTTTTGTGAAATTATAAGTGACTGAACCTACAAATTGATTAGGTGCTCCTAATAATTTTTCATACAATCTCGTTTTAGCATACCGTTTAGCTAAACCAATCAATGTATTACTTGGCGTGTTAGTTTTAGAATTTAACTTCACAGAAACAACTTCTCCTTTGTCATTTACCCATATATCAATCACAACTTTACCTTCTTCTTGAGTTTGAACAGGTAAACCACCTTTATCAATACATTTTCTATTCAAATTCTCTTTTCCCATTCCAGGCCCTACTCCAGAACCACCATCACCTTCAACACCATCACCATCACCAAATCCAGAGCCACCGCCGTTACCGCCAGTTGTACCGCCTCCACCACCAGGAAAACCTAATGAATTATCTACAGGGTCTGGTTTAGTCTCTTGAGTATTTGAGCTTGTACTACTTGAACCTTGACCACTAGGCACTACAACAGGAGATTCATCTTGTGTATCTACTTGTTCAGCTGATTCAGTTACAGTTTCTTCCACAACCTCTTCAGTTACTTCTTGACTTGCAGCACTTCCGCCTTCTAATTCACCGCCAAATTCTAATTCAATAATTTCTTCTTGAAGCGGAGGATCTGGTTCATCTAAACTCACTAACAAAAAGAAAAGTAACATTAACATCATAAAAATAAGTGCAGCATATGCAGCCTTTCTATTATCTTTTTCTTTCAACGATCCTATAAATCCCATAACTTGCCCTCCTTAGTTTTAATGATTATTTTATATTACTACTTTTTATATGTTAAAACTGGTTTCCAGTCTTTTTGCTTAGCTGTACTAATTAAATTGAATATTGATTCATAAGACGCTTTTTTGTCTCCACTTATTTTCAAAGAAGGAATAGTTTGCTCAGCTATTTTACTTGCTAAAATTGGCACTATTTCTTCTAAAGAATAAATCGTTGTCATGTTATCGTCTAGGAAGTATTCACTTTGCGCATTTACCCCTACTTCAACCAATGCATCCTTTTGAGTAGTTGGTAAACTTTTACCCGTTGGTAAATCAACTGGTAACGCATGTTTAGCCATTGTACTCATAATGATAAAAAATATCAACATCAAGAATACTAAATCCGTCATTGATGACATACCATCATCTGAATCGCCCCCTTTATTTCTTCTTCTGTTTAAGCTCATATTGATACTAATTAACTATTACTACACTTACTTTCCTGGTTCGTTCAATAAATCTAAAAATTCGATTGAAGCACCTTCCATTTCATGAATTACTTCAGATACTTTTGTATCTAAATAATTGTATGCTACTTTAGCCATAATACCAACAACTAAACCTGCAATCGTAGTCATCATTGCTTCCATAATACCACCAGAAATTGTAGATAACTCAACTGATGTTTCAAACTTCATAGCATGAAACACTCTTACCATTCCCAAGGTTGTTCCTAAAAACCCTATCATTGGTGCAATACCAGATGCAGTTCTTAAAAAACTTAACCTTTTTTCTAATTGATAAATTTCTTGATTACCCACGTTTTCAATAGAAGACATGATATCTTGTTGAGAGCTACCAATTCTAGAAATCCCTTTTGCTACCATTCTAGCTGCAGGATTATCTGTTTGATTACATAAATCAACTGCAGAATCTAGCTTTCCTGACATTAAATAATCCTTAACTCTTGGCATAAAATCTTTTTCATCTTTAGATGATTTATTTATAGCCAAAAATCTTTGTACAAATATGAATACAGTCATTATTGACAATGCAAACAAAGCTATCATCACCAACAAGTTAGATATACTTATCTCCCCTGTTTGTGAGTCTTTACCAATGATTAAATCCCAAACACTAACTTCTTTAGTCAATTCAGTTAACCCTACTACTGTAGAATCAGCAACCATTGTAGTTGCTTCTTGTAATACTAATATTGCACTCATAAAAATTTATTTTTTTCTCCTAAAATGATCAAGGATTAATTATTTAACGTACTATTTGTCTTTTAGTTACACTGCTGCCATTCCAGAAAAACCGAAATAATATACAGCTGCACCTGCCAAGAAACCAACTAAGGCTAACCAAGCGATATTTTTTAAGTACCAAAAGAAAGATATCTTTTCCATCCCCATTGCAACTACACCTGCAGCCGAACCAATAATTAACATAGAACCACCAGTTCCAGCAGAATAAGCAATAAAATGCCAAATTGAATTATCTGTTCCAACCACATTAACATCATACATTCCCATACTTGCTGCTACTAAAGGCACATTATCAATAACTGCTGAACCAGCACCTAACAACATGATAAATACATTAGAATCCATTGATGCTTGAACATCTTGACCAAAGCTAAAAATTAACCCTAAAGATTCTAAAGCTGCTACTGTCATTAAAATCCCTAGAAAGAATAAGATTGAAGGCATTTCAATTTTTGCTAATGCTTTAAAGGTAGGACTGTGATGTCCATGAGCACTTGATTCACTATTTGCATTTTCTAATTGAGTTATAGAGAACTGTCTATGACTAACAATTTCTGCTACCATTGAAACAATCCCTAAAGACAACATCATCCCTAAGTAAGGAGGTAGGTGCGTCACCGTTTTAAAAACAGGAACAAACACAATCATTCCTAACCCTAAGAATAACATTAACGAGCCTTTTGGATTTGATTTCCCATTATCTTCAGGAGATTCAAAAGTTCCTTTAAAAGCAGGTAAAAAACTAGCGATAAATGTAGGTATAACCATACACACTAAAGAAGGTACAATTAATAACTTTACTAACATTCCTGCAGTTACTTTTTCACCCATCCATAACATTGTAGTTGTTACATCACCTATTGGAGACCAAGCACCACCAGCATTAGCCGCTATAATAATCATACCAGCATACCAAACTCTTTCCTTACTGTCAGCTAATAATTTTCTTAGAATTGTTATTAAAACAATAGTTGCCGTCAAGTTATCAATAATTGCAGATAATACAAATGCTAAAATTGCAACAATCCAAAGTAAAGTACTTTTTTTATTAGATTTAATATATCCTTTAATTGTAGTAAACCCTTCGAAATGATCAATAATTTCAACGATTGTCATTGCTCCAATTAAGAACATTAAAATCTCACATGTCTTACCAAAATGATGCAATAAAGTCCCTTCCATTAGATGCATTCTTCCCTCATGATCTAAGCTCGTAAAATGCTCATTCATTAAAGCACTTTCATGTGAATCAAACCAATTCGTAAATCCGTCAATACCAAAAGACACTAACGCCCAAGCAATTGACATCATTAATAAAGCTGGAATTAATTTATCTACTTTTAATGCATGTTCTGCTGTAATCCCAACATACCCAAGGATAAATACAACTACAATTAATAATTCTATACTCATTTTATTTACGTTTTAATTTTTACTATTTATTTTACTAACTTGTTTAAAGCTATTTCAAATGCTGTTTTAGCAATATTCGTTTTGATTGGATTTTTAGCGTGTGCTGCAACCATTGCTTCTCTAATAACATTAGAAGTATCTAAAAAGATTCCTTTATCAGTTAATTCTTTAATATCATTACTCATTAAGTAAGCAAATACTCTTGCCATACCACAATTAGAAATAAAATCAGGAATTACAGCAATATTGTTATCTGTAAAATCAGCAATTGGTCCAAAGAAAATTTCTTTATCTGCAAACGGAACATTCGCTCCTGCAGACACAACCTCTAATCCAGATTTTATCATTCTGTCAATTTGATTTTTAGTAACCAACCTTGAAGCAGCACATGGTAAAAACACATCAGATTTAATATCCCATATTTTTTCATTTACCTCATCAAATGACATCATATTTGGTGCATTTAATTCGTTACCATTCTTATTTAAGAATAAGTCAGTAATTTCTTCAAAAGAAAATCCATTTTCATTGATTACTCCACCAACTCTATCAATAATACCAACAACTTTAGCCCCATATTGAGCCAAATAGAATGCTGCAGCAGAACCAACGTTCCCCCAACCTTGAATTACCACTTTTTTATCTTTCACATCACCACCCCAAATTGAGTAATAATGCATAACTGACTGAGCAACACCGTAACCAGTGATCATATCAGCAACAACATATTTTCTATTTACATCTGGTGTAAGATCAGTATCTTCAATTACTTTTAATACCCCTTGTCTTAATTGACCAATTCTATTAATTTTTTGAGATTCTCTAGGTTGAAAGTGTCCGTTAAACACACCCTCTTGCGGATGCCAAACACCACAATCTTCAGTCATTGGAATTACTTCATGAATTTCATCTACATTTAAATCACCACCAGTTCCGTAATAATGTTTAAGTAAAGGAGTAACCGCAGCATACCATCTTCTTAAAACACCTTCTTTACGTGGATCTTTTGGATCAAAATTAATTCCAGATTTCGCTCCTCCAATTTGAGGACCTGCCACTGTAAACTTAACTTCCATTGTTTTTGCTAGAGACTCAACTTCACGTTTGTCCAATCCTATTCTCATTCTAGTACCACCACCAGCAGCACCACCTCTTAAAGAGTTAATTACAACCCAACCAATTGCTTCAGTTTCTGGATCTTTCCATTCAAAAACTATTTCTGGTTGTTTATTCTCGAATTTTTCTAGTAAATTAATCATGTCGTTAAGTTTTAAACGCGCTAAATTAATAAGAATTTTTCACTTAGAAACAGATATATATCATATTCACCTATTATTGTTTAATAACATAAAAATCTAACTCTGCATTTTTGATAATTATGGATAAGCTATCACACCTAAAACAGAACTTTTAACCGCACCAGTTACTGACTTTAAAACATTTATTTGATTATCAATTCTAAGCACACCTAAGAATGCGAAAATTAAAGCTTCTTTAAAATCAACTATTTCATTTGACGGAATAGTAATCGTTTTTGTTGTTTGGCTATTAATTAATTCAATTATAAATGTATTATACACTCCTCCTCCAGTAATCAAGATTGAATTTCCATTAATCGAATTTATTATACTCGATAATTGCTCAGCAATGTGGTGAGAAAACGTGTGTAACTTATCCTCAATAGAATAGTTACCATTTTTAATAATAGGCAAACAATAGCTATTAAACCACTCGATCCCTAAAGACTTAGGAAAAGGCAATTGATAATATTCCAATTTATTCAATTCACTCAATAAATCATTTATTAACACACCATTTCTTGCAATTTCTCCTGACGAATCATAATCTAAACCTAGCTGATTAGCTAAATAATTTAACCCCATATTGAAGGGACAGATATCAAAAGCTATTCTTTCATTATTTTTCTTGAATGAAATATTTGCAATTCCTCCAAAATTTATACACGCGTCAAACTCAGAAAATAATAATTCATCTCCTACTGGAACTAATGGCGCACCTTGACCTTGAAGAGAAACGTCTTTTGATCGAAAATCATAAACCACTGGTAATTGAGTTTCATTAGCAATTTCAAGTCCACTACCGATTTGTAATGTAAATCCTTTTTCAGGTTGATGAAATATTGTATGGCCATGACTAGCTATATAATCAACATTAAGGTTATTTGATTTTATGAATTGTTTAGTTAACCCACCAAACAACCGCCCCAACCCTACATCAAACTGTAGTAAATCTTCAGAAGACATTTTGGTTGCATTCTGAAATTTAGCTTTCAATTTTTCAGAATAATTTATAGTTTCAGAATTCAATATTTCAAACTCCCACTTATTATTTATTAGCTGAAAATTAGCAGCACATAAATCTAAACCATCTAAAGAAGTTCCTGACATTACCCCTATTATTGTTGTCTTTTTCATATAAATTTCTTTTATAATCTTATTATGCACGCACATAAAGCATACGCTATCACTTACA
>Ga0209292_1005231_pt1 | contig 13328 bp, 9 predicted proteins | sample GOMGulsemesocosm_2_FD_184634 | JGI IMG/M metagenome (GOLD analysis project Ga0209292, IMG submission 184634) | Methane-oxidizing microbial communities from mesocosms in the Gulf of Mexico - GOM9C Gulf of Mexico (SPAdes) (version 2) | ecosystem: Environmental > Aquatic > Marine > Cold seeps... | reverse complement strand
CGATATCACCACTAAATTTACTTTGCGCTAACGCTGCCAAAAAAGCGAGATATTCTGATTTTACTGCATCCTGATAACTTAATACGGGGATCATCATCCATTCCCTTGTGACAATTTTCAACTAAATACAGTGTAACATGAGTGAATTAATTACTCTCCCTATAGATAAAGGCTAAATTTATCTCTCTTATAACGACAGTCCATTAGGCAAGGTATTCACCTAAAATTAACGATTTTAATGCCAATATACGTTTTATATAACATAATAGTAACATCAACTATTATTTGGCTTGTGGTTTAAACCTTGAAAAATGCCATAAACGACATTTACTACATAACTTATACGTTGATCAAATCTGAGCTTCAATAGGGGTTACTTCATTGACATCTCAGACAAAATTATTAGGAAATATTCAAAATGCGTGTTGCTTTAAGAGCCCTTGCTGTGAGTTGTATTCTAATTAGTAATGCAACCCAAGCAACTGAAAAAGAACAACAAAACAATACAGTAGTCAATCTACAGATAGCACTTAAAAGTGTTCAGTCTGAATATGACGTATTCAACGAATTACTCGCTGTGGTGAATGACGATATAGCGATAGAGAAAAGCAAATTAACAAACATAAGAATGCAAAAAAAAATGCTTTCTCGGAACACGGAAAAAGCCTTAGCCCAAATGAATGCCCAATATCAATTAATGATTGATAACCCACTACAAGATATCACTGCATCACAAAAAAACTATCGCGCCGCAATTCAGCAACAGGAAAAATATAATCTATTAATTAAAGATTCAGTTACAACCCTAGCGCAACTCAGCAAACAATTATCCGAAAAGAATATTGAACGCATGCGGCTACTAAATCAACGTGAAACAATCAGCGAAGAGATAAACATTGCACGTATTAATCGTTTGAAAAATGAGATACAAGAAACTCAATCACAGAACATTAGCCAAAGTGTTAACTGTGATCTAGAAACGTCATTCACGAAATGTATTGATCGTAGTAACCGATTGAGTAAGCAAGAGATTTCAAAAACGTATTTAAATACAATTTTTAACTCAGTAACAGAGTCCAAACTAGTCAATCAATATAAAGCTAACTCTAGCGCTCATGTAAAACTGATAAGTCATAAAATATTAACGAGCGAATTCAGCGGGCAAGGTACTTATAACTCAACCATACGGGTAACAGTACAAGGAGTATTACCAAAAAATGAAGCCTGCAAACTATTAAACATTTCAATTCGCTATTGTGCAGCTCAAGCATCGCAAATAGTACTACCCGACATAAAAAAGAAGCTTAAAGATAATAAAGACGCGTTGTATCAACTCACTATTCGCTCTAACAAATATGATGATGAAGTATTCATTGATGGCGTGAGCTATGGTTCTAGTAAGCTTTCAGTAATGCTGCCACCAGGTGCCCACCATGTCATAATAAAAAAATCGAACTACATCGATTTTGAACAACATGTTAAATTAAAAAACAACATGATGTTAAGAGCTAAGTTAGTGAAAGCCACCGTTTTACTAAAAAATGGTCAAGCAGTACAAGACTTATTAGCTTCTGGTGAACGTGGGCCAGAATTAATTTCGGTGCCAGCTGGCAAATTAACAACATCTGTAGATAAAACAAATCACCAACCTATCAAAGCCTTCTCAGTCGGTAAGAATCCGATCACTGTCGCTGATTTTAAACGTTTTGTTAACGCCAGCAACTATATTACAACCGCAGAGTCAGGTAGTGGTTGTGTCGAATATGTTAACGGAAAAGAAACATATAATGCCAATTTAAACTGGCGCCAGCCAGGTTTTTCGCAGACTGACGAGCATCCAGTTGTCTGTATTAGCTCTACAGACACCAATGCATACTTAGCTTGGTTATCAAAAGCAACAGGTCAAAAATACCGCTTACCGAATAACGGTGAATGGGAATATGTAGCGCGAGCAGGCAGTAACGACAACTACTGGTGGGGCAATAATGCAGGAAACTCAAAAGCCAATTGCGCTTATTGTGGCAGTCAATGGTCAAATAAAAGTACCGCGCCAGTACGATCATTTAAAGCCAACAAATTTGGCCTATATGATACCGTAGGTAACGTTTGGGAACGAACCAGTGGAGATAGTTTAGTGGCAAGAGGCGGCGCTTGGAACTTCACACCAAAACTTGCTCAGGTTGATGTTCGCTTAGAACTAAGACCCAATTTTCGCGCTAATTATGTTGGCTTTAGAGCGCTACGTGAAAACGAACATTAGCAGTACGACAAGCCTCAAAAGATATTGACTCAGACATAACTTAAAACGCCCGGTGTAGTGCATCGGGCGTTTTGTATTCTAAGACCCCAGCAGATAAGAATTAACTTAATTTCCCTGATGACTTAATACGGGCTCCATCATCTATTCCCTTGTGACAATTTCAACTAAATACATTGTAACATGAGTGAATTAACTCCCTTCCCATAGATAAAGGCTAAATTTATCTCTCTAATAACGTATAAGCATTAACCTAAAACCCACTATTTTAATCGTAATATATGATTTACGTAACATAATATTAAAATCAAACTATTGTTTAACTTGCGGTTTAACGCCTTAAGAAATAATATACGTAACATTTACTACATAACTTATACGTTAGTCAGTTCTGGGCGTAGATGAGGGTTCTTTTCATTGTCATCTCAGACAACATCAATAGGAAATATTAAAAATGCGTGTTGCTTTAAGAGCCCTTGCAGCGAGTTGTATTTTGATTATGAATACAGCTCAATCCACTGAAACAAGCCAACAAAATAACACTGTAGGCAATTTACAAACAGAGCTTAAAAGTATTCAATCTGAATATGACACATTTATCACATCACTCGCTGTGATCAATGACAGTATAGCTATCGAGAATACCAAATTAGCACAAGCAAGAACGCAAAGAAAAGCACTTGTTGGACAAACAGCAAAAGCCTTGACGCAAATGAATGCGCAGTATGCATTGATGATTGATAATCCAATGCAAGACATCACCACGTCACAGAATGACTACCGCTATGCAATTCAGCAGCAGCAAAAAAATAAACAATTCATTAAAGATTCTGTTGCTACCCTAGCGCAACTCAATAAACAAGTTTCAGAGAAAAATATTGAGCGTGTTAGACTACTAAATCAACGTGAAACAATCAGTGAAGAGATAAAAATTTCACGTATAAACCGCCTGAAAAATGAGATGCAACAAGCTCACTCACTCGATATTAACCAAAGCGTTAGTTGTGATCTGCAAACTTCATTCTCAAAATGTATCACTCGTAGTAATCTATTGGGTAAGCAAAAAGCCTCAAAAACGTATTTAAATACGCTATTTAACTCAGTAACAGAAGCTAAACTAGTCAGTAAACATAAGACGAACTCTAAGGCGCATGTTAAATTATTAGGTCACAAAGTTTTAACCAGTGAATTCAGTGGTCAAGGTACTTATAGCTCAACCATACAGGTGAAAATGCAAGGCGTTTTACCAAAGAATGAGGCGTGTAAGCTGTTAAATATCTCGACTCGTTACTGCGCAGAACGATCACCGAAAATAGAACAAGCAACCGCAAAAGCGGATAACAGCGATAATAAAGGTGCGTTATATGAACTCACCATCCGTTCTAACCAATATGATGATGAAGTATTCATTGATGGCGTTAGCTATGGTTCGACCAAACTTTCAGTGATGTTATCACCAGGCCCCCACCATATCGTCGTAAAAAAACCGAACTACGTGGATTTTGAACAAAATGTTAAACTAAAAAACAACCTGATGGTAAGAGCAGAACTAATTAAAGCCTCCGTGTCATTGAAAAATGGTCAGGCTGTACAAGACTTTTTGGCCTCAGGTGAGCGCGGTCCAGAATTAATCGCTGTGCCAGCAGGCCAATTAACAGCATCAGCAGATAGCGGCATTGAACAAGTCAAAAAGCAAATTATCAAGGCTTTCTCAGTAGGTCAAAACCCTATCACTGTCGCTGATTTCAAGCGTTTTGTTAATGCCAGTAACTATACGACCGCGGCAGAATCAGGTAATGGTTGCATGGAGTACCTTGACGGTAAAGAAACATATAATGCCGACTTAAACTGGCGCCAACCTGGTTTCAAACAGACCGATGAGCATCCTGTTGTCTGTATCAATTCAGCCGATACTAACGCTTACTTAACTTGGTTATCAAAAGCAACAGGCCAAAAATACCGTTTACCTAATAATAGCGAATGGGAATATGTGGCACGTGCAGGCAGTAGCTACAACTACTGGTGGGGTAACGATGTGGGCAACTCAAAAGCCAATTGTGCTTATTGTGGCAGCCAATGGTCAAATATAGGTACCGCGCCAGTACAATCATTTAAAGCCAACAAATTTGGCCTATATGATACAGTAGGTAACGTTTGGGAACTAACCGGTGGAAATAATTTAGTGGCAAGAGGCGGCGCTTGGAACTTCACTCCAAAACTTGCTCTGGTTGATACTCGCTTAGAACTAAAACCCAATTTTCGTGCTAATTATGTTGGTTTTAGAGTGCTACGCGAAAACTAAAATCAACAGTACGACAAGCCTCAAAAGATATTGACTCAAATATCACTTAAAACGCCCAGTGTAGCACATCGGGCGTTTTGCATTTTAAGCCCCCCATAGAAAAAACCTAAATTAATCTCCCTTATAAACTCTCACCATTTTAGGGAATTAAAGTCATATTTTCACAATTTCGGTGCATGATTACCGCTATATAGGCCGATTTCCCTACTTATACGCTGGTACTATACTTGCTTAAGTATATACGACCCTAGATGGATATAAAGGTATGTAATATGAACTCACTATTAACCGCCCTGCTCAGCGGAGCACTCATTCTTTGCACCTTGATTAGCTTATGCTTCCTCTTACTGCAAATGCAGCAACAACAGCATAACCGCCGGCAGTTACAGCTCGATGGTTTAATTAAGCTCAATATCATACGTAAATTATTAACACGTATGCAGCAACATCGTGGGCTATCAAATGGAATTTTACACGGCGAAGTAGATCTAAAGGCGCGTTTAGACGCGGTAACAGAACAGATAAATCAATTAAATATAGAAATCATCGATATGTACCCTGATTTATTAGAAAATGAACGCTGGCAAGCCATGACTGACCATTGGCAACGTTTATCCATCGATTACTTCAACTTAAATATTAGGAATAATCTCGAGCAACACAACAAGTTAGTATTAAATTTACTCTATCTTATCAACGATATTGCGTTTGATAATAAGCTACATCAACTCAATAATGAGAATAGCGAATCAATCCAATTCTTATGGCAAGAGTTACTGTTTACTGCAGAAAGCATTGCACAAATACGCGCGCTAGGCACAGGAATTGCGGCAGCCAAAGTCTGTACACGCGCAGAGCGTATTCGACTTAACTATCTTTGCCAGTCGTTAGAACAAAGTATCAATATTCAAAACAATCCAGACTACTTATTAAAAATATCTCATTTGCTCAAAGTGATTGATAGTGAAATTATGATTAGTCGACCAACAATAAAAGCGGACCGTTTTTTTAATATTGCGACAGAGTCCATCGATATGATTTTAGTCCATTTTGACAATCAACTTAACAATGTCGAATATCAACTGCACACATCGACAGGCATAAATAAGTACGCGGCATAACCAATAAAAAAACCCCAAACCAGTGCTAATTAACACTAATTTGGGGCTTTTATCTATATTAAACTAAACAGGTTTAAACACGCTTAATTTATTTAGCGTGTTTATCCGCTAGGTATAACCAAGTACTTAATACTGTATCAGGGTTTAACGATACGCTGTCAATACCTTGTTCAACTAACCAAGCAGCGAAGTCGTCATGATCCGATGGACCTTGACCACAAATACCAACGTATTTACCCGCTTTCTTAGCCGCTTTAATTGCCATTGATAACAGTACTTTCACCGCTTCATTACGTTCATCAAACAAATGAGAGATAATACCTGAATCACGATCCAGACCCAGTGTTAGCTGTGTTAAATCGTTTGAACCAATCGAGAAACCATCGAAGTACTGTAGGAACTTATCAGCCAGTAATGCATTTGAAGGCAGCTCGCACATCATGATAACGCGTAAACCGTTCTCACCACGTTTCAGACCGTGTTCAGCTAATAAATCGATAACTGATGCAGCTTCGCTTAATGTACGCACGAATGGGATCATGATTTCAACATTGGTGAGTCCCATGTCATTACGAACGCGTTTAATCGCTTCTGTTTCTAGTGCGAAACAATCACGGAAATCTTCAGAGATATAACGTGATGCACCACGGAAACCTAACATTGGGTTTTCTTCTTCAGGCTCGTAACTCTCACCACCGACCAAGTTAGCGTATTCGTTTGACTTAAAGTCAGACATACGCACAATTACTTTTTTCGGGTAGAAAGCCGCAGCCAAGGTTGAAATACCTTCTTGCAGCTTAGCAATATAGAATTCAACTGGTGATGCATAACCCGCGATCATTTCATTGATTTCAGCTTGCAGCTCTGGCGATTGCTTATCAAAGTTAAGCAGCGCTTTCGGGTGAATACCGATCATACGGTTAATGATGAACTCAAGACGTGCTAGACCAACACCTTCGTTTGGTAATGCAGCAAAATCAAATGCACGATCAGGGTTACCCACATTCATCATTACTTTTACTGGAATTTCCGGTAAGTTAGCAATTTCTGAAGCCGTTTCACGGAAAGGTAAGATACCTTCGTAGATAAAACCTGTGTCGCCTTCAGCACAAGATACTGTTAGCTCTTGACCATTGACGATAAGGTCTGTCGCGTTACCACAACCAACAACAGCAGGGATACCCATTTCACGTGCAATAATTGCAGCGTGACAAGTACGCCCACCACGGTTTGTTACGATTGCAGAAGCACGTTTCATGATAGGTTCCCAATCTGGGTCTGTCATGTCTGTTACTAATACGTCACCTTCTTGTACTTCATCCATTTGATCAATTGATGAAATAACTTTAGCAGGACCCGCGCCAATCTTACCGCCAATCGCACGGCCTTCTGTAACCACCGCTGATTTAGCGTCTAAGTGGAAACGTACCATAATTTGCTTATCTTCACGGCTACGTACGGTTTCTGGACGTGCTTGAACGATATAAATTTTTCCATCAATCGCATCTTTAGCCCATTCGATATCCATCGCATGCCCGTAATGTTTTTCGATGATCACAGCTTGTTTCGCCAGTTCCATTACTTCTTCATCAGTAATAGAGAATTGACGTGACTTGCTTGCTTCGACATCCACAATTTGAACTTGTTTGCCATGCCCTTCGTCAGCAGAATAGATCATTTGGATCTGTTTGCTACCGATGTTACGACGTACAACCGCAGGGTTGCCTTTAGCAAGTGTTGGTTTATGAACATAAAATTCATCAGGGTTAACAGCCCCCTGTACAACCATTTCACCAAGACCGTATGAAGAAGTAATAAATACTACATCTTCAAAACCAGACTCAGTATCAATAGAGAACATCACACCAGATGATGCTTCATCACTACGCACCATGCGTTGAATACCCGCAGATAATGCCACGCCACGGTGGTCATAACCAGAATGTACGCGATAAGAGATAGCACGGTCATTAAAGAGTGATGCAAATACGTGTTTAATTGCAACAATAATGTTGTCATAACCACGTACGTTTAAGAATGTTTCTTGCTGACCAGCAAATGATGCATCAGGCATATCTTCAGCTGTTGCCGAAGAACGTACTGCAAATGATGCTTGCTCGCCTGCTTCACCAGCTAGTACTTCATAGCTTTCAGCAATAGCGGTTTCTAATTCAGGTTGGAAAGGTGTGTCAATGATCCACTGACGAATGGTAGCACCCGCTTTAGTTAGCGCTGCAATGTCATCAACGTTGAGATCGTCAAGTAGTGCATAAATTTTATCGTTTACACCACTTTGCTCTAAAAACTGATTAAACGCATCAGCGGTAGTCGCGTAACCACCAGGAACTTGCACGCCTGCGCCAGCTAAGTTACTGATCATCTCACCTAGAGATGCGTTTTTGCCGCCAACTCGTTCTACGTCGTTCATTCCAAGTTTTTCGTACCCAATTACGTACTCTATCACGGCAGTTCTCCAGTATTAAATCTATCTCAAAAATGATTTTAATTGTGAACGATATTCGATATTGCTCACATATTATCAATGCAAAATAATCATCTTGCTTTCCTTAGTGTTTTTAATCATACACAGCTATTAATTTCAATGTAAGATACTAACTTAGAAAATTTCATCTGTTTATGAAAAGGATAAAGTTAATGCAAACTGTTTTTTATGTCTCTGATGGCACGGCGATCACCGCTGAAGTCTTTGGTCACGCGCTTCTAAGCCAATTTCCGATCGAATTTGATCAGCATACTTATCCCTTTATCGAAACCGAAGAAAAAGCAAAATATGTTACTCAAAAAATTAATGAACATGTTGCTAAAACAGGACAGAAGCCACTCGTGTTTCATTCGATAGTTTCATCTGAAATAAGGACAATTATCGAATCAAATGAAGGCCATTCTCACGACTTTCTAAGTACATTTGTGGCGCCGCTTTCTGAGCAATTAAATATCAAGGCAGAACCAAAATCACACCGTACACATAGCCTTAAAAATGACACTTATGATGCCCGTATTGAAGCGGTCAATTATGCCCTCGCCAACGATGATGGCATTACCTGTAAAGATTACGATGATGCAGATTTAATCTTAGTCGGTGTATCACGTAGTGGCAAAACACCAACCAGTTTATATCTGGCATTACAGTTTGGTATCAAGACTGCCAACTACCCATTTATTGCCGATGATATGGATCATTTGAAACTGCCACCAGCATTAAAACGCAATAAACATAAAATATTTGGCTTAACCATCGATGTGAAGCGTCTGCAAGATATTCGTAGTGAACGTATTGCTAACAGTACTTATGCGTCACTACGTCAATGCAAATTAGAAATTTCGGAAGTGGAATACTTATACCGTAGCGAAAAAATTCCATACATTAACAGTACGTCATTTTCGGTTGAAGAGATCGCCACCAAGATCTTAGATAAGAAAGGGCTTAAACGTCGTATTTATTAATACCTCATTTATGTTAGTCATAATGGATAACGCGAGTGAGCTAACGTTATCCATTACATTGCATATTAAGCGTGTAATTCTTGTTGTAGTAAACGCCATACCGATGGATCATTCACTGCCAGATCATAACGAACAACATGAATATCGTCTTGAGCTCCCTGCTTTAAAATACGGTTGACAGGCACCACTTCCATCACTGAGTTGGTAATAAAAACTTCATCGGCACCCAGTACATCAGTAATAGTGTAATCTCCGGTTTTCAGTGTCAAACCCAGTTTATTCAATAAGTTTAAAATGTGCGTTTTCATCACACCTTCAATACCACTGCGCTTAGTACTCGGTGTATAGATTTTATCCCCAATAACCCAAAACACATTGGCTACAGATGTCTCGATAACATAACCGTCTGTCGAGCAAACCAGTCCATCAGCCATGCCATTAGCATCGAGTTCTTGCTTAATCATCACCTGGTCAAGTCTGTTTAACGTCTTCAATCCGGCTAATACTGGGTTCACCGTTTGTTGATATTGGCAAAGCATTAATTCAATACCCACACGCGCCCATTCACTGTATTGCGCAGGAATAGATCGATGCTGTAAAAACCAATTTGCGCTACTGCAATCTAACGTACCGTAACCACGACCCCCCTCGCCTCGGGTAATGGTGACTTTTAATACCCCGCCTTGTAATGCCAGTGCTTGCTGAGTGATAGCAGCGACCAGCTCATCCCATTCGGTAAACTCGATTGCGAGCACTGCACACGCCTGTTGTAAACGTGCCAAGTGTAAATCGAGTAGTAAGGCTTGCCCTGCAGCTATCTTAATGGTGGTAAAGTGCCCGTCTCCAAAGTTAAAACCACGGTCGGCAATTGCAACATCTTGACTGACAGAGCCATTAATAATCATGATTTATGTATTCCATTAGGAGCTGAGTACTGATTGTATGTTCACTCTGGCTTGCTGTTCAAATTTTTCTTTAAAATAAGTCGAATAATAAATGATTGGCTGGCGTAAAAAACGTTTTAGCAAACGTTTCCGAGCACGTATATATAACCACAATGGTACATGTTGGTACTCGCTGCGAATGGCCTTTTCATAATGTTCATAAATAGCGTTATTCTGGCCTAATATAGTTAAATCAATGTCTAAAAATAACGCCTGATCATTAAGACTTGTTCGCGCTGTATCGGTTGCTTTCGACAAGAATTTTCCTGGTTGCCTTTTGATTGTACGACTTGGCTTACTTGGGTGCTGGCTTAACAACACTAACTCATACACTTTTTGTACTAACTGTATCGATACCGCAAAGTTGGTGAGTGCTGTCACCGCATACTGTGCACTTTTGAGCTCGTTGTCAGCACGTCTCACATCATAAATAATATCGTGGAACCAAATGGCGAGTGCTACCGCTAATGGATCATCAAGCTGATCTTGCACTTGATCAAACCAAGTAAAACAGCCCTCAATATGCGAGAGGTCATGATAATACCGATGCGCTTCTTGGTAATGGAGTAACAAACGCGACCAAGCTTGCTGTATTTGTACCACCGTCAAATGCGTAAAGTTATCTTGCAGTAATAATTGCCAACGCAGGGCTAAGCGTTCACTGACTGCATCGATATTGTTATCCGTCATGCTCTGCTGTCCTTTCCGTATGATATTTTCACCGATATACTTGAAGTTATCTCGCTATTAATTTCGGTAACAAGGCGGAAACTGTTGAGGAATGTCAGTGCAAATCCCCGTTACCCCCCAATTATAAAGCTGGTTCGCACGCGCCAAACAGTTAACCGTCCATACATTCACACTGTAACCTGCGACAGTCATAGCGTTGACTTGTTGTTCGGTCAAACCACTATCCTTAGGATGAATAAACTCAGCGCCTACATATTGCATCGAGGTTAGCCAATCATCCGGTAATGGCGCGTCGAACAAACACGCTAAACTTATTTCGGGCGCTCGACGTTTTATTTCGGCTAATAATAGATGATTAAAGCTGGAGATAAGTAACTGCTGCCCCCCTTGCCAGTGATGGTTAATGTCACGAATAACACCGTCTATCAATCGGTCTGTCGTGGCTTTATCAGCTCCTGACATCAATTCTAAATTCAGATTCATACCAGTTTCATTAGTGAATAAGATTAGATCCACCAGCGTCGGAATGCGTTCTCCAACAAAATCCAGCCCAAACCATGCACCCGCGTCAATATCATCCAGGTCGGTGACGATTTTATCGCATAATAACCCCCTGTGATCACTACAGCGGTCGAGGGCTTTGTCATGACAAATAACCACACTACCATCAGCGAGCATATTGGCATCGACTTCAATCCAAGGAACGTTATTGTCCTCTGCTAATTGAAAAGCGGCCAAGGTGTTTTCTGGGGCTATAGATGACGCACCACGATGCCCTATCACCATCTTTCCCGCGTTTTCACTGGCCGATGGATTAAATTGAAATGTATGCGGTGCTATTTCAGAAATACTATTTATCATAAACAAATCTCAGATGTAGTGTTTATCATAAAGAAAACCTATTTAGCTAGGCGAGTAATGACACACGTTGCGGTACAGTGCGCATAAAGCTTACCATCGGCATCACAAATATCACCTTCCGAGATAATCACGGTTTTTGATATGTTTAGTACCTTGCCTCTTGCCTTTAATGCTGTATTTTTCGGAATTGGACGTACCATTTTTACATTCAGATCAACCGTGCCATAACTCTCACCAGCAACCAATGTCGAGTGTGTCGCGCAGCCCGTTACCGAATCAAGTATCGTTGCCGCAAAACCACCGTGTACACCGCCCATTGGATTTAAATGGCGATCATCGGCTTGCACGCTAAAATGAATCTGCCCTTCACTTACATCAACACATTGCATTGGCATTGTTTGGCAAATTGAAGGATGTGGGAATATTCCTTCCGCCATTGCTTGTAGTATCTCTAATCCACTCATTTTTGCTGGGTTTAACTGCTGACTCATGCGCTTTCCTTACTTCTATCTAACATTGAATTTAACTGCTGTATTACAACAATATACTCACAAAATCACCGTAACTTGGTAACTATTGCTGACAATGTTACACCCGAACCGAGTCAATTAACAATGACGCAACAATAAATCGACCTGAACGTCAAATATCACTTCCAACACTGCCTTATATACGTTACTTTTATTGAAGAAAGAAAAATAATTTACATATTTACAGCGTTGGAGCCGGGATGTACTCAATAGAAAAATCTCATAAGTTAGATAACGTGTGTTACGACATACGTGGACCAGTATTAAAAGAAGCGAATCGCTTAGAAGAAGAAGGTCATCGAGTAATCAAATTAAACATCGGGAATCCCGCCCCATTTGGTTTTGAAGCCCCAGAGGAAATCGTAAAAGACGTTATTCATAACCTGCCATCGAGCCAAGGTTATTGTGACTCAAAAGGGTTATACTCTGCGCGTAAAGCAGTGATGCAACATTATCAACAGAAAGGTCTACTGAATGTGTCTATTGACAACATTTATCTTGGTAATGGCGTTTCAGAATTAATCATGATGTCAATGCAGGCATTGCTAAACAACGGCGATGAAGTGTTAGTACCGTCACCGGATTATCCATTGTGGACAGCGGCAATTACCCTTTCGGGTGGTAAAGCAACGCACTACATTTGTGATGAAGAATCTGATTGGTACCCTGATCTGGATGATATTAAAGCCAAGATCACACCAAATACCAAAGGTATTGTGTTAATCAATCCGAACAACCCAACGGGTGCGGTATACAGCAAAGAATTCTTGCTCGAAGTGATTGAAGTGGCGCGTCAGAATAAGCTGATTATTTTTGCAGATGAAATCTATGACAAGATCTTATATGACGGTGTTGAGCATGTACCTATGTGTACGCTGGCACAAGATATTCTGATTGTTACCTTCAATGGTTTGTCTAAAGCGTACCGTATTGCCGGTTTCCGCTCTGGTTGGTTAGTATTAAGTGGTGCGACGCATCTTGCTAAAGACTATATTGCCGGATTAGAAATGTTGGCGTCTATGCGTCTGTGTTCAAACGTACCGATGCAGCATGCGATACAAACAGCGCTAGGTGGTTATCAAAGTATTAATGAATTGATTCTACCAGGCGGTCGTTTACTGGAACAACGTGATTTAGCCTGGAAGATGTTAAATGATA
>Ga0209292_1005224_pt1 | contig 13339 bp, 9 predicted proteins | sample GOMGulsemesocosm_2_FD_184634 | JGI IMG/M metagenome (GOLD analysis project Ga0209292, IMG submission 184634) | Methane-oxidizing microbial communities from mesocosms in the Gulf of Mexico - GOM9C Gulf of Mexico (SPAdes) (version 2) | ecosystem: Environmental > Aquatic > Marine > Cold seeps... | reverse complement strand
TTAATGCAGAGGTCATGTTTTTAGCCTGTAAATTTACACAGTAATACTGTTAGTATATACAGGATTAAGTGAAAGGCAAGACCTGCTTAAGTTAACTAGATAGTTTTGTTGGTTGTAGCTTAAGTGATGTTTTCAGTACAACGAAAAAGTTTCCATTAGTCTTGTACTCTTTAAAAACAAGGCCCTTAGAATAGTTTTGATACTACGATGGTCAAAAACTGGGGTTTAGTTGGTTTTTATTGGGGTCACTTAATTTCAAAAAATCGTAGGCACTAAAACATAAACTAAGGTTTTAAGTGATTAAAAAATTTAAATAAAGTCATAACTCTAAAGTTATTGGTAGTATCTATGTTCAAAAATGGTTTGCTGGTGATAGCAAAAATATTGAAGTAACTATTAATAAGAAAGACTAGTACAAAATGTTTATCACTTTAGCTGGTTTAATTGAGTCACAAGATGGTCCAATGGTAATTCTTCAGTCATGTGGCTCCAAGACATCCTAATTGAGCCATCTATTCTATCTTCACCTAACCCCATCGATGTAAGAACATGTGAAGGAGTATAACTATTAGAAGTACATGCTGAACCATTTGATACTGCAACAATTCCTTTTAGAACGACCATTGCTGCTTCGGAATTTATTTCAGGGATTGAAAAATTTAAAACAAAGGGAGCGGTATTTTCCCCATTGTACTGAGCACCCATAGTATCTAGTACAGCAATAAGAGAATTTTTTAAACGTAAAGCATGTTCTTGCCATTGTTTTGAATGATTTTTTGCAAATTCACAAGCTAGCCCAAATCCTGCAATTAGCTGTACAGGCAATGTTCCTGGCCTAAGTCCTTTTTCTTGCCCACCTCCAAATTGGAGTGGTTTTAACGGAGGCTTGACGAATCCTCTTTTTCTCATGATCAACGCACCAACACCTTTTGGAGCATAAACTTTGTGTCCACTGGCACTTATTAAGTCAATTCGTTTGTTAGCTAAGTCTTCACTTAACTTTCCAAAGCTTTGCGCGGCATCAACATGAAAATATGCATTTGATAATGCTAAAACATCGCAGATAGCAGTTATTGGTTGAATGCTACCTGTTTCGTTATTTACATGCATAATAGACACTAACAAGGTATCTTCTCGAAGTAGTTTTTCAACATCAGATGGATTTAATACACCACTTTCATTGACTTCAACATAAGAAACTTCAAATCCCTTTTTAGCTAGATGTTCGATAGGCTCTAATACGGCTTTATGCTCTATTCTAGTCGTAATAATGTGCTTTTTATTATGCGTAAGACCATGCTCCAACAACCCTAAAATGGCTAAGTTATTGCTTTCTGTTGCTCCACTCGTAAAAATAACTTCTGACTTGTCTGCATCTACAACACTAGCAACTTGCGTTCTTGCCTTCTCAACATTTTTTTTAGCTTTAGTCCCGAATTCATGTGTTCTACTTCCAGAATTTCCATACTCTTCAACCATTAACTTATAAACCAAGTCAGCTACAGGTTTAAGTACAGGAGTTGTAGCATTTGAATCTAGATAGATAGTCATTAATAAACCCGTTTTGAAAAAGTGAAACACAAGACATACAAATTATATTTGTGTATGATACACGCATTTGTTCGTACGAACAAAATTAAAAACTCACGAACAGCTCATTAATCGAACAAAGTAAATTATGAATTCAATAATCTCAGGAACGTCATTCCCGGCTATTAAAGGAACTCAAGCTAACTCAGAGTACTTTACTGTCATGTGTCCTTTAAAGAGGCTCAAAAAAGTATTTACTTTGGATGAATCTCAACTTTCAGTAGATAAGAGAGCACAGCGGTTAATAAATGAAGCAAGGATTCCAGAAATTACTAATTACATTCTTGATCAAAGAGAAAAGTATGTGTTCTCTTCTATCACGGCATGTATTGATGGGAATTGTGAATTTGTCTCAATCGGTGACTCTAAGCATGAGCAACGAATTGGTACCTTGATCATTGATGAAGATGCTGAAATCTACATTACAGATGGTCAACATCGTAATGCTGCAATTTTAGAAGCTTTGAAAGAAGATCCATCATTAGCTGATGAAACAATATCAGTCGTATTTTTTGCAAACAAGACCTTAGATGAAAGACAGAGGATATTTAAAGATCTTAATTACTACTCAGTAAAAACAGATGGATCATTAAGTATTACATATGATGACAAACCTGATGCAATTGTCTCTAAGACAATCATTTTCAAGAGCCAAAGACTAACGAAGTTGGTCCACATGGAAACAAGCAACTTAGGCCCACGTTCAAAAAAATTAATTAGCCACAGTGCTGTTAATAGAGCAACGAAGCTTCTATGTGGAACGATAAATTACGACAATTATAAAAAAATGATACCAATAGCATCAAGCTATTGGGAAGAAGTGATTAGAAATATTCCTGCGTGGCTTTTAGTTTGTAAAGATGAGGTCTCAGGCGGGGAGCTTCGAGATGAATCAATTCATGCTCATTCTGTGACTTTCCAAGCTTTAGGTATTGTTGGCCGATGGCTTTTAGAGAATGATAAAAGCTGGAAAAAAACTTTAAAAGCGTTAAAGAAAATAAACTGGGATAGAACAAATAAAAATTGGGAAGGCCGTTGTGTTATCAATGGCAGCATGCATAACAATCCTAAGGCAGCCCAGTTAACAGCAATAAAAATCAAAACGTTAATTGGATCTCAATTAACGGATAAAGAACTATTGGCTGAAGATAAATTTATTGAGAACAAAAATGGATAATACAATTGAACAGCAGAACTCATCTGCTTTCTCGGCTAAAGGCTTAAAAGAAACCTTACGTGATTCAATTGAACACGTTAAAACTCTTTATAAAAGTGATCAAATACCTTGGGTGATTGGTTATAGTGGAGGTAAAGATTCAACCGCTATTTTGCAGTTAATTTGGTATGCGCTTTTAGAACTAAAAGAAGAAGGTGTAACCAATAAAAAAGTTCATGTGATTAGTACCGATACGTTAGTGGAAAACCCAATAGTTGCGATGTGGGTTGGTAAATCACTAAGTAAAATGTCTGAACAGGCAAAAGCACAAGGTTTACCCATTATACCTCACCGATTAACCCCAGAAGTTAAAGATAGGTTTTGGGTAAACTTAATTGGCAAAGGCTATCCAGCTCCTAGATATAAATTTAGGTGGTGCACAGATCGATTAAAAATTTCACCTTCTAACACCTTCATTCAAAACATGGCGAATAAGAATGGAGAAGCAATTCTTGTATTAGGTACACGTAAAGCAGAGAGTACCGCGCGTGCTGCAAGCATGGAGCGATTCGAGAGTTCAGAAACTAATACGCGTAAAGCCTTAGGGTTAACTGAAAATGGATCATTAGACCGTGTTTGGGTATATACCCCCATTGCTAGTTGGAGTAATGACGATGTATGGGTTTATCTAAATAGTATAAAAAATCCATGGGGCTTTCCAAATCATGATTTGATGGGGATGTACCAAGGTGCTACTGATGGTGGTGAATGTCCTTTAGTTGTTGATAAAAGTACTCAAAGTTGTGGTGACAGCAGGTTTGGTTGTTATGTTTGTACAATGGTTTCTGAAGACAAGTCTATGAATGCCATGATAGCTAATGATGAAGAAAAAGAGTGGATGTACCCACTTGTTTCTTTAAGAAACGAAATCGAAGTTAATGATGCTAACAAACAAAAAAAGATAGAAAAGCTTACTCGTGATAAAAAGAATCGAGACTTTAGACGTATGAAAGGTAATTTAACCGTTCATATTTCTAAGCATGGAGCTGACTTAGTACCAGGACCTTATATTCAAGAATTTAGAGAGCACTTATTAGCAAAAGTACTTGAAGCACAAGTTGCTGTTCAGCAATTAGGTCCGCCAGAAGTTAAGAATTTGGAACTATTGCCATTAGAAGACCTAGAGGAAATCCGTAGGATTTGGCTTGAAGAAAAGCATGAAGCTGAAGATAGCGTTCCTAAGATATATGAATTAGCTCTAAAAAAGGAATACCCTGGAAAAGCTCGCGCTCACCACCCAATTTTAAATTTAGATGTACTTCAAAAATTAAAAAGCCATTGTGTTGAGCAAGGAGATCCTGATGGGTTGTTGTATCAACAAATTCGCTCAGTTATGTCTATCGCTAATAAGCACCGCAATCAACTACGGAGAGCAAAACTTGCTGACGATTTAAACTCAAGCCTCGACAAAGGTGCATTTAGTACTTTATTCGAAGCGAAGAAATTTGCGCTAGAACGGGAGCGTCATCGCTTGCAAATCCAGTTAAGCAATTCAACAGCATTAACAGAAGAAGAGAAAGAAGAAATTAATACCAAGATTATTATGGTTACTAAATCAATTAAAGAAGAGGGTTTCAGCTCATTAATAATTGAGACTGAAGAGGTTATAGACTAATGAGATTAAAACAATTAACTCTTCAGAACTTTGGTATATACAAAGGCGAACACATCGTAGATTTAAATGTGAGTGAAGATAAGCCCATCATTTTATTTGGGGCGCTCAATGGTGGCGGAAAAACAACTTTTCTTGATGCCTTACAACTCGTTCTTTATGGAAAATTTGCCAAGTGCTCAAATAGAGGTGTTCAATCGTATAGCAAGTTTTTAACTGCAACTAAAAATAGATATGCAGATGAAAAAGATGAAGTTAAGCTTTCTTTAGTCTTCTCACATGCTACTGACACATCAATAAACGAGTTTGAAATTATTCGAACTTGGAATACAAACAACTTAGAAACAGTTGATAAAGTTCAGGTTGTTTGCAATGGAGAAAACGACCCTCACCTAAGCCAAAATTGGGATGAATTTGTCAATGAGTTTATCCCCTTATCCCTATCTGATTTGTTCTTTTTTGATGGTGAAAAAATTGAAAATTTAGCACATCCAGAGCGAAGTTCTGAATTAATTAGAACAGGGATTGAAAACCTACTTGGATTAGACTTGTTAACTCAATTACAAATAGACCTTAGTAATGTTGAACGCAAAAGAAAAAGTGAAAATATTGATAGCTCAGTCATAGATAAAGTTGTTACTTGTGAAGCTGAAATAGGTGATCAAGATATAATTGTCTCCAAAATAAAAGTAGAAAAGGCAAACTTAGAGAAAAAGATAAGTGAATATAAGGTTTTAATTAATAAAGCCCGCCAAAAAATTAGAAACTCAGGTGCTCATTTAATCGAAGAAAGAGACAATATTAAATTTGAGTTAGGTGCAATTGAAGCAAAACTAAAATTTAACTTACAACAAAAGGTAAAGCTTGATGCTGGGAGTGCCCCTTTAGCGTTAGTTAAAAATTTACTAGCTGAGACAGAAAAACAAACTATTTTAGAACAAGAAATTACGAAAGCTCAAATGATTTCGGGCGAAATCAATGAATATGAAAAAGCAATAAAGAGCATTCTTTCAACAGAAAGTATCGAATTAGCTACATTAAATAAAATCGATAAAAGCATGAACTCTATTTCAAGTAAAAGGAAGGAGGTCGCCAAGCAAGAGCGTTTTATTCATTTTGAACCAGATATTTTTACCGATTTAGAAAAACGCATCTATGATGCTACTCGACAGCGAACAAAGTTGAAGCTAGAAAAAGATTCTTTATTAGAACAAAAAGCACTTTTTGATAAAAAACTAGAGTCTATTCCTGATTACAAAACAGTTGAACCTTTAATTAAAGATCTAGCAAAACTAGAGGCTTTTGCTCAAGATAGTAAAAATGAACTAAAGCAAGTACACGTGTTATTAGAACAAGCAGTTAATAAGAGTGATTATTTAAACTTACGCTATACAAATTTATTGACTCAGCAAAACAAAGATACATTTGAAGAGAAACGCTCCATACAAGTAGCTGATCACATAGTAAAACTTAAAGATACTATGTCGTCATTTGCAGATAAGTTAGTAAGTGAAAATATTGAATTATTAGAGCAACATATCAAACATAAATTCATTGCTTTGATACGCAAAGATAATTTAATTAGTGCGATAAACATATGCCCTTCAACATTTGAGCTTTCATTAAAAGATATGAATAGTGAATTACTGGAACCATCAAGGTTATCAGCAGGAGAAAGGCAATTGTTAGCTATTGCAATCCTCTGGGGATTAGCTGAAGCATCAGGGAAAGAGATACCTACAGTCATAGATACTCCTTTAGGTCGTCTTGATGGAGAACATAGGAGTAAGTTAATTGACCATTACTTCCCTCTGGCAAGTAGCCAAGTGATCCTATTATCCACGGATGAAGAAATTAATGGTGAATATTACAGTAAATTAAACAGTAGTGTTGCTCAGGAATATAGTATTAATTACCTTGAAAAAGAAAGAACATCTGAAATAAGTAAGGGGTATTTTAATGCCGCATAATATTGACTCGATTAGGTTATCTGAAAAACAAAAAACGCAGCTTTCTCAATTAAAAAGAAAAACAGGCATAGAAAATTGGAATGTTCTATGCCGTTGGGCTTTGTGCATGTCGCTAGCTGAAAGTACAGTACCTCCTGTTGAAGATATCCCATCAGACAGTAATGTTGAGATGACCTGGAAAGTATTTGGCGGTGAACATGCTGATGTGTATTTAGCGATACTTCGTCAATCATATAAAAAACAAAGTGAATATTTGAATAATATTCACTTTTATGATTTCTTTAAACTACATCTTAATCGGGGGATTTCGTTTTATTTAAATGAATCCAAAATGTGATATAAATTATATGAATGAAGGCCGGGCAAACTTCAATTTTTCCTTAAAATTATTGGCCATTACAAATCTATCGCCAATATTTTTTAAGTGCTTACGGCATACAACTTTTAAGTTATTCGGCACCGCACTCCCAATATCATTTATAAAGTCCACATACAGCGGTTGGTTTTTTTTATGCGCAGTGCAATTGGGTTCTGAGCATTTATCAGTTAATGCCAAAATCCGAATTACCCAGTATGGTTGTGGTACGCTGACAAAACCTAGTCTTGGATGAGAAAAAGAGCGAAGGCTTCTGTTAGCATCATAAATAGAAAGGAATTTCCATTTATATCTATTACAGTAGCCACAGCTTAAATCTATATTATTAGGATCATCTAAATCCCCCCCACCACTTGAGAAAGGCTGCTTATGCTCGACTTCTATTTTTAAGTCTCTCTCTTTCAAGCCTTTAGGCGAAATATAATCGACTACACTGGGTAAGCTAATTTTTCCTGGTTTATTCAGAAATATATTTACAGAATCTTCTAGAAACTTATATCCACAAATCCAACATTTTAAATTACCTCTTGCTTTAGAAACCAAGTCAAATTTAATAGCTTTAGAAACATGTTGGCGTTTTCTACCATTAGCTCTCAAAATATAAATAAAAATTACCTTTGAAATATTAACCCAAACGTCATTAAAACAATCTGCACTCTCTAAAAAACCTGATTTAATTAAGCCTCTACGAACTAAAGAACAAACATCTGGGTAATCTATATCAGCAGGTGCAAGGTTATAATCATAAATAGACTCGATAAACCAAGATAACCATGTGAAAGTCATATCGGCCTTAAACAAATTCATTCTATTAGAAAATAATGCTTCGGGTGTGGTAGTTAATGCCAACGAAGAAAGATTTTGCTTATTCCACGCATCATTCACTCCAGGAATTGCCTGATCTATATATGCAGAGATTAGCTCCATAATTTAACCTCCTCCGAAACTCTGCCTATATTGAGTTACAGATGGAAGCTTCTTAGGGTCTTCTCTATAATTCATCCAAATTGAAGACCATTGCTTTCTTATGCCAGGGGAGTCTTTCTTAGTATTTACTAAATTCCAAGGCCGATCGAAATACGTACGGTCCACCTCCAAAAGCCATTCATCTATGCTTGAATTTATATCTTCCAATGAGTTAAGTTTGACCCTAGCTGAAGATAAATACTTAAAATAATCTGCGATAAGTATTGTAAGTGAAATTTTATTAAATAAGTTAGAGTTCGTATTTCCCCAGTAATTTGGTCTAGCTTCATCTTCGGTAGAGCCAAACTCATCTCTAATCTTGCACCAGAAACTTATAAATACGTCTTTCCAAACACCGTCTTCAGCTCCCCACAAAATAACCTTTTCTTCTAGTGAATCGGCTGTAACAATATCAGAATTAATTAATAAGCGCCTTTTCCATAAATCTGAAAAATCTGTTTTAACTGAATCACTATAAAACTTAGCACCTTTCAATTCTTTAAAGATTGAAACTATAGATTTCATTACAGTCCAAGGAAGCTTTCCACTGTTTTCACCAGTAATACCCGTTTGAACTAAATTATAAAATGCACTTCTATTATCCCTCGTAGCAAATGATACTGCCTGGGAGTCCTCTAAAGGGATATCTGCATCTTTCAGTCTATGTGAGACTCTTTCTAACTCTTGGCTACTTAAAGTTGTAGATACAATTGTACCTAGTAACGCTGTATTTATTGGAGTAGCTTTTTGATTAACAACAACAAATTGAAAAACATGCTCCGCAGGATCATCATTCAATACAAGTGATAAAGGTAGAGTCCTACAATACTTATCTTCTACTAAATATTTGGCATCCGCAGGTTCTTTACCATCCGATATATAATCCTCTACTTCCCTCATAAGCTCAGGTGAGCTTTTAAGAGATTCAAAATGCGCCACAGCCCCCATTAATCTATGTTGACCATCTACCATAGTTGCAGGCAATAAGTATGAGATCAATGAACTCCTATCAAAGCCTAGTATCGAATCAAAGGATCCATCTGCTTCATTAAGCACCTCAATTCTGCATTGTGTCTCTTGCCATAGCTCATAAATATGAGAAGATTCTAATTCTACAGGTTTTTCAATTACTACTTCTATTTCTCCTTCTTCTTCAAGCTCATCAGAATCAAAAAATATCTTTTTTATCGAGCTTAGTAACTCTTGATCAAGCTCTGAAGTACTTAAAGTTGGTACTCTTATCTCAAGTGATTGCCTAAACAAAATAAGAAGTTCTTTTAATGTCTTCGAATTATAATCTTCAACCTTTATACTGACAGTACCTTTTAGGGAAAAAGTTTCATCTTGCTCGTCATCTGGAGTAAAAAAAACGCCCGGACATTCTGTATTTATTGAATTACGAGATGCACATAGCAAAGGGTTTTGAATGATGTTTTCTGTATTCGAAAAAAAACTGATTAAGCTATCCATCCTCTCAGGCTTAACAGTTCTTTGGAATCCTGAAGATTCAACAGTATCGAAATGTTTCTTTTGAGGAATACCTGCCCAACTCACAATTTCTACTGCTTTTGCACAAAATGAAACAGTCCAAGAACTATCTAATGTTTGCTTAAAAGCAATAGCTTTATAATTATATTCTTTCATTTTTATTCACCAAAAATATCAGTAATTTAAAATTACAATTTTTCCCATAATCTTAAGGAAGAGTCATACCTACCACCTTCATTAATGAGCAAACCTGTAACTGAATTGTCTACATCTAACCCTGTTAACATTTCAACTTTTGCGTTAATTTCAGAAATATTCATAGGTTTATACATATCATCAAGAACTTTCCGAACCGCTTCTGCGAAGGTAAAACGTCTGGTATCTTCACCCCAATCAGATAAGCCAAGAAACATTGAACGACCAAGGTAAAAACGAGGATCCCTCTGAGCCAAATTTATTAATGCATAACCATTCTCTTGAATATGAAAAAGACTTCTTTCCTTCAAAAATGCACCAACTTCGGTTACATGAATCCCTTTTTGTTTTTGAGTTAAAAAGCTGTTCAGCTCATTCAAGAAAATCCCTTGCTCTTCTACTGAACTATTAACATCTCTGTCAATTAAGCCCCAAGTATCAGGTCCAACTTGTAACATCCTTTCAGTTGATTGAATTTGTAAAGACTCATGAACTCCACGAATAGCTTCTAACTTCGCTTTGATCTCTTTGCCTTTAAGCGGTTTACCAGCATCTTCGAGTATCTTGGTAAATGCATCAGCCATATCGACCCTATCCGTTGGTGATTGCCCTGAATCAGCCCTAGCCCACACGTTTTTATTTAAATATGTTAACTGGTCAGAGTCTTCAAGAATGATATTCAACAAATAAATATCTAATTCATTTGGTAAAGAGGGAAATCTTTCTTTTAATGAGTTTAATAATTCAGTCACATGCCATTGTTTTGCTAGTGGTCCTTCATAAACACTTTTATTGATTACCAACCTAACATGATTACAAGTTAGGTCTGAAATAGGGCTAAATCGTTTTAACCCATAAACCCCTCTCCCAAACAGTTTTGCTTCAGTCCCTTGTAATCGAGTATTAACATTGTGGTTTGATATTTCACGACCTAGTATGGGTTCTGCTCTCCTAGCAATTTCAGAAAAGTGAAGTGGTGATTCAGCTTCATTTAAAACTACATTTAAAACAGACTCAATTGATTTACCAAAAGAGAGTAAAATATCATTTGAACTAAATTGAAGGCTATCAGTAAATATATTCCAAAGAACAGGAAGAAGCTCTGTTGCACCTTTCTCGTCTAAAGATGCTTTGAATGTTAGGTTAATATCATTTTTAGTCCAACTTTGCTCTTTTGCTTTATTTTTTAATGTTCTTTTAAAGGATCTAACTAAAGTGTCCCAGTCATCCTGACAAACTCTAGAAATGATAACCGAACCATCTATTGTTAATATCTTAATTTGATTCTCAGAAAACAACCCGATTATTGCTGCCAAGTGTTGATAATTACCAATAAACCCAGAAAACCAAGCATCCTCAACCTCTAACATTTCCAGGTATAGAGGTTGCTCTCTACTGAGCAATAACTCACCAATTTTTATGGCGATACAATCATCCCAGAATTCAGTTTTGATAATTTTTTCGATATTTTTCTTCTGAATTTGGCGAACACGCTCACGAGTAACACCTATAACAGCTCCCATTTCTTCTAAGGTTTTTGCTGAACCGTTATACCCTGTTCGCCCTTCTAATATTGTTCGTTCATTTGTTTTTAATAATGACAATGAATTTTCAAAGTGTTTCTTTAAGGGAGTTTGGGAAGCGTGTTCAAAATTAGGAGCCTCTGTTACTTCTTTTCCTATTTTTTCATCATTAACGTTGATTATCGTTGTATTGCTATCACCAGAATTTACAGGAAGCGTATAAGACAATTTTTCAACACTCGCATCTAACATTTCACACAGGTCTTTAGCAGATTTTTTGCCAAAATTAGTCCATTTCATCATATCTTCTAATGAATAGCCTATGGCATCTTTTAATTTAAATATGCTTTGCACATTAAAAACATTGCTTGTTCTGACGGTTAAGCCAAGCTGAGTTATGTGAGCCTCTAAAATAGAGGTGGGCAATAAAGGTACTAGTTCAGATGGATCTTCAATATTTATAGAGCACTTTAGAGTTTGATAGCGAAATAGCTCTAACTCTCTTATCTGAGTATCTGACATAAATTGTTTATTTTTGAAGTATGACTTCTCATTAAATATGCCTGAATTCATACATGCTTCAGCTAATTCAATATTAGATTCCTGAAGTTCCTTTAACCAGCCCTCAACCTCTTTGGGTACTGTACTCAAAGCAAAGAAAAGACCTGCTTTACTTTTGCCAAAGAACTTACTTGATGAAGCTTGAGAATAACTAGTCCCTTCGCAATGCCTATTTAATTCAATGTTCAAAATATTGATTGGTTTTTTTGCACCAAATTGAAATAGATCACGCTCAATAATATGACCATAGATTTCTTCTTTTGACATTGGCTTAGCAATAGATTCGAGTACTTCTAGTGCTGCTGATGTTATTGTGTGATTGTTATCTGCATTAGCGGAGATAACAATACTTGGTTGTTGGCTGAATAACTCATCATCCTCCAAGACAATGTCATAACCAAAGCCCTTTATAAGCTGAAATAGAGGAAGTTTATTATGTTCATAGGCTACTTTATTGCTAGTGCCATAACCCTCTGGCAGTGCCCACTTGACGCTTGCAGATACCAGTACAGTACCATGAAAGAGCTGTATTTCATCATAACTAGGTACTTTAGGGCGGATAAAACCAATATGAATGATCCCAATCTTATCGTTAGACTTTTCAGTTTCCCACAGAGTGTAAATAGAATTAAGATCTCTGTGTATAGTGATGTCTGATGATTGAGTTTCCTTTACTATGCAAAAAAACATTTTCAAAACTGACATATACTTTAACTCTTATCTAGAAAGTATTCTGTTAATGGTAATTCACCTCGTTGCTGAAAGTGTTCATAAAACTCTTTAATACCTTGCTCAGCTAATCGTTCGATATAACCATAAATAGTGACATCGCTTGGACATGAATCTAAACATTCAACTACAGTGAATAATGTTCTATCTCGATCTAATTCATTAACCCTAAACACTGAATTACTTTTATCGTTTAGTGCAGGAGGGGTTTTATTGTCTTTTATACCGAGTGCAACAGCTAACCTGTATATATCAAATTTAATCAACTTAACTTTCCCTTTTTTAGAGTCACTATCTGGATTAAGTTCTGTTAATAATTCATCAAGTTGTTGTGCTACTAAAGGTGTTAGTCCTATTCTGTCAGGTTCGTTCATTAGTTGCTCCTTACAATTTGAGATTCTGTTGCTGAAATTCGTTCTATTTGATAACGAGCACCTATTCGCTCGGCAAAGTTAGATAGGTCTCTACTCGGATCAATCTCACCTTCATGTACAAGTAGAACAACTTGATCGGCCATTTTGGGTAGGTACTTGAGGACATTACTTCTATGTTTAGGGTCTAAACGCCCTAAAGGAGTATCCATTACGATTGGGCCCGTTTTTCTAGCTGTCTTGTTCAAGCCATCGATTAATGACAAAGCAACCACTTGTTCTGCACCAGCACTTCGCTCTTTTAATACACTTCCTGTTTGATCAATAATTGACAGGCCATAATTTTTATTAATTTCTAACCCGGTATAAGTCTTTTCTGTCGTTAGTTCATTAAACGCACTTGACGCATAGTCTGCTACCTGACCTCTTAAGGCATCTCTCAGTTCATCGATCCCAGTTTTAAATATAGATTCCAAATCTTGATACAAGTTGACTCTGATAGTACTAGACTTCCCTTCGCTACCCGAAGTTTTTGATATTAAAGCTGAAATATGAGCTTGTTCATCGCTTAATTTATTGAGGGAAACCTTAGTTTCTTTAATGTCATTTTCGAGTTTAAATAGTTGATTACTCAACCTATCTTTTTTCTCTCTCTGACGCATAATTGCATCGGTATCATACCCTTTTATTTCTTCTTCTATATCATCAAGCTCTGTCTCAATTTTAATGATGTTAACATTCG
>Ga0209292_1005223_pt1 | contig 13344 bp, 10 predicted proteins | sample GOMGulsemesocosm_2_FD_184634 | JGI IMG/M metagenome (GOLD analysis project Ga0209292, IMG submission 184634) | Methane-oxidizing microbial communities from mesocosms in the Gulf of Mexico - GOM9C Gulf of Mexico (SPAdes) (version 2) | ecosystem: Environmental > Aquatic > Marine > Cold seeps... | reverse complement strand
TAAAAGCAGGTATTGCGGATTGTGATATGGCTTGCTTGGCAGATGCTCTAAGTTGTTCTTGTTCTTTGTCTGATATTTTAGTGCTCATTTTCACAAAAGGTTTGTAAAGACTACTATCCGTTGGTTTTTCATATATCTGTGCTTGTACCGTAGGAAGAATACCTTCAACAACAATTTTTGGCAGGGTAAAATTGGTATTAATACCTTCACGCATGTTGGTTATGTTTTCATTAAAATAGCGCGGTATCTCGTTAATTCTTGCAATGTAATCGTTATAATCTTTCGCGGTATTCATCGGTAAACCATTACTCATACTTAATACTTGTAGAAAAAAACTATAAAAAGTATTGAGTGGAATACGTGATAAATTAAGTTGGTAACTTTCTATAGAGCCTTCAATCACCCACTTAAATAGTTGGTGATTTATTCGGTTGGAGTCAGACAATTGCGCAGGATCAATTTTTACTAATTGACTCAGTAATTTTGTCTCAGCGGCAAGTCGCCTATCATTATCAATTTTTGATACTCGGTTGAGTAAATGATTATATTTGCTGATACCTCCTGATGTTGCTGATAAAGGATCTTCTTTCATCGAATAATCCCAGTGCTGTGCAATCAGCTGATCTAATTTTTTATCCGCGTTTACTGATACTTTATCGTCAGCCATAAGGTTTGTCGCAAAGATGAGCGTTGATAAAACAAGACACAACCCTCGGATATTTTTTAACATGTTATTTTTCTTTTTTATCATTATTCATGCTCGTTTATGTTTTATATGACTTTTATATCACTTTAGACAACTTATTGATAATCGAATAAATTTTATGATGTGGCGGTGAGATAAGGGTTTTGACTCTACTGTAGCTGTGGACTACAAACCATTTTCCTATTCTATATATCGTAAAATCAAAAAAAAACGCTAATCTTTCGATTAACGGGTTTCTCTATATGTGGCGGGCAGAATGGGAAGAGTATGGGCACTGGTTTTATTCTATAAAATTGCCATTAGGGTGAAAAGTGTAGCTGATTGACGTTACATTCATAAATATTAACGCTTTGAATATTCTAAGGTGTAATGAGATGGTCCGCCTCCCCTAAACTATACTTAGTGTAGACTATTAAATGAGGAGAATCATCATGTCTACTTTTAACATTCTTGGAATTGATATAGGTAAATTTACATTTCACCTTGTTGGCCATGACTTATCGGGTCAAAAAGTTTATCACACTTGAGGAGATCGGCCTTACGCCAATCCCCCCGAACATCCATTTTGAATAAGATGAATCTATTGAGGCCTAGCGCTTAGTCGGACTGTTACCGATGCAGAGGTCGATGTCGCATTGCCAGTACCATCAATCACCGTGTAGGTTACGGTATAAATACGCCCACTACCATTCCCTGAGCGCTCAGCGCGCAAAAGAAATGAATAATCTTCGGTTCCAAAATCTGCGTCATCAATATCTGCTTCTGTATTACCATCCCCGCTCCCATCACCTGGCTCATTACTCGTAATGGAGGTAAGTTCAATAGTTGGATTTGGATCGCAAGTATCATCGACCGTAACTTTTGCGATCACTCTTCGCATCTTGTGATTAGGTGAAGGGAATAGTTTATCTGGCGTGAGTGAGACAGAAATAGTCGGCGGTAACGTATCAGCCACATCTATATTAGCCAAGCATGATCCTGTATTACCAGAGGCATCGGTACTAGAGAAAGTGATAGAGTGTATACCAAGAAGAAGGAATGCAGGTGAATCATCGACCGGCATAGGCACCAATAAGTCGCAGGCATCCGTGACCGAGGCTCCTTCAAAAAAAGCCACCAGTGACGTGTCAGCCTTGTTGATTCCATTATTTCCTGTACACTCGGCGACTACATTAGCAGGGCAGAATACCGTTGGTTCCAAAGTGTCCTCGACTGCAATCTGTTCTGATAGCGTAAAAAACACGTTACCTACAGAATTAAGACGAACTCGACCATTTTGAGTTAACGTATCTGGTCCGGTAACCACAAGGACGCCATCATTGAATTTATTGACAGCGAGAGTAAACGGAAACGAATTTCCTCCATCGCTAGAAAATAACACGTCCACATTATCGACCACATTACCGCCCCCGACATCCCATAATATGTCACTCGGTGCATTGCACTCAAGCTCCTCACTAGCATTCGGAGAAGTGATAGCAAACGGATCACCGGTCACAGTAAGAATAACTTCATCGTCATTAACTCCAGCCCCCCCTGCACTGTTATCGCGGACTGTGGCTCTGAATGTCAATGCCCGATCAGTGCTTGGTAACTGCTCACCGAGCTTGTTAGGGAATAGGCTTGCTACACCGCCAAGTAGATCCTGGAAGTTAGGGAATGTACGTGTGGCGTTTGACGATGACGGAAACGAACGGAATAATGGAATCGTGCCATCATCAACCGTGTTTAGGGCCGATCTTGGACCAAGATCGAATTGCTCCCAAGTATAGGTAAGAGAATCGCCATCAATATCATTTGCCGAGGCGGTTAGCTCGAACGGGGTGCTGCGAGGGATAGTATAATCAGCCCCTGCATTGATGGTCGGAATTGAATTGCCTGTATTAGACGTTGTGCCGCAGGAACTGCCAACTCCGTTCAGTATATAAGATGTAATCTGCTGCCTACTGCCAGCATGGAAATAGAGGCCACCCACTTGATTGCCGAGTATATTATCAACCCCACAAATACTTGAGTACGACATGATGGTGGTGCCACTACCAGGCTCCCAGGAACTACTGGCCGAGTAAGCACCCGCTGGGCATCCAGTGCCATTGAATGTATGAGAACCACCATGCTGATGACCCATTTCATGTGCTACAACAAAAAGGAAATTACCATTCGTTGGGTCTGGACCTTGGCTCCAGCCACTCCCCTTGCTGCCGCCCTCACATACGCAGGCAATGCAGCCCGCGTTGCCAGATATACTGGTGCCTTCTTTATGAAACAGGTGCCCAATATCATACTGAGCATCGCCAATCTCACTATCAATTACAGCTTGTGTCTCAGCATTTTTATTTCCCAGAGGGAATGGGTCAGTGTCAGGATCGGTATATATGATATTTTCATTGTTAGCAACAAGGATCAGCCGTACCGAAAATTCAACCTCATAGATCGCGTTAACACCATTTACCACTGAAGCGATCCCTGCTAGCGCTAGTGCCTGAGTCCCTCCTAGGAATTGAGTATACTCACCAGTTGCGGCAACAGCCAGTCGATAACTACTAAGTACATCACCAGAAGGAGCAATATCAAGAGCAGCGATGGACCCAAAATCTATTGCACCACTCGCACTAGGTGTAAATGAGTCAACTAGGCACTGGAACATCACATCCATTGTACCATCAACCTTTGTCACTACGTAATTTGAGGTGTTTTTCCGCGACTTCGGTGCAACCAAAAAAACACCATCTGGACCAACAACGGTGGCCTGAAAGCCCAGTGCGGTACGACTAAAACGTACACTGACAGCCGGTTCCTCTATGCTCTGGCCTCTGAACGTCTCTATATTTGGAAACTTGCTCACTAGCTCCGGCGCCATGACAGTAGATTGCTCGATACGGAACGACAGATAGCCCCCATTCGGAGTTGGTAGTGAGAGTCGAGCACCTTTCCCACGAGCAACAGCACCCTCGACAGGTGAAGCCGCTATTACACGCTCAAGCATGCCATGATTTAGTTGGTAGGTGACTGACTTTATCTGGTTTGGTGTAGTCGCGTGATGCTGCTCGACCCAAAGGTCACGTGGTGAAACTTGAGCATAGACAAGCTGTGGTATGAAAAACATACACAGTACCATTGTGATATAGCGAAATGTCATTGTTTAGTCCTTTACGCTCTAAATTTGAGCGTTGTTGTTATGTAAACCGCCCAAAACTACGTACTTGACCATAAGTTGAGTCAATACCATCAATAAGTTAGATAAATTTACACGTTGGCTGAAATTAGATGTGTAAAGTTTTTTGACAGTTATTGAATTTACTTCCCTGGGCAAAAATTGCCAGGTGATAAAGCTACGGTTAGCTCTATCTCAGTATGTGCCTCAAACAACTATAGAAAAATGAAATTTGTGTCGGCTTTGTGTTCAAAGTAATTGTAGTGGCTAGCTAACTTAAAACTCAATCAAAATCACATCAAAAAACACTTAAAACAAGAATTAACATCACTTATCTTGAAATGCGATTACACACTTAAACAGCATTTAAATCAACATCTTGATTAGTTTTAACTATAAAGAACAGGCTCTGTTAAAGATAAATATTGTCAATACTTATCTTTGCGTAATTTTAAGTAAGCAACTATAAAGAATATTGCGGCGAACGGATGAGCCGTACAATAACAAGGACTTTATTATTAGTATTAGGAGATTGATAAAATGAATATTAAAATGAAAATTGTTGGCCTACTAACTGCTATTGCACTTGGTAGTTCCGGAGCTTACGCCATCAGTAACGGTGGAGGCAATTCAGCCAACGCCCCCGGTCAAGTGAACGCTGCAGCGAACTGCGCCGCTAATATTGTGAAGCAGGGCGCCAATGGCCAGACTGGCGATGCTAACGGTAACGCAAATGACTCCAAGCAGTTAGCTACTGCAGTAACCAACTGTGACCACTTCTGGGGTTAGCTCCCGGTCTTAGACTACTTAAATCTAAGAGATATTGAAGGTAGCGGATCTATCAGCAAGTCACCGCTACCTTATCTATGAAATGCAGCTAATTAGCCCATAATGCAAGCTTGACAGACCATTTTTTACAGGAGTTATTATAAAGATGTGCTCACACAACTGGTTCTGCCTGTACATTACCCTCTTACTGTCATCGCTTACCGCTTGCGATAGCCCGCAACAAAAACCGCAGTATTCTGCTATACCCAGTTCGATCCAATCCGTCGATCAATATGTCAGTACCAGCATAGAACAGCTAGTTGTCGCCTCTGGTACCCTAAAACCTGTCGGGGAAGTCGAAGTCGGCTCCGAGGTTTCCGGCCGCATCACCGAACTGCTGGTTGACTTCAACGATGTTGTCCACCAAGGCCAAATCATAGCCCGCATAGATCCTGAATTCTTTGAAGCTCAGCTACGGCAGGCCGAAGCTGCATTGCTAGATGCCAAAGCGACCGTAGTGATGTGGAAGGCATCTCTACACCAATCGGCCCGATCATTGGAGAGGATAATGATCCTCAATAAGAAAAATGCTGCCTCCGAGAACATGCTGGATAAGGCCGAGACCGAGGTACAAGTTGGCCGTGCAGAACTGGACCGGGCGCAGGCAGTTGTCACCAATCGCGAAGCGGCCCTGGAAGAAGCAAAAATCACGCTATCTCGTACCACAATTCGCGCCCCGATCGACGGTTTGGTCATCTCCCGTGAGGTCATGAGTGGACAAACCGTTGCCGCTAGCCTCGAGGCGCCCAAATTATTCAGAATCGCCCGCACCCTAGGCAAAATGGAAATTCATGCAAGAATCGATGAGGCAGATATTGGCCAGATCCGAGTCGGGCAGCAGACCTTATTCACTGTACCGGCTCACGGAAACCGACGCTTTGATGCCAGAGTCGAGCAGGTACGGGTTGCACCGATAATTGTCGATAACGTAGTAACCTACACCGTTGTATTGTTGGCTGAAAATCGAGACAACTCACTGTTTCCCGGAATGACTGCCATTATTGAAATCGCCGTGGATAATGCGGCTAACAGCGAGATCGACAGATATTCTGCAAGGGTCCCTCCCCTGGACAAGCCGATAACGACTGGATCTGGAAACTCCAAATAATATTTAGGATTAGACAACAATGAACTACTGGCTACATCTGACCAATGCACTGAGAACTATCTACCTACATCGTCTCCGCAGCTTTCTGACGATACTGGGCATTCTGGTTGGTGTGGCCGCGGTCGTCACCGTAATAGGAGTCGGTGCAGGCAGTCAACACCAAGTACTGCAGCGTGTGGAAAGCCTCGGAGCCAACCTCTTGTATATAGCACCAGGAGCGGTAGAAATCGGCGGAGTGCGACTTGAAAAGCGGACTCCAACGTTGACTGTTCAGGACATTGAAGCCATACGGCAGTTTGTACCAGACATATTGGCAGCCGCGCCGTCAGTCTACGCCAACGCCCGCGTGCTCTATGGTGCGCGTAACTGGGTCAGCCGGATCCAGGGTACAACTAAGGACTACTTTCCAATTAGAGGCTGGGAATTAGCTAGGGGCCGCATGTTTACGGAATTAGAAGCGGTACGTGCCAGAAAGGTCGCTGTACTGGGGGATACCGTTTCTCGAGAGTTGTTCGGCACGGGGGATGCCATAGGTAAAACCATTCGGGTCGGTAAAACCCCATTCAAGGTGGTCGGTGTTTTGAAACGGAAAGGGCAAGCGCCTGGAGGTGCAGATCAAGATGACAAAGTGATCGTTCCTCTTTCTACTGCTAAACTTCGGATCATCGGCCTGAGTAAAACCCGCCCTGGGGCCATCCACTACGCCCACATACGGGTAGGCGATCCGAGTCAGATAAGCAAAACCATTAAAAATATCCAGATCGAATTACGGCGCCAGCATCATATTCCGATGACCCAACCCAACGATTTCGTAATAAACGACCTGACCGCAATTCAGGAAAGTATGGCCGAAGCCACTAAATCACTAACCTTCTGGTTGGCGTCAGTAGCGGCCATATCCTTGGTTGTGGGGGGCATCAGCATTATGAATGTCATGCTGGTGGCGGTGCGCGAGAGAACGGAAGAAATTGGCCTCAGGCGGGCTGTGGGCGCGACCTACGAAGACATCAGAAATCAGTTCCTTATAGAGGCTACTTGCCTGACCACCATCGGCGGGTTATCGGGGCTACTTCTTGGTTCAGGACTCGTGGTGCTGGTTGCACGCTTGCGTGATTTCCCCGTAATGATTACACCAAGCGCTCTCATTCTCGCTCTGGGATCCGCAGCTGTAGTGGGAATTATTTCCGGACTCTACCCAGCCCTGCTGGCATCTCAGCTCGATCCCATCCAAGCCCTCAGACGGGAGTAGACATAGCATGACCGAAACAGCATCTTCATTAGTTGAACTGGACGCCGTAAGCAGAACGTATCAAATGGGTAAAACGGATGTAACTGCACTGCGTGGAGTCACTCTATCAATAAGCTCTGGGGAATACATCGCAATTACCGGTACATCCGGCTCAGGAAAATCAACCCTGCTACAAATTATCGGATGCCTGGACAGCCCTACCGAGGGACGTTATGTATTGAACGGAACGCGAGTGGATGAGCTCTCAGACAATGAACTTTCCCATGTCCGTAATGCTCAGATTGGGTTTATCTTTCAGGCCTTTCACCTGATGCCACAATTCAACGTCAGGGAGAACATCGAGCTTCCACTTCTCTACCAGAACCTAACCAGACAACAGAGAGAGATAAAAGTAAAAGAGGCGCTGGGTAAAGTGGGGCTCAACAAACGGGGGTTACACAAGCCACACGAGTTATCCGGTGGGGAGCGCCAAAGGGTGGCGATCGCTCGTGCACTCGTAGGCGCCCCATCATTGCTTCTAGCAGACGAGCCAACGGGAAACCTTGACCAGAGAACTGGTAATGAAATTATGCATATTTTAGAGTCCCTCAACGCTGATGGTGTTACTATTTTGCTGGTTACACACGATTTAGAAAAAGCCAAGCGAGCGTCCCATCTTATCGAAATGAAGGATGGTTTGATCCTATAAACATTGAGAGATCAGTTACGACATCACCAGAAATGACCCGCGGGTGTCACAAACTCGAGTGCTGAGCTATGATGTACTTCACCACTCATTATTTTTGTAATCAGTGATGGTATAATTAGAATGAATACAGCTAAGGTGTTTATGGATCCCACCTGTTTTACAACTATCAATTAACATAAAAGGCTCACATTCCACTGGAACTTAAGGATCATTTCACTTTCGAATTTTTTAAAAATTTCTTGTATTTCATCTGATTGCTTGGGATGTCTTGACTGACTTGTTGTCCAACTAACTCTATTAATTTTAATCGCTTGTAAATTAGGGTGATTATCTACCTCAAAATTAGCGTTAACTTATATCTGAATGCAGTGGCTTTGTATTCACGATAAATTGTAGTTTACGGCTAACTTAAAATTCCATTAAAAATACAACAAAAAAAACACTTAAAAAATAATCAAAATTACTTGGATTTTAAATAATTTTATAAAATGCATTAACAGTAAGGTGTGGGTGATCTTTTAAAGTATAATATGGGGTGTTGTGCTTGAGGTTAAGATTGATTTTGTTGTCTGTTATTTTACACTTTTTTCTGTTGAAAAGTTAGTATTTATAAATAAATTAACTAAACTATTGTATTAGGAATAAAAGTTATCATCGGTTCAAATGTTGCGTAAATTTTGACTTCATTAACTCTGACGCTTAATCTTTCTTGAAGAATAAAAAAGAATTAAATTAATAGCGCCCTTTAAGGTTCATAAAGGAGTACAAAATGAACAGTGTTCACCATAATAATATGGCCATAATATCAAACGATAATTTTATTATTGGCTTATTAACTGGATATTGTGTTGCTAATCACTTTATTCTTAAATGTATATCTCACTCTAAGCTTCTATATACTAATGGTGTTCACCCTAAGTTAAAATTAATTATTATTGATTCACGTGAACTAGCTCCCACTTTGACTGAAGAAAATTTAAAATCGTTAAATAATATTCATAATCAATATTCCATTCCTATTTGTGTGATACACAATAGCAACAAAATACCATTTTACCTACGACTATCATGGGTAAGTTACTGTAAAGATATAGATTTTATTGAAAGACTTGACCAGAACATTAATAAATACATTAATAAAGACTTTATCAATGAACAAAGAAATTACAATCGTAGATCAGGAACAGAACGTCGTATATTACGAAGCACAATTAACTCTTTTATACCAAAACGACTTAAAGGTGCAGTTAGGCCACTTAATCCAGATGTGAAACTCGAATTGTTAGGTCATTTTAAAATAGACACAGATTGTCGAAATGTTTATTTAAAAGGAAAAGACTTAGAACTAACCGCTAAGGAATTTAAGCTTTTTAAGTTGCTAGCTGAAGACCCTAAACGTGTATGCACGACCGAAAAATTGATCTCACATTTGTGGCCCAAAGGAGGACGTGCAAATAAATCTGACCTTTATCAATACATGCATTTATTGAGAAAAAAAATTGAACATGATCCAAATAACCCGCATTGGATCATAACGATTAAAGGTGTTGGTTATAAACTACACGTGTAAAACTTTACCTGAAATCATTTAAAAACAAACACTTACTGAGTCAAGGGTCATAGAAATGTTATAAATTGAACTTTTTCTAACACCATTGTTCAGATTTTATAGTCAGCCTATTCTCAACCCTACCTGAATAATGATAGGCAGTTACACAGGTTTTGTCACAAGCTCCATAATTTTACATAAGGTTGTTTTTTTATAGCAACATGAGTATTTGACGGTCTTCTTGAGGATTCAGAAAGTAGTATACATAAAAAATCTACAAAATATGGGCTTATCTATAAAATGTGGCGGTGAGATATAAATTTGAACTCTTCAAAAGGTTTTGTCCTACAACCCTTCTGAACTTGGTAATCCCCGAAACGAAAAAACCCGTTAACTCTTTCGAATTAACGGGTTCATCTTAATTTGGCGGGAAGAATGGGACGAGTATGGGCACTGGTTCTATTCAATAAAATTGCCATTAGAGTAATGATTATACAAAACTGAATTAAATACACTAGACCGCTGATACTACCAATTGCCAAATGAGGTTGATCTCCATATGACCACTAATTCAACACAACCGAAGTTGACCTTTGATAATTTCGATTAAAATTTTCCAATTTTGATTTACTGCTAACATGATAGAAAAAATACATTACGCTAGGAAGGTACCGGACTACTGGCGCTTGCCTCAGAGAGGAAAATAAAGTCTTTTCGCCAATGAGTCGTTTAGTCTAAATGCGAGCTATTCCACCACGGAAATCCTTAAGTGATAACATAATTAATGATACCTTTGTGAAGCACGTTCACTAATGAAATCAGTCAATATTATTCCTAATTAAGAACTTTTGTCATATCTTGCAAGCGTACCGTTTAATTGCATTCTAAGTTTTTATCAGCATTTTACTTGAATATAAGCAAATATCATCAATACTCAATGTAAATTAATTGGAGAGGGGGACTTAACAATGGATGTTACGGATAATTTCCCATGTTTTTCAAGATTACTACTACTCCCTTTCTTCTTTTTAATCTTTTGCACTAAAGCCTATTCTATTGAAGTGTTCGTCAACAACTCCATTAATTTATCAGAAATATCTAAACAGTAATTAAAGTCTATTTATCTTGGTCAACAGGCTCATTGGCCTAACGGTAAGCTAATTAAATTATTTAAATTACCATCTGAGCATAAAACCCATAAGAATTTTGTTAAAGGCATTCTTGGGTTATATCCCTATCAATATAATCGACGTTGGCAAAAGCTAGTGTTCAGTGGTTTTGCCATTAAACCTAAAGAAGCCTTAACAGAGCAAGAGCTACTCCATGCTGTAGCTAAGACTTCCGGTGCAATTGGATATATTGAAAAAAAAACATTGATTGAAGGCATAAGTTATGTGGAAGTATATGAATAAATGTAAGTGGCTAATATTTCTATTTTTTTCTTGTGAAGTATTTACTAACGACTTGGATGTTCTATCTTTTGCAGGTTTTGCCTCACAAGGAATTACCTATACCTCAGATAATCAATTTTTTGATGAAAAAGATAAAATCTCATTGAATATGACAACTTTGGGTTTACAGGCGAATTACTTATTTAATGATCAAATAAGACTTTCCGCTCAGGCTATGTATAGAAACTGGGGTAAAATTGATAGTACACGATTTGATTTTTTCATGGCTGATTATCAGTTTATTAATCAGCCATATTTTAATTTAGGTATTAGAATGGGCCGCATAAAAAGTGACCTAGCTATTTTTAATTCAACCAGAGATATTCCCAGTGCTAGGCCTTCTATCTTTTTACCACAATCGGTATACCAAGATATTTTACGTGATACAACCACTTCATACGACGGCCTATCATTATATGGTAATCAAGTCTTTAAGCTTGGTCGATTAAACTGGTCAATTGCCTACGGCCGTTATCCTGTTTCAGATGATTTAAGCGAAAGTATTTTAGGAAAAGAACTGAGTGGTGATATTTCTACTGATAGTAATTTTCAATTAATGACTTCTTGGGAATCATTGCAAGGTAATTGGACATTTTCTTTAGGTTATGAAAATCCAAAAGCAAATCTTTCTCCACTTAATAAGAATAATGCGGCTATTGCTATATCGCCTGGGAATATCGAGTTTGAACGCTATATATTTTCACATCAATATTTTACTGAATTTTGGGATTTAACTTTTGAATATATGTATCAACATACCACTATTTCTGGGTTTCAATTATTCACTCCTTCTTTGCCCGAAGGTTTTCCTCAAACTGAAATCGAAAATGTCAGCACAGATAACTTAGTTAATGTTGGCTTTTACGGGCAATGGAGTTATTTATTAACAGAAAATTTGACCTTTTTCTTCCGTTATGGTCGTTACTTTACTGATATTGATGACAAAGATGGTTCTAATTTTCAACAAGAATCTGGTATGCCCTCATTTAGCCGATATAGCCATGATTTGAGTTCAGGTATTAAATGGAAAATATTACCTAAATGGCAAATCAATTTTGAAGGTCATTTTATGGAAGGAACCGCAGCAATTTCTCCTACGATAAAGTTAGATCATAGTGCGAATGATGAAAAAAATTGGCAGTTATGGTCATTACAAGTTTCGTATAGTTTTTAGGTAAAGAACATGATGAATAAACAAGAGATTGGTCATAAATATGTTAGTTTAATATGGAAAGTAGTTTTTTTCCTGTTCTTGTTTCAATCAATTGTTTTGCTTTGTTATGCTTATTTAGCCAAACAAGAATTAGATGAGCGACTCATTCAAGAAAAAGTTGACTTTAAAAAAATGTCGGAAGTTTATTTAAATAATGCTATGCATGCCCACGTGCAAAACATTGAAGATGAAATATATAAACTGGTTACTGTTAAAGCAAGTTCTGAACAAGTGATTGTTGAATTTTTAAAACGAGAGTGGCCTAATCTATCTATTGACTGGGGCGCAACTGGTGCCACACTGTATAATGAAGATAATCAAATACAATTCAAATATGGACAAGGTGATTGGATTAATAACGAACAACGTATTCAATCGAGTGTCGAAACGGGACTACCTGAACATCATCTTGTATGTAGCAATGATTGCTTTCTTAATATTATTATTCCACTTGAGTTTGACAATAATCATGCAACATTAATTATTAATACTAATTTATTGAACCCAATTACAGAGTTTCAACAATTATTAAACTTAAAAACAGTCATGATCACTCCTAAGTTAACTTTACATAACACAGTTGGTAGTGGATTGGATTGGCTCGATAGTAATTATCAAATGTTAAATAAGGATGCAAATAAATACTATTATAAAATACTCAAGCTAGTTGATGATAAATCTAATTTGATAGATATGCTAACAACAGGAGTTATTACTCAATATGAAAATGAACATTATTTTGTTAGTGCATTTGAGATACCTTTTAATATCGGCAGTATCAGTTATTTTGTGGTTTTTAACGACATCAGTCACACCTTACTTTTGGATAAAAAATTTAACCGAACATTTTCGTTATTTTCTGTGGTGACAATGATTATTATGTTCTTTGTAATTTTACTCGTGTTATGGAAACCGATATCACGAATAAAAAAACTAAAAGAATATTTACCTACACTGGCTAAAGATAAACGGGTGAAAATATTTTCGCCTGGGCAACATTACAATCTGTTTTGGGATGAAATTGATGTTTTAGAAGATTCATCCAATGAGTTAGCAAAACGTTTGAGCACATTAAATAATGTTGTTATAGACAGAGAAGAAAAACTCAAAAAGATAGCTTTGTTCGATAGTGTTACTGGTTTAGCAAATAGAGATAATTTTTTATCCGTGTTGCAGGCAAATATTTCCAATTTAGAGGGAAATGGTAAATTTATAGCTATATTTTTTATAGATTTAGATCGGTTTAAACATATTAACGACACTCTTGGTCATAATATTGGCACGGCAAGATCATTATAAATTGAACTTATAGAGCATGTAGCGATCAGATCAAGGCATAATAATCACCTTGGTCACTTAATATGAGCGCTACTTTTCTGGAACACTTTAATTCAATTA
>Ga0209292_1005220_pt1 | contig 13344 bp, 11 predicted proteins | sample GOMGulsemesocosm_2_FD_184634 | JGI IMG/M metagenome (GOLD analysis project Ga0209292, IMG submission 184634) | Methane-oxidizing microbial communities from mesocosms in the Gulf of Mexico - GOM9C Gulf of Mexico (SPAdes) (version 2) | ecosystem: Environmental > Aquatic > Marine > Cold seeps... | reverse complement strand
CGCAGTGACTATACCTCCATTCAACTGCGTATTAAGCAATTTAAAAGTTTTCAACGTCACGTTAATCCTAATAAACCCAAAGAATACAGTGTTCCTGAGCAACCTAGAACGTTGGTGCCACTAGTAAGCACCTTAGACACTCATGATATCCCCATCTCACTCAGTGATTATTTAGAAATAGTGGACTGGAGCGGTCGACATATCGACCCGAAAAAGACAGGATATATTGACGCTACTGAGCCTAAAGTGCTGACTGCATTAGGCATTGAGCCGGAGGACTGGCTTGAGGCGGTTAAAAACTTTCGGCGTCATTATGGAAACTTTGCGGGTGATGAGCACCGTCTGCGACAATACGCTCATTCTCATGGCCAAAGCTGGTATAAGGGCGTTGGTTAGCTATCTAGTTGAGGTTTAGTCGTATTTAATGCACCGTTGAGGTTGCTAAGGGCTAGTTTCGGCTACTTTGCTCGTAATACCGCCACTTATTGCGCAAAGCCAACTCTAGTTTTAGTTTCTTTTATTATAGGGAGGAACTTTCGTTGAAATGGCGTGTTTTTTGAGCTGCGATGTAATGTTTTATCAAATAAGCACTAGTTTTTCAGGTATATATTATTGCCTGTCCAGATCTTACTTTTCAACGACTCAAATATATACCCATGTATCTCGGACCATACTCACCAGAACATATAACCGTAGTCATCCATCGGCATTGAGAAAATCGAATTTATTCGAAAGATAAATTGAAATGGTAATGCGCTTGCATTACCATGGGTGGATATAAAGGAGCCGACTATGCCACAATCATCATTGACCACCGAATCAACACTTACCGATCGTTTTCAGACGACTGTCCCTAGTGTTGTTCGTAAAGCATTACACTTAGATAAAAAAGATAAAATACAGTTTACCATTGAGACCGATGGCACCGTATCATTATCACGTGTTGAGCCTATTGATAATGATCCTATATTAGATGGTTTTTTATCTTTCCTTGCTCAAGACATGATAAATCAACCTGGCAATATTCAGCCAATGACTGCGAGTATGCAAAAGCGTACAGATTCGCTGGTGTCAGATATCGACATTAATCTTGATGAACAGCTGTTAGATGAGGACGAGTAGTTGTCTGATAACGCTCCTATCGTCGTAAATGGTTGGACGCTTTATGCGCCCCCCTTGTTTTTAGAACAATATCGCGCTTTAGCTCTTAATGTTGCCGCATTAAGAGCTAAAGACCCTATTGCATATAAAGATAAAAACGCCACGAAGCGGTTGGCGGCAATTCACAAACTTGCCTATGACATTATCCCCCAAGACCCTACTAAATCGGTTTACAGGCAAGGTAAAACATTAGGCACTGGAAATAAACATTGGTTTCGCGCCAAGTTCTTCCAGCAATACCGATTGTTCTTTAGATACCATTTAAAATCTAAAGTGATTGTCTATGCATGGGTCAATGATGAAACAAGCAAGCGTGCTTATGAAAGTAAATCAGATGCTTATAAAGTATTCGAAAAAATGTTAAAGTCTGGTAACCCACCGGAAGATTGGGACGCTCTTTTACAAGCCTCTAAGTAAGTCATTCGCCTATTCAGACAGTTCCCATGTGAAGCCTGCGGATCGTAAGATCAATTACTGTATACGCAGGCACGATACTATGATCCGGATGGTCAAGCGCTTGAAATAGCGCCAGGCCTTCGAAAAGATTACAATTTAGCTAAAGCATATTTAATTGCAAAATCCCCTACAGAAAAGCGCGTTTTGCTTATCCATAAAATGGACAGTCAAATAAAACAAAGCCTCGCACTTAACCTGCGGGGCTTTGTTTTCGGCTATATAACGCTGAGCTTGTCTAACGTGCTATCCTTTTGAGAAAAATTTAAAACCGATTACTTCGACAATAACATAGACTCGCGCGACACTTTTCGTGGTATTTCCAGCGGCATCAGTTGCTATAACAACAATGTCGTGTGCACCCCTTGCGCCTTTGGTGGTGTCCCAGTTGTATGATAACTTCGCGTTGGTTGAATCCGCTTTCAATTTACCATCAATAAATATTTGTAAACTCGTTAGGCCAATATTATCATTTGCCACGGCTGATATGGTAAAGGTACCGCTTACCAGCTTACCGTTTCTTAGTTTCGGTGTATCAATAGTGGGCGCAGTGGTGTCAACTTCGACTTTTTGGTGTGCTATGTTAACTCGGCGCTCTAAAGACTCTCCCAGATTGCCTGCAGCATCGAAAGCATGTGCAACAAACGAAATATCACCATCGGCGAAGTCGTTGCTGTCGATGCTAAATGTAAAAGGAAATACACTATCGCTGCCAACGAGTTTGTCATTGGCATAAAGGTTTACTGTGGTAACGCCAATATCATCTGTCGCAGTTACATCAATATTAAAGGTCGTGGCTTGAACGCTATCTTCAGTCGGGGATGTAATAACAACGCTTGGCGCTTCTTGATCTGTTGTATCTAGATCCATTGCCATCGCTAACGCAGCTGCTGCATCGACGCGGCCATGACCATAATAACTGCTAAACTCTGTCGTCATCATGTCTTTGTTAGCTGTGCTCTCAAGGATGTGTTCTAACTCATCAGGGCTAAGGTTCGGGTTTGCCGACTTAAGCAGGGCAAGCACGCCAGCGACCGCAGGGCTAGAGAATGAAGTGCCGTTAACAGCACCATAACTACCACCTGCTCTTGTTGTCCAAATTCCACTACCTGGGGCGGTAACATCAATACATAGGCCGTAATTTGACCAGCTAGCCTTGGTATCACTTTTTGTCGTAGCGGAGACGGTGATGATATCAGGGTTGTCAGTACAGTTTAGGTCCTTGCCTGCGTTTCCAGAAGATGAAACAACGAGGCCGCCTTTAGTCTTCATATACTTGGCTGCGTTACTTATTGAGCGACTTGATGAAATAGCATAACTGATGTTTACGATGTCTGCGCCGTTGTCGGCCGCCCATGTTACTGCCCGTGCAATATCACTCCAATATGCATGTCCATTAGATAGATTCGAGACCTTCACAGGCAATATAGAAGCGTGCCATGCAATCGATGTTACGCCACTGTTGTTGTCGCTTGTTGCCGCGACAACCCCCGCAACTTTTGTCCCGTGGCCAAAAACATCGGAGATGTCTGAGTTACCACTAACAATGTTCCAGCCAGCTAGCATATTGTCAACCAAGTCTGGTTGAGTCGCATCAACCCCAGTATCGAGTATTGCTACCACGACATTCTCTCCCTGCGACGTCATCCAGGCTTGTGGAAGGTTCATGGTATTTAGGTGCCAGGCATTACTGAAGTAAGTGTCATTAGCGCTTATTTCTGATGGGCTCACACGCATATCTAATTCAGCAAATTCAATGCTAGGATCATTTGACAGTGCTTTTACAAGCGTTAACTCTGATTGTACAGGAACACTAATAAGGTGAGCGCGAGAGCGGCGGTCAACGGCATCACTTGTGCCGTTTGAATATGCCGATAGCGCTACGTTAGCCTGCGCCTGCAGGTTATGGTTATTAAGGATTTGATTAAAGCTGTTCAGTGATACGCCGGCTTTTGGCTGAACTAGAATGCGACCTTGAGCCCAAGCTTTCTCAACCAGATCCGTCGCAGCGGTAGCGCTGTTGGCAAATGCTAAAGGTAGTAGTAACGCAGCAACTTTCGCGCTGGTATGTAGTGGGCTGGTTCCTGTTGCTGAACGAGCGTTGTGTTGGGTAATTTTCTTCATTTTGTGACTCCACTGTGTGTGAAGCCTACAGAAAACCTAATGCTGTTGAATGCCTGTAACTTAAAATGCTACTTGCTACGTTATTTATTGCTAAACAACTTAGTAATCGGCAGTTCCGCTATCATAGGAGTGTTCCCGTAGACCGGTGACTTTGCGTCACTTTCTTTCGAAAGCTTTGCCATTTTAACTATGCTAAATAGTTCGATTTAATTTAAATTATTAGCGAAGGACAAAACAAAATACTTGTCACTTCGATATCATCGGCAGGGATTCTATATTAAATATTGAGTGAAATTCAAGCGATTCACAGTAATTAATGACACTAAAGTAGTAGCTCGTTGTTTTTGTTGGCTATATAGTTGTCATTTAATTAACCTATTGTTTATAAAGGGTAAACCACGAGATTGCGAGGTTAAGTGATTGTATGTAATAGGATAAATAGTTAGGCAGATAATATAAAAAATGGCAGCTGTGGCATGGTCGGCAACGCGTATCGAAGGTTAACAGAGACTAAATAACACTTGAAACGCTTTCATTTTATGTCTTACACAATAGCGCTTAAGATTTATTACTGCTGCACAAATAAGGTCAGCGAAAAATACGCTTTGTTATGTTGCAGGGTTATGGGCGTCTAGGAAATCGCTAACCTTCTGATAATATTTCAACCTGTTTTTGTCTTTATAGATACCATGGCCTTCATTGTCGAATTTGAGCCAATCGTAGGGCTTGCGTTGACTGTCCAACGCTCGTTTTAAGTCACGCGCTTGGGTAATCGGCGTGCGTTTGTCTTTCCCGCCATGCACTAACAACAATGCAGTATTTAATTGGGATAGTTGATGCAGTGGCGAGAAACTCTTTAGTGTTTTTTCATCTACGCCAATGGTGCTTTTCATGAAAGATTCCCCCCAAACATAGCTCTTTATGTCTGTGTTTTGCGAGAAGGAGGCTAGGTTATACACGCCTGAGGCAGCGATGGCACATTTAAAACGCTTGGGTGCTAAAATAGAAGCTTGCACGGCGGAATAGGCACCAAATGATGAGCCCATGATGCAGACACGTTCACCGTCCACTAATTTTTGTGCAATTAAATATTCAATCCCGTCGATAATATCATATTGAATTTTGTCCCCCCAATGGCGATAGCCAGAGCGCTCGAAGCGATCGCCTCGCCCTGTAGAACCTCTAAAATTGGTTTGAAGCACGACATAGCCTTTAGCGGCGAGCAGTTGAACTTCGTTGTCATAACGCCAAGTATCACGAGTGCCAAATGGCCCGCCATGTACCAATACAACCGCTGGCAGAGGTTTCTTGTGATTACCTGCTGGCAACGTAATAAAAGCGCCGAGTTTAACCCCATCTCTGGCTGCATAGTTAAATGGTTGCATAGGCAACATTTTCTGCGCGTCGACTAATTTGTTGCGTGACGTAATATAGGTGGCCTTATCCAATTTTTTATCATAGAGATACCATGCGCCCGGTTCTCTGTCGTTGCTAATTTCAAAGATAATTTTTTGATCATCGCTCGTGTTACTGGTGATGTGTATATTGTAGCCATTGAAACTCGACACCAAACGTTGGAAAAATTTTTGAGGGGCAAGTTTGGGGTTGGGGAAGTGATATTTTTTGTAACCAGGATCGGTGCTTATCGCATATATCGTTTTATCATCATCGCTAAGATGAACTCGCGATATATCAAAATTTGGATCATTAAATAGTAATTCCCTAGTGCCAGTATTTACATTCAACCGATAGAGCGAACGGGTGTCTTTATCTATATTGTCAATATTGATCAACGTTTTTGTCTGATGATCATAGGTCAATGGCGAAAACGCGCTGCCGTACTCAAAGCTCTGCACTTTTGACCAACTGCTCTTGGCCTTGTCGTAGTCAAAGACAACTTTCTTGTTATCTTTATCGATTGCTAGTGCAAGTACCAAATCGCCGTTATCGTCAGTAAAAAACCGGCTATCAGGCAGGGGAGATGACGCAACAAATGTGATGTTACGGTCGTATATATTTAATTTGTATAGTCGAGTCAATTTATCATGGTTATCGCCATAAGGTCTGGCATTGATCAGGATATGCGCTTCGTCGCTGGGTAATAAATCAACAATGTTAGCCCAAGAAGCAGCCATTGCATTATGTTTACCTTTGATTCTTTTTTCTTTGATTGTTCTTGTTTTTTGATATAAAACTCGGTTACCAAAAATCAACTTTCCTTTGGTGGTTGACCCCGTTTTTATTGCATCAACCGAGTATAAATCGCCGTAATAGACCGGATGATCTACATCGGGGTGTTTAGCGTATATTTTTATTACAATACGCTCGTTATTAGCCCAATAATATTGCCCCACTTGGTCTTGCGCGCGGAAAAATATTTGATTCACAGCCTGCATCGTATCGGTTTTGATGATGACCAACGACGATTTTTCGTCTTGGTAGCGAGAAATCGCTAAATACTTGCCAGAAGGGGATATTTTTACGTTGCGATATTTGTCATGCGCAGCAAATTGAGTAACATCAATCGCAGCATTTGAGAGAAAAGAGATAAGCAATAAAGTTAGTGCAATTAAGCTGCTAATGTTAAACGTTGGCAAGATGAAATCCTCAACAATCCAGATAATCCAAGCCTAGTCCAAAATTTAACCGTTAGCCACTGTTCGTAAATCTTTTAGGTTGTTTGTACCTGAATATTGCGAGACTAAATACTTAAAATCCAGGCATAATTGTTGCGCTGTAATTCTTAAATTTGCCTAATACTTATTAGCAAATTTATACTTATTATAACTAATTATTGAAAGTCGAGGCACGCTGACTCCGTCGTCAGTCTCGTCAAAACTCAACTGATAACGACAATTTGGGTGTGCAGAATCGACAAACAAGTGGGGAGGTAGGGGCACGCTGCCCCATTTGGGGAATGTCAATATATCGGCATAATCTCGTTCGGCCAAATCTTCAATTAGTGATTCAATAACATTGATTATTAACGGGTATATTAGCGCTTTGTCTGCTGTCATTGCGCTGCCATCTGGGTTTAGAAGCATCTCGGGTTCAAAGCCTTCTTGGTGAGTATAAAACCATACGCCGGTGTCGGTAAATTCGCCGCCCAAGCCTTTCGGAGCCCATGCAAACATACCGTAGCCATCGCCCACTTCAATAACGATTGGAATGGCATCCTTGTAAAACGCTATTATTTCCTCGTCATCAGTCCACCCGTCAAAGCGATTCTCTTCGCTGAAATCCCCTAAATTACTCGGCGTGCGAAAGTGGTGACTTTCGTTGCTATATTCATCGATCGTTATTTCATAGTCTAATAGTTCTTTTAGTGCGTCTGGAAAAATCACGCCGAATTTTTCCTCTTGCTCCTGCCAGGCCGCAGTGAAGTCATGATTAGAATGTTCAAACGATATGGAGGTTGAGGGATCGTCCTCATCGGTCAGTGACTCGATTAACTCAACAACATTTTTATATTTTTCAACAATAGATACATTTTGCTCGTAGAGCACTTTGGTGATCTGCCTAACGTCGATTGGCTCAAAACGTTGATTGATAGTAAAACACTCTCCGTTTTTCACCAAGGTTCCTACCATTTTTATGGATTTTACCCCCTCTTTAATGTCAAACGATATCGCTGGCTTTTGCACTAGTCTATGTTCCTTCGCGACATAGGAGATACTGCCGACCGTGTCCCCATCAACAAAAAATTCGAGTGATAACTCGCTCTGTTTCTTTAACCATAAATGAATTTGAGATGTTCCATCTTCACGACTTACACTCATGATAAGTGCTGGATTGTTATAAATAGTGTCATTATCCTTCCTTGTATTATGTGATATGAATTAATATTGCTATTGATCTAGATACTACCCTTACATCATCACTGCTTTGAGCATCCACCGATTCAGATCGACAATCGATGCGGCGTCAAGTGACCATTGCGGCATGTAGAACAGCTGTTTATACCAATTCGATTAAGTTTAAATTGAGCGGATCCAATTCATCATGCAATGTGTTCTTGCGCTGTCATAGCAATCATCCATCGGGCTGGTGCTATAGTGACCCTCAACCATTGTTTGGCCAATGATTCGTAATCGCTCAAAATCTTTTGTTTTGCTGTACCAAAACGCTAATCGGCCGGCGATAGAGTGAGGAGCTTGGTGCAGGTTACGGATCAACGGCTCAAAGTATTGATTGAGTTCTGCTTTTAATTCCTCATTTTTAAACATCGCTTCGGCACGCTCATCATCCTCCTCAAAACATCGAATGTAGTCAAAATGTTCAATGGCCGTTGCAAAGATGATCAGGCGACTAATATCATCTTCATCGGTGGCACTAATGACTTGATTGACCCAATCAATGCCTTCTTTGGCACTGCCGCCCCAACGCGTTTGCTTTTGCCATGCGATCATGTGGACACAGCCGGCGTGATCCATGGCATGCTCTTCTATGAGACGCTTTATTTTATGATAGGGATCATCAATCGAGTCAGTGGCCTGATGTATAAGGGGGAGAGCGGCAACTAAATCAGCCCACACATGCTTGTTGGTCGGGTCTAGCTCAAACGCTTGCCATAAATCGGTCAGACAATGGGTCATATTGTCATGAAAGGTATCGTAATTATCATTGCCAACGGTGTCTGATGTACCGCTTCCCCGTGCTTGCCACGCTAACTCCATGAAATAATTAGCTCGGATCAGAAAGGCAAAGGGCTCTAGCGGATAAAGTGTCGGTAGCTCAATTAAATCCTCTTCGCTGTAATTACCATTGGTGCAAAAATCGATAAAGATTGATATAGCGACGCGCGCGGTATGTTTATCGCTGCCTTCTAATGCTCGCATCGCTTGCCATAATGGCAGCTTGTCTTGCTCATTAAATAATGCCCTGAAATGAGCAACCTTGGGCATGTCCTCTTCTTTTATCCTTGGTCTTATTTGATAACTATGGGATTTAAGGTTATAGGGATACGCTTGGTCAATGCCCGCATCAAACGCAATGTTATTGTGGGGACTGTGTGGTAATTTGCTAAAACAGGTCATTACAATGCCCATTTTCTTTATCATCGAGCCAAGACAGCGGTGTTTTTCAAGGTAGTTGTCACCATTTAGTCAATATTTCTAAGCTGCCTCACTCTGCTGCTCTTTTACGTTTTCCTTTTCAGGATTAAGTGACACCGGCCCTTCAACTTCGCAGTTCCTGACATCTCCTGACCAACGGATCTCGTTCGCTTTCTTAGCTTGCTCCATAACGAGCTTTCGCTTAGCTAAAATTACTTTATCTTCACCACGGTGACGTTGTGCTGGCGTCACAAAGTTAAGCTTGCTGTGGCGATGCTTATTGTTATACCAGTCGACAAAGTTATGTACCCAGTCCCTTGCATTTTCTAAGCTGGCAAAGCCTGACGAAGGCCAGTTGGGTCGATATTTCAAGGTTCTAAATAACGCTTCCGAGTAAGGATTATCATCACTAACTCGTGGTCGACTATATGATGCCTGGACACCTAGCTCTTCCATTTTCGCCTTCATTGTTTGCGCTTTCATCGGCGCACCATTATCAGAATGTAATACCAACGGCATATTCAGGCATTGTTCTCTCAGCTTGCAGCGCTGGAGTAGCTGTGCAGCCTGAGCACCGCACTCTTCGTTATGCACTTCGTAGCCGACGATCTTTCGACTAAAAATATCTTCGAATAAGTATAAGTAGTAAAACTTCCCCTTTACCATTGACGCTAAATACGTGATATCCCAAGACCAAACTTCATTGGATGAGCATGCCGTATAGCTCGTTGGCTTTGCGATTTTTTTTGGCGCTAAACTACGACCGCGATGATTATGCTGACCATGTTGCATCAGCACTCGGTAATAACTCGATTCAGAGCCTAAGTAAATCCCTTCATCTAGCAATATAGGGACGATCTGAGATGGTGGCAAGCTGGAAAATCTCGTTTCATTGCAGGTGTCTAATATGGCCTGTTGCTCTCTTTCACTTAACTTATTTTTAGGTACTGGTCTTTTTACGATTGATCGTTGATCAGCGTTAATATGCCTTTCACGCGTCCAGCGACGGTAAGTCCGCAGGCTAATTTGTACTTCGTCACAGGCAACAGGTTGGCAGCAGCCTTGAGCCATCGCTTCACGAATTAAACCGACTAAAACACGCCTTTCATCGAGGGGAATTAATCTTCCTCGGGTTCGTCCCCGTAAAAGGCATTGAGCTTTTTTCGCAGCACCAGTAGCGCCGCAGTTTCAGCGAGTGCTTTTTCTTTATATCGAAGATCTTTCTTCAACGCTTTGATTTCAGCTTTATCTGCCTTGGCCTGTTTCTTTACAGTTTTTGCCTGCTGTTCATCGCTTTGAAAGCCCATAAGACATTGCGCTTTCCACTGTTTCACATCTTCAGGAAACAACCCTTTTTCACGACAATACTCGCTAAGTTCGGCTTCTGAGAGCGAACCTGTTTCAACAACCACGGCAAACTTTGTTTCGTGAGACCACTGTTTTGATGTCGACTTATTTCCTGGCACTGGCAGTCCTTGTTCTCTAGCTTCTTTGCGCCAATTATACAACGTTTGCTCAGAGACGTTTTCTTCTTTTGACACTACCGATACAGGTTTATTTAATGGCGGTAATAGTTTGTTTAAAATTGCTTCTTTTCGTTCTCGTGAAAAGCTAGGCATGTAATACTCAATATCCGTCCCCTGATCTAAATAAATGTTAATTCTAGGTGGTGACAACTATCCTGACACAGGGGGACAGGTATCACTTATCTCACAATACAAACGCTGATTTTCATTAAACTCTTGCCAATTATCAAATATAGTTAGCACAGGTTTGGCTAATTCTGTTAGCGAATAAAGGTGCTTCCATGCGGTATTCTCGTCGATCAGTTCTAGACAGGCAGCGAGGCGTACTTGCCACATGCAGTCGATAATAAAACCCAGCCGATAATGAAAACCGTGTTGATAATCATCTTTGTTTTGCCAAATATAAAATAACAGGTCGCGCTCACTTTCATCATCTGGATACAGCTGATAGATGATCTCGTTTGCCTCTTCGTCAGTGGCAACACTCATCAGTGCATAGAGCTCTTCTTCCCAATGATAAGGGAAGCAGTTGCGCAAAGACTCGATACTCTTAGCAAGGCTCTCTGGGCTATCATGTTCTAAGCTACATTTGAGGAGTTCGATATCATAGGTCGATAGATCCGCCGTATTAAAAAACACTAAGTGGTCATGGCAAGCTGAATCATTTTCAATGTCTATTGCTTGATACTCTAAATAAACAGCGCTAAGTGATAGGATCCAGTGCTTAGGATCAGTGCCAAAATTTGTGAGGTCGTTAACGTAATTTTGGCGACCAAACTTTTGCTCATCTGGCTTTTTTTTGAAAAAACTGAACATGTTATTACATTCCTTTGTTATTGTTTCTTAGGCGCTATTAGCAATGGTGTCGAGCCGTTCTGGCATGATCGTGGACACTTTTAATGCACTAAACATTGAGTCTTGTGGCCACGGCGCTAAACTCTTTTCTCGGTCAGCAAAGCTTAGCTCAAATTCTGTGGTGGTGCTTTTTAAGTACAGCTCGAAATCGCTCAACTTGTGTTTGGTGCGCAGCGAGCGCAAAAATGTTTGTCCGGTGAGTCCTGCTTGCTCAAAATCACTCCAAGAGTCAAAACTATCAAGTGCACGCTGTGCGTTGAGGTACAACAATCCCCACGCTTGATGTTCGTCTATCAGGTCCAACGCGCGTGTTTGCACAACCAATTGCACAAAACGCGCGGTGTCGATGGCGATAATATCCCGCACCGCCACACGCTCAAAATGCTGTGGCGAATTCAACAAAGAGTCGATATGTCCTTGATTCCATATTTGTTTTAGACAGTGAATTGTCCGTTCGGCGGCGACATCTTGTGGTTCAAACTCCATCCCCCAGGTGGTTTTCATGTATTTGAGTAGTTGCTGTTGATTGGTGATGTTGGCAATAGACTTGCCGTTGGCTATATCGCCTAATGACAGTGCAAACAAATCATTATCTGATAAATGTTGGCCTCCCATTGCTAAGTTAACCGTAAGCTCAGGTGCTGACGGCGGCTGAGCTGTTTTTACGCCGTCGTCAGTCTGTTTAATCCGAGCGGGAGATTTCTTTAGTTTGTTTCCTTTAAATAGATTAACCAATCTTACGATAACCAAAATGAAGCCAACAATAATGGCGACAACCAATCGGCTTAAATAATTTATCATTGCCGTTAAATCCTTTTCGGCTGCAGTTTTAAAAATTTAACCACTCGCTCACCCAAATTAAGTGGCTCCTTGCCTTGCAGGATCACTTTGGGTTTAATGTCGGCGGTTAGTGATATTTCAGTCATCAATCGCGGACTTTGCAATAGAGCGGCTATCTTCATCGCGTCATTCGCCTGCGTCAGTTTGGTGATGAGCTGGGGCATTCGCAAGCTCACCAACCAAAGGTTAGACAACGACGGGTTGTCCAACGCTAGGATCAATTCGGGTTTTTGACTCAACAGCAGTTGTTGGGTATTTTCATCATCGATGTCATTAATCGTTCGGCTCTTGCCATCATGATATATGATCCCCATCGCTAGACAGTCCGGATCAAATTGATGTTTTACCTCAAATTGATTGAGGAACTCTTTAACCGCACAGACATAGCGCGCAACGGGAGCCTGATTCTGCTTGCCCTTTATTTGTTCAACGGCTAGGCCGTTTGGCTCAACAATTAACGAAATCGTCACATGAGGCTTGTTGTGTTTATCGCGCAATGAGAAGATTCGAAAGGCTTTATTTTTAATTTGCTGGTGGTAATAAGCACCATAGCCACCTTCGGCCTTTTCAATGTCGTCGAACTCGCCCAAACAGTGCTGCATGTAAGCAGACTCACGGGCCATTTCCAAATGCAATTCTTGATGATCTGGGTTTAGTTCAAATATCGCATACTCCTCAACGCTGCAACAAAGCGTCAACCCATCACCAGAGGTTTCAATCAATTGATAGCGCTTGTTGTATAGGCGCTCGTGCGCTTCCTGCCATTTACTCAGCACTTGTGGCGCAGTCATATGGGAAAACTTATTCACTTTTGCTGGATATTGGCTGAGCAAACATTCGCAAATCTTGGCCAAATCCTCGGTCAACTGCGGATGCTGCAAATCGATAGTTAGAAAGTCCAGTTGTGCCTGTTTATCAAGAAACCAGGCGGGAGCGTCGTGGCCAACCAAGATCTTAAAATAAGCTTCGCTGGTGACTAGTTTCGTGTGGGGGAAGTGGTTAATTAGCCATTTAAGATAATTTTTTAACAGCCACAGCTCAATCTCAGCCGGTAATCCTTTACCGGAGGCATAGTCAATCAGCATCTGTTTAAGCTGATCGATATTTACAATATTACGTCCTTTTTTTACTCTTTTTCTCATCGATTCTTCAGTGTTATGTGGCGCAGATGAAAAGTGTTTAATTATTCAACTATAGTAAATGCGTCGTTAGAGTCAATATATTGCTTTTAACAGACATTGATCAGACAAAATTTGAAAATTTCCATTTAAACTCCCTCCGGCGAGATCAGTAATTTGATAAGATGGTACCTTAATTTTTGAGGTGCATAT
>Ga0209292_1005218_pt1 | contig 13346 bp, 9 predicted proteins | sample GOMGulsemesocosm_2_FD_184634 | JGI IMG/M metagenome (GOLD analysis project Ga0209292, IMG submission 184634) | Methane-oxidizing microbial communities from mesocosms in the Gulf of Mexico - GOM9C Gulf of Mexico (SPAdes) (version 2) | ecosystem: Environmental > Aquatic > Marine > Cold seeps... | reverse complement strand
TATCGGTGTTGGCGCAGGCCAAATGAGCCGCGTTTATTCAGCTAAAGTTGCTGGTATTAAAGCCGAAGACGAAGGATTAGTTGTTCCTGGTAGTGTTATGGCATCTGACGCATTCTTCCCATTCAGAGATGGTATTGATGCAGCAGCAGCAGCAGGAATAACTTGTGTTATTCAACCTGGTGGCTCAATTCGTGATGAAGAAATCATTGCCGCAGCAGATGAAGCGAACATGACGATGATTTTCACAGGCATGCGTCACTTCCGCCATTAAATTGGTGTTTTTGTGCCAGAGAACCTAATTTCTGTATCGCAAGTGCTCACTTATAGTCATAAGCTGCGCGCTTGCTCTTTGAAATTAGGCCATCTGACTTCAAAACTCTCAATTTAAATCGCTCAATATAGAATAATTTTAGGGTATAAAAATGAACGTATTAGTTATTGGTAGTGGTGGTCGTGAGCATGCATTGGCATGGAAAGTGGCTCAAAATGACAAAGTTGTTAATGTTTTTGTGGCGCCGGGTAATGCTGGAACAACGCTTGAAAATAAAGTAAGCAACGTTGATATTGATGTATGTGATATCGAAAAGTTAATTGCTTTTGCTAAAGACAACAATGTAACTATGACTATTGTTGGTCCTGAAGCGCCGTTAGTTATTGGTGTGGTTGATGCCTTTGAAGCTGCTGGCTTAAATTGTTTTGGTCCCCGTGAAGGTGCCGCTCAACTTGAAGGTTCTAAAGCGTTTACAAAAGACTTTTTAGACCGTCATGACATTCCAACGGCTTGGTATCAAAACTTTACAGAAATAGAACCAGCTATTGCGTATGTACGTGAAAAAGGTGCTCCTATTGTTGTTAAAGCCGACGGATTAGCCGCTGGCAAAGGTGTTATTGTAGCGATGACGCTTGAAGAAGCTGAAGATGCAATTAAAGACATGCTTGCTGGAAATGCCTTTGGTGAAGCTGGTAGCCGCGTTGTTATCGAAGAGTTTTTAGATGGCGAAGAAGCATCATTCATCGTAATGGTTGATGGCGACAATGTTTTACCAATGGCAACAAGCCAAGATCATAAACGTGTTGGCAATGGCGATACAGGTCCAAATACTGGCGGCATGGGTGCTTATTCTCCAGCACCAGTGGTAACACCGAAAATGCATGATCGTATTATGGAACAAGTCATTTACCCAACAGTTAATGGCATGAAAGCAGAAGGGAATACTTATACGGGTTTCCTTTATGCTGGTCTTATGATCATGAGTGATGGCACACCTAAAGTGATTGAATATAACTGTCGCTTTGGTGATCCAGAAACACAACCAATCATGATGCGTTTGCAATCAGATTTAGTTGAGCTAATTGAAGCAGCTTTTGAGCAGCGCTTAGACACTGTTGAAGCGAAATTTGATTCACGTGCTGCTGTGGGTGTTGTACTTGCTGCTGGCGGTTATCCGGCTAGTTATGCTAAAGGTCATGAGATTTCACCGATTCCTGCTGCGACTGATAACGCTAAAATATTCCATGCTGGCACCAAGCTAGCAGATGGCAAGGTAGTCACTTCTGGTGGACGCGTATTATGTGCTACAGCTTTAGGTGAAGATGTAACACAGGCACAGAAAAATGCTTATGAGCTAACTCAAAAAGTTACTTGGAAGGATGCATTTTTCCGTACTGATATCGCTTATCGCGCTATTGCTCGAGAGTCATAATCTCGGCAGTCTAAAGAGCGTCACTTCGGCGCTCTTTTATTCTTGTCCCTCTATAACATTCAATGCCCTTTAATTTCACATTAGATTTTCCGTAATAAAGCCAATTCACACGCATGATTAGTCAGTTAAGCCATAGATTGAATTAGTATAATGCTGCTACTATATATAAACCAAAGTATTAATATTATGGCTCTTTTGTATATTTAGCATTGTTTATACTAATGACATTAAGCAAATAATTATTTTGAGCGAAAGGCAATTAATTAGAACAATTTCGACATGGGTGTCGATAACAGGGTAACACAGGAGCGTGTTGCCGAGTAATAACTAGAGTAACGCCGTTATCGTTAATTATAACTCGCGCAAGTGGGCACTAATTAATGTCATTGGTATTAATAACAGGATTTTATTTGTTTTCTCACACTAACAATACGCGTGCATCCAAAACGTTGAATAAGCGATTTCAAAAGACTTTGCGTGGCAAGCTGATCTTTTCATTAATTGCTAGCAGCATATTTATTGTATTAATTACCTTCGCAGGTTTTGTTATTTATGACAAAACAACACACTCCAATGCGTATATCAGTCAAATAAAAGCAATCACCAAAGCGACAGCAAATAATAGTAAAGCCTCGTTAAGTTCAGGCGAGACTAAAACAGCTAACGACATTTTACAGTCATTAAAATATCACCCACATATTCGATATGCTCAATTAAATGATGCCAATAATCAGACTATTGCCCTGTATGAAAATAACTGGGTGCCTAAAGCAAAGAGAAATCTTCAAGTTTCAGCCATAGAAGTTAGTGATGATAGTGTTGAAGTCACAGAGTTAATATCTCATCAAAACAAAAATATTGGGGTGCTTTACCTTGCTGCTGATACTCAAGCATTAAAAAAACATCAGTTTGAGTTTATCTATATTGGTGGAGCGGGAATTTTATTAGCCATTTTTATTAACGCTTTAATTTCGAGTAATATTGTAACCGCAATAACCAAGCCTGTTCACGATCTCATCAGTTTCTCACGTCAAATCATTCGTGAGAAAGATTATGAACTGCGTGCCCCACTAAGTAACATTTCAGAGATCAATACTTTAGTGACTAATATAAACGGTATGCTTGATGCGGTATCTGGTGCCCAAGATGCATTAAAGCTGAGTAAAGAACGTTTGTCACTCGCTCTAATTGGTGCAGGCGAAGGATTGTGGGACCTTAATTTGATTACTCAAAAGCTATTTCTCGATTGCCATAGCTCGGCTATTTTAGCGATGGAAGAAGAAGAGGTTTTGCTAACTACGCGGCAATGGTTGGAAAAAATACACCCGGATGATCGCTCAAAATTTAATGAATACAGCAAACAGTTTATCAAGAATAATCAAAAGAAATACCATTTTGAATTCAGAGCGAATTCTAATGGTCAATGGATTTGGTTAAGGCTTATTGGCGAAATATCGCAACTAAGCGAGGATAATAAGCCGCAACGTTTAACGGGCACATTACTCGATATATCACAGCAACGCGCGACCCAAGCACAAGTTGAGTTATACGCCTCTGTTTTTGACAATACCAGCGACGCGATCGTGATTTTAGATGCTAACTATCATGTGTTAGCCGTCAATAATGCCTTTTCTCAAATAACGCAATATTCTTCTAATGAAATTAAAAATCAGTCGTTGCCTATTTTAAATCAACTGACTCATTTACCTCAGGTTCAACGGCAACTTGCCGAATCAGGTCACTGGCATGGTGAAGTTAGTGACCATCGTAAAGATGGTTATCAATACATGCTTGAACTGGCCCTTAACACCGTTCGATCTAAAGAAGAGACCGATTTTAGCTATGTTGTTGCAGTTTTTTCCGATATAACTCAGCGTAAGAAAACCCAAGATGAGTTATTTTTTATGGCTAATTTTGACCCTTTAACCAAGTTAGCCAATCGTGCCATGTTCCATGATTCATTCACTAATGCGATCACACATGCCGATCGTCACGATGAAACCCTTGCCATACTGTTTATAGATTTGGATAAATTTAAGCTCATTAACGATACCCTAGGCCATGACGCTGGTGATGAGTTACTTATTCAATCTGCCAAGCGATTTAAAAATCACGTCCGTGAAACAGACATGGTTTCTAGATTATCAGGTGACGAGTTTACTATTATTCTCAATAATATTACCGATGTGAGTCAGGTACAGACTATTGCGACAAAAATTCAGACTGACTTTCAGCGTGCTTTTAATCTCAATGAACAGCACGCTAATATAAGTACAAGTATTGGTATTGCCATTTACCCTGCCGATGGTGCTAGTGCAGACGTACTGTTAAAAAATGCTGATACCGCCATGTATTTTGCTAAAACTAATGGCCGAAATAATTTCCATTTCTTTAATTCATCGATGAATCTTCAGGCAGAGCGCCGAAATTTAGTTGAATTAGAATTGCGAGAAGCCATTGCACGTCAAGAGATTGAAATTCTTTATCAGCCTAAAATGTTAGCGACTACAGAAAAAGTGTGGGGCTTTGAAGCGCTAGTTAGATGGCACCATCCAACAATGGGACTTGTATCCCCTGATGAATTCATCCCCGTTGCTGAAGAAGTTGGCATTATTAAAGAGTTAGGCCAATACATTTTTAAGGGAGCAACAACACAGTTAGCCCATTGGCATGCCATTGGTTATACAAATTTACACATGGCCGTTAATGTATCAGCACGAGAGTTTCAACTATCTGATTATCCACTAGAGCTTGCAAAACTTATTGAAACTATTGATGTACACCCGAGTTTTATCGAGTTAGAACTCACTGAAAGTATCGTAATGGATGATCCCGAAAAAGTAACATTGATGTTAGATGTTATTAAAAGCCTTGGCTTTTCATTATCAATTGATGATTTTGGTACAGGGTATTCTTCACTAAGTTATCTACAGCGATTACCTGTTGATGTGTTAAAAGTTGATCAATCATTTGTGCGAGATATTGAACACAACCCTAATAGCAGCGCTATTGCTCGGGCTATTGTGTCTATGGCACATAGTTTGAATTTAAAGGTTGTGGCTGAAGGCATTGAAACCGAAGCACAATTAGCCTTTTTCAAAGAGAATAAATGCGAACTTATACAGGGCTACTATTTTAGCAAACCACTGAATAAATCAGATGCTAGGAAGTTTTTACATTTAAATTCTTGATAAGTCATATAACGAAAGGTTCACACTGATATGATATACCATTTATCAATATCAGTGTGTAGCTAGTTACCTATCCGTGCCAGCCTCATTAACATCAACAATTTCACTCTCTTTCATTGCGCTATCAATCCATGATGTTACAGCTACATTGGACATGATAGTGTCACGATAAGCTTTAGTCGATGGTAATAATGATACGCCGTATGTTTCAAAGCGTAGAAGCACAGGAATGAACATACAATCTGCAATAGAAAAATCGCCAAATAACCAAGGTCCTGCACTATTTTGCAATAAACGATGCCATAACAGCTGCATTTGATTTATCTCTTGTGCAGCGGCATCAGACAAATCGATTTGACGACTTGCTCGAATATTCATTGGCATTTCATTTCTTATTGCATTAAAACCGCTGTGCATTTGTGCGCTCACTGAGCGTGCAATGGCGCGCTGTGATACATCTTTAGGCCAGCCTCGACCATTTAAACAACGTTCATTAATATATTCACAAATGGCTAATGAATCCCACACATTGAGATCATTATCAATCAGCACAGGTACTTTTTTACTGTCAGAATATTGCGCTAAACGCACGCTCAACATATCAGGTGAAAGCGATTCCATCACCTCAGTAAAGGCAACTTCAAAATGTGTTAATAATAACCAAGGTCTTAAAGACCATGTTGAGTAGTTTTTATTGCCAATGACCAGTTTCATATATTTACCACCATCAAATTTTTTAGAAATTGCTTTAATCCGCCGTTTACCAACAGGCTTTAAGCCACAAGATTAAATCATTTACCATACAGGGGAAATATGACAAATAAACATATCTCTATTTACTTTCGACACGGATTGACGCTTTTATAATTTGAACAACTTCTTTCGTTTTACCACTTCTGCTGCCTAAGGCTTCAATGTTCGTTAAACTGTCTTCTAAACCAGTCACTACTTTGCCAAAAATCGTATGCTTACCATCTAAAAATGTCGTTGGAACAAAGGTGATGAAAAATTGACTACCATCAGTAGCAGGTCCTGAATTGGCCATACTTAGAATTCCCGGTTCGCTATGACTAGTCTTACCATCAAACTCACCATCATATTCATAACCTGGGTTACCTCTACCATTGCCAAGGGGATCACCGCCTTGTGCCATAAACCCAGGAATTACGCGATGAAAAATGATGCCATCATAGAAACCAAGTGTCGTTAAATAAACGGTACTAGAAACATGCATTGGTGCAGAATCGGTAAATAGCTTGATGGTGATATTCCCTTGGGTTGTTTGAAGATCCCAAAAGTAATCTTTGTCTTGTGTAAAAGTCAGTAGCGGTGGCTGACTTAGTGATGTTTTCCACGCTGGGTTGGTTTTATCAATAGCCTGCTTAGCGATGAGGCTGTCTACTTTTTTAATGGCAGGATCTTTTCCAAAACAACCGCTCAACGCGATGACTAAAAAAAGGCTAGTAATGATTTTATTCTTATTATTCATATCAAGTGTCTTATAGTTTCGTTTTAATTATAGGAATTGACCAAATATTATCAGGAATTTAGTCACAGATAATAGTCATTTTTAAGGTGTAGTTCGATAAACTAAGTGATGAGTTGTAACACTTTATGTTTGATTTAAAGCGCAGATGTAAAAATGCCGCTTATCTAAGATAAACGGCATTAAATCAATAAAAAGCTGGTTATTAATATAACCAGTATTATGAATGATTACTTATGGAATGGACGCGATAATTCATTAACGGCTTTAATAAATGCGCCTGCATTTTCAGGTGGTACATCTAAGTGTATACCGTGGCCTAAGTTAAATACATGGCCTGTATTATCATGACCAAATTGCTCAAGAATATGCTGAACTTCTTGACCAATACGTTCTGGCGAAGCATATAACATTGAAGGGTCCATGTTACCTTGCAGTGCTACTTTGTCACCAATACGTGCTTTAGCTTCACTAATATCGATGGTCCAATCTAAACCGATCGCATCACAACCTGTTGCTGCAATCTCTTCAATCCATTGACCGCCATTTTTAGTAAATAAAGTCACAGGAACAACACGTCCTTCATTTGCACGTGTTAAGCCATCAACAATTTTTGCCATATAGCGTAATGAAAATTCACGGTAATCACGTGGTGACAAGATGCCGCCCCACGTATCGAAGATCATTAATGATTGTGCGCCTGCAGCTACCTGCGCATTTAAATATAAAATGACCGAATCAGCTAATTTATCCAGCAACAAATGTAGTGTCTTTGGTTCAGCAAACATCATTTTTTTGATTTTGGTAAAGGCTTTAGATGTGCCGCCTTCAATCATATATGTCGCTAACGTCCATGGGCTACCAGAAAAACCAATTAAGGGTACGTCGCCATTTAAGCCTTTACGTATCGTACGAACGGCGTTCATTACATAACCAAGTTCGTCTTCAGGATCAGGAATACCAATCTTTTCAACATCACGGGCACAGGTAATAGGACGATCAAATACTGGACCTTCGCCGGTTTCAAAACGTAAACCTAAGCCCATAGCATCTGGCACAGTTAAGATATCTGAAAACAAAATTGCAGCATCAAGATCGTAACGACGTAGCGGCTGAAGCGTTACTTCACATGCGAAATCAGCATCGCGACATAGCGACATAAAATCGCCTGCTTTGGCTCGTAATTCACGATATTCTGGTAAATAACGTCCTGCTTGACGCATCATCCAAACTGGGGTTTGATCAACCGGTTGCTTTAACAACGCACGTAAATATCGATCATTTTTTAATTCAGCCATTAACAGTAGCCCTTCAACAATAAAATTGGCGCTATTGTATCATCGACTACTGCTAAAAAACTAACCTAGATCAATTCATTTTCTGCTATCTCGATTCCAATTTTAATACGTGGTTAATTAGCTGCCTTGCAATACTGTGTTCACCGGGAATTTCAGGTAAATCATCAGCGCTGAACCAATCGGCAGCGATAAGTTCATTTTCATCAATTTCTATTTCGCCACTCTCATAGTCAGCCACATAAGCGACCATGATATTGTGCGGAAATGGCCACGGCTGAGAACCAAAATATCGGATATTTTTTATTGCTATGCCTGCTTCTTCTTTCACTTCACGCGCAACCGTTTGTTCTAAGGTTTCTCCTACTTCCACAAAACCAGCCAATACCGAATAAATCTCTCCTTTATTACGTTTGTTTTTACCTAATAATACTTGATCACCTTTAACGACGGCCATAATGACCGCTGGTGATATACGCGGATAAGCTCGGTGGCCACAATTTCGGCACTGGGCTGCAACTTCCCAATGAATGGTGAACATGCGCTTGCCACATTGACCACAAAACTGATGCGTTCGAACAAAATTAGCCACTTGCCATGCACGGCCTAATAAAGCGGCTAGCACTTCATCAGATTGCAACATAACGTCTCGCATTCCTTGCCACTGCCCTTGTGGTAAGTTAATGTTTTGACGCTGTAAATCAACTAATATACAAGGTAAATGTTGATGATAACCCAGTAGATATTTAGGCGATTTATTATCAAATTCTAAGCCGAGTTCGTCGAGTGATTGACGGGGAATTTGATCATTATCTAATACCCAGAAATTATCTTCTTGGCAAAAAAACCAAAGCGCTGACCGAGCAGAATTAAGTTGTTTAATTTTTTTCATTTGACTCTCATACTTTGCCGTAACCCCATAAATATTAAAAGAAAGTATGGGTAATAGTGATGACATACCTTTAGACTGTCTAGCATAACCTATTCCAACTTTTCATGGTAATGCTCACAACAAAATACTGTGATAATGATTGCTTTCATCCGCTGCATATCTTACTTTAGATATATAGCAAAGAAACCAAGGAGACGTTTCATGTTAGACAAAGTCCAACAAGCACGCCAACAATGGGGCGGCTCAAATTTATTAATCGATACTTGGCTCAACAAACGCCAAGAATTAATTGTCGCATACTGTCAAATCGCTGGTATGCCGCCTTACGAAAAACATTCACATAACTTGCCTGAAAATGAAGATATTAGTGAATTTTGCAACAAGCTTGTAGATTATGTTTCAACGGGACACTTTGAAATTTATAGAGAAGTTGTTTCAGCCTGTGAAACACATGGCGAGACTAGTGTGATACAAGTCGATGGCCTGATCCCTAAGATTAGTGTTTCTACTGAAATGTCACTTGAGTTTACCGAAAAGTATGCTGAGAAAGAGCATCCGTTGGATAATTTTGACGCACATTTATCTATGCTTATCGAAGGACTAGAATTACGATTTGAATTAGAAGATCAACTGCTTTCTAATTTACATGACAAGCATACAGTCACCGCCTAATTGATAATTATAAATTTAAAAAACCGCGTTTATTCGCGGTTTTTTGTTGTCTTTTAAATAATATTAACGTTTCTTCGTTAACTTACGTAGTTGCTTTTTAAGCTTATCAACCTCGTCTTCCAAGTCATCGTCATCGTCATCATCAACTAAGGCCAGAGTAGTTTTAGCTTGCTCGAAGTCACCTTGCGTAGTCTGAAGCTGAGCTAATCTTAGGTTTCCCCATTGTGGATAACGGTGGTTTTTCATGGTCAGTAATGTTTCAACAGACGTTACGGCGGATGCTAGATTCTCACCCGACTTAACCCCCAATTTACCCAATTGATAAAGTATATTTGCTTTATCATTATCATCAGTAGCACCAGCTAATGCGGCTTCTAGCGCCTGATGAGAAGCCTGCCAATTTTCTTTCTTAAACGCATTCATACCTTTTAGAAATAACAGATGAGCACTCTCTGGATAAGCCGCAATGCCAGCATCTAACTCCTTAGCAGCCAGCTCTTCTTTTTCCATTGTTTGATATACACCAACCAAACGAGCTATGCCGACGGCGCCATCTAATTTCTTTAATGTCTGAGCGTATTCAAGTGCTTTTTCAATATCGCCTCCCGCCATTCCCGGCGCGACTCGATGAAAGCCAATTAATCCTTCTAGAGTATCTTGATGATTGGGATCGATTTCAAGTGCTTTGGTCCATGCTTTAACACCATCTTTAGCATAACCAAGCTTAGAAAAAATACTCGCCCGTTGTGCCATCATCATGGCACTTTGACCAAAGCGATATTGAAGGTCGATGTTATCTGGGGCTTGTTCTAACAATTCTTCCATCAGATCATAGGCATCTTCCGCTTTATCTTGGGCAAGTAATATTCTTGCCCACAATATTTGTCCCTCGAGATTAGAAGACTGTGCCGATGAAAGCACTTTATAAGCGCTAAGCGCATTGTCTAAATCACCTGCTTTTAAGGCTTTTTTAACATCCAATTGCGACGCCAAGGCTGAGGTTGATAATAATGTAAAGAGGCAGGTAGCCGTTATTGTTTTAGAGATAACACCATGTTTCATTATACTTTCCTTGATTATTAAATATATTTCTATGAAATATAGAATTTCACGGCGCCAGTAGATGACTCTAACTAGCAAGTATATATAGAGACAGGGAGTATTAAATAAAGTTTAATCTTTCATAAAATAAACTTGCTACCAATCGGTTGCAGCTGTAACCATAACATTATTGCGCGTCTTTTTGGCCAGGTAGAGGGCTCTATCGGCAACAACATATAACGTTTGAGCGGTGTGCCTTTCATTCGGTGTCAATACATAGGCTCCTATTGAAACAGTGAGGTAATCACTGACATCGCTATCTTGATGTTCGATGTGCAATTGCTCTATTTCTAGGCGTAGTTGATTTAAATACAATTGGCTTTGAGCAACATCAGAACCAGAAAAAACAAAAGCAAATTCTTCTCCGCCTATTCTAAACATAAAGTCATTAGGTCGTTTTACATGGTTCCTAAACATATTTGCCACAGCTTTAAGTGCAATATCTCCTTGAGGGTGGCCATAATGATCGTTATATTTTTTAAAATAATCTATATCTAAAATAGCTAAAGTTAACGTGTAATCATGGCGCTTCGCTACCCGCAGCTCTTTCGGCAATACATCATCGTAACTTCGTCTGTTAGGCAGGGCAGTCAACTGGTCTACAGTACATAGCTTCTTGTTAGTCACATCATTTAAAATATTTGTATAATCAGTAACTTGATAATTTTCATCAAAGTTAGGCAAAATCGATGAATACGCCCAAAAAGTCTCATTACTTTCATTAGTGTATTGAATCTCTCCATCCCATTGGGTGCCAGTTGATAACACCTTAACAATATTCTTTGATAGTTGCTCACTTTGCATTGAATTATCAAAAAAGTGGCTTTGTTTTCCTAATAAATCGCCTTTAACGCAACCGATGAATCGACACAGCGCATTGCTAACATCGAGTATATTGCCTTCTTTATCTAACTTAGCCACCATAATATGTTGATCAATAAGGTGATTACGGCGCGTTCTATCTTTGTTGGCCTTTTTCAAACACCTAAATACAAATATCGAAAACAGGGTAACTAGTAACACAGCCACAATCGAAAATATCCAATTGAGTATCAGTGCATGTTCTTTACTATCGATGGCACTGCGATGAAATAGTTGGGCTTTGTTATGTGCAAATTCTACGAGTGCTTTAACGTCTAAATTGAGCTTTGCAACATGAGAGGCGCCCTTTTCAAGGGTAATGGCTCTGGCTTCTTGCTGTTTTCCAGCACGCATTAATTGGATCACATTTTTTCGAATGGGCGTCCAGGCCACAAAGTTTTGATAGGTTTGATTGATTTGAGATTGTTCACCTAAAAACCGTACAAAAATAATATCAAAGTCAGCTAATGCTTGTTTCTCATGCTCAGCAACACGCGATATAGCCCATTCCATTTGTTGTTGGTTTTGTGACAAGACCACATCTTTCATATATCGATGCATCGACACTAAATGAAAGTTGATGTTGTTTGCAGCATTAGACACGGTAAAAGGATGTTTATATAACTTATCCATATCATTCGCCATACCAGATAATTGCCTTTGAGAGTTAATGCCCAAAGCAATAACGATGGCTACAATGGCTGAGAAGCCAATAGCAATCTTTTTGTAAACCACGTTAATATCCTTTTATATTGTGTATATTCAATTATAAAAGATGTGGAAAGTAGTGATTTGTTATAGATCAAATGGTGTTAAATAAATGGGATAATAATTAGTGAAAGGTAGCCCTTAAACGTCTGAATTTAAGGGCTATATTGATGAAGATTAACGCTTAAATTCAGACGTTTCGCTCCATTTTGGCCATACTTTTTCTTTTGATAACTCATAACCAATATCGAAAAACGCTTGTAAGTCTTCTACGGCGCCCGATAAGTCCCATTGATCGCTATATTCATCACACAGGTTGTGATAACACTTACCTAAATCACCCTTTAACGCTTTACGTAGTTTAGCCGTGGCTTCGTCATAAGGCACCTTGCCACTTTTAGCATATAGCGCAGGTACGCCAATATTAGCAAAAGCGAAATGATCCGAGCGGTAATAAATGCCAGCGGCAGGACTAGGATCGCCTGAAATAACGCGGCCTTGTTTTGCAATAGCACGTTTTAAATAATCATCGAGTTGTGATTGCCCTAAGCCATACACTGAGACATCTTTACTACGACCAGTAACACCCAGCGCATCCATATTAATATCAGCAACGGTTTTAGCCGCTGGAATCACCGGATTAGCAGCGTAGAATTTAGATCCTAATAATCCTTGTTCTTCAGCAGTAACCGCCATAACAGTAATTGATCGTTGTGGTTTTACAGGCAGTTTTGAAAACGCTTCAGCCACTTCGATTAGGGCCGCGGTTCCAGTAGCATTATCAACAGCACCATTATAAATTTGATCACCAGAAAGGCTTAAATCGGTACCTAAATGATCCCAATGTGCCGTATATAATATGTGTTCATCAGGTGTTGTACTTCCTGGTAACGTGGCAATAAAATTATTAGAAATCGACTTTTTGATAGTATTTTTTACGTCAATGCTAGCTGTTAAGTCCCCCATGGCGACATGATAAGCGCCTTGCGCCGATTTTGTTTTAGCGGCATTAAAATCAAGGCCCGCCTTAGCAAACAATTCACGGGCTACATCGCTGTTAACCCACCCTTCTACTTTCACGCGGTCTTTATTTAGATCATCACGCTGAAAACCAAATTGCTCGCCAGACCATGAGTTTTTAACCACTGACCAACCGTAAGAAGCGGGTGCAGTTTCGTGAACAATAATTGCCCCTGCTGCGCCTTGACGACTTGCTTCTTCATATTTGTAAGTCCAACGACCGTAATAAGTCATCGCCTCACCCGTAAATTGTTTCGGATCTCTGTTGGCATATCCCGGATCATTCACCAATATCACTACGGTTTTTCCTTTAACATCAACTCCATCATAATCATTCCACTGATATTCTGGTGCGTTAATACCGTAACCAACAAATACTAATGGTGAATCTTTAATGCCAATGCTCTCAACAATTTG
>Ga0209292_1005213_pt1 | contig 13353 bp, 12 predicted proteins | sample GOMGulsemesocosm_2_FD_184634 | JGI IMG/M metagenome (GOLD analysis project Ga0209292, IMG submission 184634) | Methane-oxidizing microbial communities from mesocosms in the Gulf of Mexico - GOM9C Gulf of Mexico (SPAdes) (version 2) | ecosystem: Environmental > Aquatic > Marine > Cold seeps... | reverse complement strand
AAGTTTACGGTTATTTATTTTTACTTAGGTGCGAGACAACTTTATCGAGTAGCGGATCGAGCTCGCCAGCAACTACGACCTCAATAACCGTTTCAATCGTTTGTACCAAGTTTTCTTGCTCACCAACTTCTATGGCGTGGTTGCCTTTACTAAGTTCAAGTGGTTTATTGCCATAACGTACTTCAAAAAAGTATTGGTTGTTGCGCTTATAAAACCAAGGGCTAACTTTCTTAGGTATTTGTATTTTCTCTTGCTGGCCAGTTTCAGCATTCTTTTGCCACTTTTCTTTGTAAACGGTATACGTTTCGCCAGCGATATAACTTTTTGCCATGGCAAGTTGTTGATTTAACTTAGCCAGTAGCTTCTCTTTTTTTCGTAATATTGGGTCATTTCTGGTTTTTTCAGGGCGAGCGGATAGCTTAAGCGAGCTTAATAGTTTAGACATGGTATGTACCTTTTGGTTGTTAAAAATTGATTGTTAAATGAGGTGTTTTATATATGCGGTATTGGCTTTTAAGTAGTAACTTATTTTATAAAACCTATGGCTTTCTGTGATTGTTTACGGTCGTTTTCCTCCTTTAGTATTTGAATGACTTGGTTGTGTGGTAATGCTTTTCGGTTGAGGCGGTTTCGTCTGGCAATTAATGAAAACTCAGCAGGCGTTAACCGCGTTAATTTGTTCAATTTAATGCGCTGCTCCGCATCTACTTTGCCAACAACTTCTTGGTATAGCTTCAGTACTTGTTGTTGATTTAAATAATCGAGTGTCAGCTTGAAATCGAAACGTCGTAGGAGTGCTTTATCTAAATTCCTAGCGTAGTTTGTCGCGGCGAATACAGTCAGCTCACTATTTTCTATTTCAACGAGTATTTGATTTACAAGCTGTCTCTCGAACTGGTTTGTCAGTAACGCACGACTGCTGAGTAAACTATCAACTTCATCAATAAATAGAATGGCATTTTGTTGTTGTGCTTGACTAAATATCCTCGCAATATTCTGCTCAGATTCGCCAACATATTTGCCAAGTACGTCACTGCATTTAATGGTTATAAGTTCTTGTTCTAGGCATTCGGCCAGATGGTTAACTAAGTAGGTTTTACCAGTGCCGGGCTCCCCAAATAATAATGCTCTTGTGCCATCAAAATAAGTAACGGCTTTAATTAAGGCATCAATATTGGCCATATCTCCTTTTAGATTTATGTACTTTTTATCAAATGGTAATTCGGCCTGATAACGCGGTTTAGATGTTTGCAAACCACAAGCCGTTAATGTTTGTTCGATATGTTCTTTAATACACTGCTCTGCTTTCTTGCCAGTTATATTTATTAGCCGAGCCACATTAGCTGCTTGTACTACATGTGCTGGCGTTATATCCTCAATTTTGCTGAGCGACTCTTTAAAGTCTGGGGTAATACGTAAGTTTTTAAGCTGTCTTCTTACTATCTTCTTCTTCATTGCTGATGAAGGAGTAGGCATTTCTAGTACGTAACTAAACCTTCGAATATACGACGGCTCTATTTCGGAAATATCATTACAAATAAATATGGTCGGAATGGCGTTGTCGCATAGCAATTGCTGTAATCTGTTTTTCGAAATCTTTTGACCACGAAAAGGCGTTTCAAAAAAGTGCTCACATTCATCCACGAGCAATAAACTGTGAGTTTCTGTAGCTAACATTGCCTGTAATAGCCCGTGGTGTTGGAAGCGAAGAGCTGCTGCATTTAACTCTGAGGTAAGTTCATCTTGTTTTGTTTGATACATTTCCCCTTGCGCTGTTACTGCCATCAAGCTGCTTTTACAATAGTGAGCGAGTACCTTGCTCAACTCTGTTTTTCCTGCTCCAGCAGGCCCGTACAGCAATACACTTACTCCGAGAGTTTTTTGCTGAACCACCTGTTTCATAAACTCGGTTAAAAATTCTAGATTAAGGTGTGGATAGTCAGTTAGTGACAACTCACTTTTTGGTAACACCTCAAAACAGCCTGAAACTAACTCTTTAAAGTTTTTGGCATCAATGTTTACCACGTTATTAACTAAGGTTTTAGGTAAGTGCAAAATGCCAATCACCTCATTGCAGGTTTGAGGAAACAAACCTGTTTTTGAAATGGCCAATGTGGCAGTTTCTAATGTGAGTAAATCGATACCAAGTGCTGAAGCTACCAGAACATTGAGTTTGTTTGTTGTGTAATAAAGATGATTAGAAATAAAGTCGGCTAAGCCAAAGTTTACTGAGCACAATACCGATAGTTGAAGTAGTGGTTCACACTTTTTGCCTAATGACATGGCCTTGCAAATTATGCGGCAGTTATCGGCCAACCTTTCTTTTAGTAAGCTATTTGGCTGTGGCTTTTTTAATAGATAGTTAAGCTCAGTTAGGCACTCTTCATTTGTTTTACCTCTAACTTGTAATGGTCTACCTGTTAAAGCGGTAATAGTTATAGATGGCACATCTTCAAGAGCATCAATATCGTAATGACCAGAATTAACTACCGATTTGATAAAAGTACAGGCCAGATGCTGTATGCCGGGACTATTGAAATCCATGCTAAAAGCTTCCTGTGTTAATTGTTTGATATAGGTAGGTTACAGAGGCAATCGGCCATTATCACCTTGATTCCTGACATCTTTATTTGCTTTGATGTGATTAATATGAAGCTTTTTAGCGGTGCTTATTTGTAATTTCATAGTAGATAACTAACAAGAGGAAATATCTATGCAATCAGCAACTATTGAAGTTAAAGCCATCATCGACATCAGTAAACTACCGTTTGTGATGCCAGAAAAAGTAAGGGAGTTTTTACAGGGATTATTAACTAAAGTGGATGATGAAGGTGGCTATAAGTGCCAAATATTATTACCAGAGCCAATTGAGGATGGTTCATTCCTGTCGTTCGTGATACTCGAACCAATAGAAATTAATGCATGGGAAATCAGGCGTATTGATCTTTATGAGGTAACTAAGCAAGGCCAGTCAACTAAGTTAGTTGGCCGCATTGATGGTGAGCATGAATGCTTTAGTGATATAGCATGTGAACTCGACTTAGAAGAACTGGCCAATAAGTGGCAATCAGCCATGCTGAATGACATTACCAATAACAGTATCAGTGATTTAAGGTATTTTACGAGGCAGCACATTGATTTACTAAATTCTACAGGGCACGAGGTGATAACTAGATATACAGAACAATTGCCTGATGTTGGTTATGAAGTTCAGGCTCAAGAAAAAGTAGGCCGTTTACGATAGCTATTTTTATTCAGGGAATGGTTACTCGGTATACTTACTTGTGAGGTCGTACTTTCAAGTAAAACTTTCTAAATGGTAGTAATAAAACTATACTGTATTTATATACAGTTGATCGGTTTTGGATTATGAAGGTAATACCTATTTACATCGAGGCAGGAATTTCTGGCTTTGAATCACCAGCGGCAGAATATAAAGAGCTAGGTTTATCGTTAGATCAGCTCCTTATCCGTCATCCTAATGCCACGTTTATCGGCCAGGCTTCTGGCCAATCAATGCAAGAAATTGGGATTTTTGATGGCGATTTACTTATTGTGGATAGATCGTTAACGGCCAAAAATGGTGATGTGATTGTGGCCAACTTTAATGGCTGCTTTGTTTGTAAGCTAATTGATAAACCACAAGCAAGGTTGTTATCGGCCTCAAATAAACATGCGCCTGTATCCATAAGGCCAGAAGATGACTTTCAACTTGAAGGCGTGGTGACTCGTTCAATAAGACTTCATCACCAAGCGCCTGAATTAACCGCATGTATGCATTAGTTGATGCTGTCTCTTTTTATGCTAGTGCCGAAAAGGTATTTGACCCAAGCATAAGAAATAAACCCGTGGTTGTTTTAACCAATAATGATGGCTGTATTTGTGCTGTATGTCCTATCGCTAGAAAGCTAGGAATTCCTAAGTTTGAGCCATACTTTAAAGTTAAGTGGTTGCTACAGAAGCATAGTGTGGTGGTTCGCTCATCTAACTATGAACTTTATGCTGACTTAAGTGAAAGGATGATGAATGTCATAGCTAGATATAGTGATAATCATTATGTTTATTCGATTGATGAGTCATTTCTACATTTTAAAAACTATAACGGTTTAATTAAAGACTGGCGTCAATATGGCCATGAAATAAGGCGCGCTATCTGGAAAGAAACGAAGTTGCCTGTCGGAGTTGGTTTTGGTACGACTTCTACCTTAGCGAAGGCCGCAAACCATGCTGCTAAAAAGTTAAGTGGCTATGATGGTGTGGCGGTTATTGATAATGCTCAAAGTGGTAAAGCCATATTAGAGCGCATGGATGTAAGTGATGTTTGGGGAGTTGGCCGAAAAATATCTAAGCGGCTAAAAATGCAGGGCATTGATAACGCACATCAACTATCTTTGCAGTCTCCTAAAGCCATAAGAAAGCAATTTAGTGTGGTAATGGAGCGCACGGTTAATGAGTTGAATGGTGTGAGCTGTTTATCGTGGGATGAAGTTAAAGAGCCAAAGCAGGAAATATTCTCAACACGTAGTTTTGGCCAGCGAATTACAGATATTCATTCTTTAAAATCAGCATTATCAACGCATGGTGCTATTGTTGGCAAAAAAGTGAGGCAACAGTCATCACTGGTCAAAAAGTTAATGGTTTTCGCTTCAAGTTCACCTCACGATGATAACTACTATAAGCAGGCCATGATTTATAAGTTTCCTGCCGCAACTGATAACAGCTGTGAAATAGCCAGTGCTATTAACCAAGTACTTGGTGATATTTACATTCAAGGTGTTCGATTTTATCGTTGTGGTGTTGGCGCTATTGAACTGGAAAGCAGGGCGTTTCAACAACCTGACTTATTTATGCCTGATAATGCTAACCCTGAGTTAATGAAGTGCCTTGATAAAATTAATAACCGATATGGCCAAGGTACGTTAAAGCTTGGCGGTGAAGGAAATACTGAAACGTGGCAAATGAAACGTAACTTCTTGAGTCCACAGTACACAACTAGTTGGCGAGACATACCTAAAATTCGTTGTTAAGCTAAATCTAATGATGTGGGTAGTAATTATGTGCAGAAGGCTAAATGCCACTGAATTAACCGCAAGATTAATCGGTTATGAAAAAGTGCCTACCTTCACTATTAGTAAGTTGTAGCAGTAAACTAAATTGCTACAACTTATATACAACATAGCGGTACTCATCAATATTACTTAAAGTACAATAATGCTTGGCGTTGCTGCTTTAACAGCTTAATAATTATCAGGTTAAAACCATATTCATCAATATCTAATCTGCACTCATTAAGGGTTTTGGTTAACTTAACTCTGTCGGTATTATTTTTTGTTCGCCGTAAGGCTGAAGCGCCATAGTTACTGATAATACTCCAATCAACAGAGGCTAGGCCAAGAGATCTTTCTACTTTAGGTTTATCAAAAAGCATTAGGCTAGAAAGTAGGAGGGGTAGCTCGTTTACGTGTTTAAACTTCAGGCCGTTAAGCTTTTTGATGTTAAATGGCCTATATGTTATTTCAAACCTTGTCTTTACATAAGGCTCACTCTCTAGCTTAGACTCTTGTATCTTATTATAAACTATGGCTCTAATCGCTTTCTTAGCACCAAGGATCTTTGATTCGATTTCACCTGATAAGTTAATAAATTGCTTAAAGTAAGCACTTTTATCAAGATGGATAAGCAGGTCTTCAACAACATATCCGTCACCATCAAAAGTAACATCAAACCTTGTGATATTGGCATTTAATATTCTATGCCTGTAATCAATGCCAATAATGTTTTTCAGTATTTTACAGAATGTAGATAAGTCTTTATTGCTTACTTTTTGTGGGTTGTATGAGACCTTTAAAGAGTTAGTTTTTTTAAACACAGGCTCTAAAAGAACGGTAATACTGCTTTGGTTTTTATTTTTAATATTGGTTACCGATTTATACTTAGCTTTAGTATCTGTGCGTTTATGAAAAGTGATCCTAGAGTGTTTTTTTACTTCTTTAGCTAATTTATTGGCAAACTTTTTAGCTTCTTTTTTTGTTAAATGAACTGTTATTTCAAGTTTATCAATAAATACATCACTGCTAAGTTTTGGCGTTGCAAATTTGCAACTCAAGCTGCTGTTATCTGAATAATTGATAGGCTTAGCTGCTATTGCATCGTTATTAGTGATAATAAGTGTAGATTTAGCAGATTTGTATTGCTTGTAACCAGTTAATGTATCGTGAGTTGCTAGTGTCATATTGACACAATCAAACTTTGATAGGTCACAATTAAATTTATGTATGGCGTCATCAAGTGTTAGGTCAGACTTAAGCTGGTTGGTATGATCAATGACTGTGATGTTATAGAGTTCAGACTGATTATTACTCATTAGTTATCCTTGGAAGTTAGACTTAGGGAGGTTTAGACGTCCTTGTCTTATTTAAATTACTTTACTGGGATAACGAACTAGCTAGCTCTTGAAGTTCTTTAATAGCATTAAGCACATCATCAATCTCATTTAAGCTATATTTATCTTTATTATGGGCTAACTTGGATAAAGCTATTTCTTGGCATTTGATACTAGAAATTAATTCTGTGATATCTATGTTGCTCTTTGAATTGGCTGCATCCTTATTCGTGGGTGCAATTAACCCCAAATCACTGCTCTGCTCAACAGTGGTGTAATGATCAAAGGCACCATTTTCTGTTACTGCAGCGAGTTCAAGTTGTTTAGCATGTGATGTAGCGACAGCCGTAATTAGAGTACCAGTTATTTTTTTTACGGCAGATTTAGATCTTACTTCTTCCTGACATTCGTGAAATACATTTATAAGAAATGCTTCACCATGTTGCTTTTGTACATCAATAAAGTTCTGTAGAGCATAATCGTTTTCATTACCGATACTCATCAATAAATTAAGGTCCTTTATCTGGTTAAATTTTGTTTTTCCTAAGTATAAGAAAACTAACATTTCAGTATATTTAAAAGTTTTTGTTACGTTATAACTTTCTATTCCAAAATATTCAGAAAAGTACTGACCTTGATTCATGCCTTTAGTTTCTGGTAATTCCATCTTTATAGAAATATATATTAGTAATCGATAAAACAATTTTGCATCATCTAGAGCTGACTTCCATCCACGTAATAGCTTGTCAGATAAATACGAATCTCTATTTTCTAGGTTAAGTAGTTCATGTAGTGCCTGTTTACTACTCGTAGCTGGCTCGTTTGCGTCTTTATCAAAGGAGGGAATAACTATTGGCGGGGTGTGCACAGAGTTTTTTTCATATTCTTGCCAGTGCATTTCATTTTTATCTTCATCTTTATCTGTTAGCTGAGAGGGATTTATTGACTCTAAACCACGTAATTTCTTGCCTTTAGAAGCTACGAACTTAAGATTATTACTTCGTAATGAAGACGGTCTAATATGCTTTTTTCTCATCGTCATAATATTTTCCTTAGAATTTAACTTAAATCGTTAAGCGCCAGATACACTGATAAATGCCTATCATAATACTGGACGCTTCTGGATGAATATTTGTAGCAATTAGCTAATCAAAGAATGCTCAAATGAGTCTTTGATATCTTCAATTTTTAATATGTACTTTTGGCACTTACTGAAAGTATTAGGTGAGTAGTTTTTTAAAGTCTTACTTGCAGTTAAGTGAATCTGCTTCAATAACAAATACTGAAAATCACGATCATTAGTGATGTTTTTCCCAAGTTTTTCTGGTGACTTGAAGGCAGATCCTCCGATGAGGAATTCAAATGCGCTTAAAGAATTGGGATAAAATAAAGGTATACCTAATTCTTGAGTTGTGCGGTAAAACAATTCGATTTCACCAAAATATCGATGTATTAAGCTGTAACCTTGTTCTTCAAGTAGCACCGATAAGAAATCTGCAATGAAACTGGCACCGCACAAATTTTCAAATATTACTGAGGTTTCAGAAGCTTGCATGTCACTGATTCTGATAGCGCCATTCAGAAATTCTTTTGAAAGGTTTAACTGAAAACTTGGGGTTAAAATTGGTTGAATATCTATAGCGTTTTGCACTATTCGGCGAGAGAACTCATCTTCAACAGTATCCGCATCTAAGGGAGAGGACGTGATTAACGGAACAAAAGATTTATCAAATCTACGTAAACTATTACAAAAATCCGGATGGAAATTATGTAGGGCAATGCCTAAGTTACCATGTAGTGCTTGTTCGTAGTTTTGTTTATTTTGCTTAGGGTGCATAGAAACTCCAGAGCAAGTGATTACTGCTTTGTCTTTTTTGGTATTTGTTTCACTTTTTACTTTAGCCATCGTAAGTCCTGTTTAAAAATTAATGAGTTACAACACGTAAGATTGCGTGTTGTATTCATATTATGTTTCAAGCCTTGGACACTGTAGGTTGGTTTAGTTATTAATTGGTGTTTAGCTACGCGCCTTGTGTGGTACAGGCTTGGTAGAAAAATCACCTGTTAAATTTTGCTTAGCTTATGTTGGCTTAAGTTTTTTGATTTTTAATTTATGATTTAACCTGTTGTTTTGTTGGGTAATATTGTTATTGTTTGAGCTATTAAATATTAATAAAAAAACTTACCTATAAGCCAAGTACAGGAAAGTATATAAAAGGAGGGAAGATTAAAATGGATAGCCATAAACCCAAACTTGGATCAGAAGATTATCCAATACTGTTGGTACCTCATACTAGTGATACAAAAAGTGAAGATAAAACTAATAAATATTCATCAAAAAGTTTTAAAGCTAAAAAGCATGAAAAACGAAATACAGCACTACTTTGGCCGCGAAAGAATTTTGAACTTACAACTTTTGAGCGAAGTTTAGATGCTATTAAAAACTCCACTGATTATTATGAAGCTTTCATACTTAATATTATCAAAAATCCACATTTATCAGCTCTCGAAGTTAAGTTAGCATTGTACTTTTACAGAAAGGAGTTGGATGATCTTGGAGAACATCATTATGGAATCTGTTATCTCATAGAGCACTATCAGAGTACAAGTTCACTTAAGAACTTGATAGGTGAGAGTGGGTGGCTCAACTACCAAACTGACGAAATGCATTTTGAAGATATTAAAAAGGATATAGTTGATTTAAGGGAAGAACTTCCTAAGCTAAATATTCATAATAATATTTCTAATGTGAAAACAGCAATTTATAACTTGCAAGACTGGGGGTATATTACGATAACTCCAATATCTTGGAATTATGTTCATAAACGCTCAGCTAGATCTGTTATGCCAGTAGATAAAGATGAGTTAAACCGAGAATATGCTGTAAATATTCGTATTTTTCCTCTATACACTGAGAAGTGTATTTTTAAAACTGTACCTAAAGAGTAATTCCTATAATGAGGCTAGTGCTTTATAGACAGTAGGTCTAGTACAACCAAGCTGTTTAGCTATTTGGGACTTATTCACTCCTTGGCTAAACAGCTCTCTGATCTTCTCATGAAGAGCTTCATTCACAGGTTTACCAAGATACTTTCCTTTTGCTTTTGCTATGGCTATTCCTTCACGCTGGCGCTCTAAGATCATAGAGCGTTCGAACTGGTAAATACCGCCAAGCATAGTCAGCATTAATTGCTGCATCGGGCTATTTTCACCATTGAATTCAAGGTGCTCTTTGTGAAATTTTAAACTGATACCTTGCTTAGTAAATTCTTTCACAAGTCGTAATAAATCTTCAGTGTTGCGTGCCATTCGGCTAATGTCATGAACATGAATAATGTCACCTTCACGGGCGTAATCAATGAGTTGTTTTAATGCTGGGCGGTTAGTATCTTTCCCGCTGCATTTATCCGTAAAATTTTTATCTAGTTTAATATTATGTAGTTGACGCTCAGTGTTTTGATCTACTGTTGAAACTCGAATATATCCAATATGTTCAGTCATGTTGTTACCGTAAATTTAGAGTCTTAGATGTCAACGGTAAACGTAAAATCATCCTGAAAGTAGACTTAAAACTGACAACTTTATTAACTTTGCTTACCGTAAATTTAAGCTGTTGGCTAAAGCCACACTGGTAAAGGATCCAGTGTGGCTTTAGAGGCTAAGAGTTAAAATTTACGGTTGAATTTTTTGTAAGATCCTGAATTATCGGGAAACGTAAATTTAGGCTCTACTTAAAGTGTACGTTATCCAATTAGATAATTTATTGTAATTAATTACGAGTAATTACACGAAATACGTAATGACAAGGTACTGGTGTTTTAATAAAGTTCTTATCAGGAAATAACTGAGAGAAATACAATGGATAAAATAACTAAACAGGATACGATGCTTTGGATTAACCATGCAGTAGCCAGATTCAATGGTTTAGGAAAGAACCAGAAAAATTTAGCAGAAACATTGGGTATTGAAGAAGCAAGACTTAGTGAAATGAAAGGAGGCAGAGGAACGATTTCTCCAAATTTAATGGAGAAAATTGTTGATCTGTGTGGGGCGCCAAAACGAGGTAAAGGAAGGTTTGAATATACTGAAATGTATAACTCATTCGATGACTTTCTGGGAGTATATTGTTCTACATCGAACAACCGCTTTTACAATCGGTTAGTTAAAGCTCTTTCAAGCAATGAATATATAGAAGAGTTATTAGGTAATGTCATTTTAGAGGTAGGAGTATTTGATAACCAAAGTGATGAATCTCGGCTCGAGTTTATTTCAAGTTTGATAAATGAAATTATTCAAAGCCCCGAATTTGGTAACTTGTGCACTGAATATAAAGAAACGCTGAAGTCTAGTACTGCTTTAAAATTTGAGTGGAAAAACTATCGTCCTCAAGGGCGATATAGTGACGTTTTTATGATGAAAGGCTTAATTATTGACAAAAAAGAGGTTTTTCACGCACTTTATTTGCAATGGTTACTTTTACAAAAGTATCCAGAATATGTTTTCGCTAATAAAGATAAACTAGCTACTGAGGTACTACCTGATTTAATACCTGTAATAATTACTGGTGACCGCATTTTGACCTTAGAAAAGGATAGTCTTTCAAATAGCTCTCCAATCAATAGAAACTCAATCAATGATCTTGGCCCCACTAATAATTATCCCGAGCTAGTTCGAAGGTTTTCTTGTGGCGAAGTTATGAGTACTAAACCTGAATTTTGGTCTGAAGTTAGGTGTGAGTTATATTTGGGGGAGGCGATGAATTATCATTTACTTATACACTTGACCCCAACAATGATGGGATATAAAGATCTAGGTGATCTTGATGAAACAGACAGAAATAAGTGGGAAACCTATGTTGATAAAGAGGATAGAGTTGCAGTAATCGCTAATATTAACTCATTAAGTTTATTGAATGATATGGAAGAGCTGCGCAAGTGGTGTGGGCTTCCAACAGATAATCACTGTGAATTAAAACAAAGTATTGCTAGGAATGGAGGGTATGTTCCCGGCGCTAAAGTTCTAGTGTAAATCAATTTCAGCTTACTAATATTTACGAGTATATAAAGCCACACTGGTCATAGAACCATTGTGGCTTTAAAGGTTAAGAGTGAAACTTTAAGGTTTGTTCGTATGTAAGATCCTGAATTTAATGAAAACGTAAATTTAGGGTGTACTTAAAATATAAATTGTGTTTTGTATATAGATATAAAGTGGAGAGCTTTGTTTTAGGTATGTTGCATTGAATCGACTAATATCAGGTTTATGTGTAGTTAGTTAGAATTTCTTTTGACCTTGTGTACCCGTATTTTTTTGCGACTTCTAGAGCGGAATACCCTTTATCATTTCTTAGGTTAATATGCGGAGAATAGGACAGCAACGCTTCTAAGTGACTAGGAATTCCTACTGAACTGATTAAAGCTGTATTTCCACTTTTGTCTTGGATGTTTATCAGCTCGGGATGTCTTTCACAAATTAATCTGATGCAATTTACGTGATTGGAGTTTTTATCAACGGTTGAATGATAGTTACCATTTTCTAAAAGAAAGTCCTTACCACAAAAAATTGCTAACTCACTTGGCGCTGGGCGACATGCATAATGTAAAGCTGTTTGCCCTTTACTGCACTGTACTTCGGCTTTTGTACCAATACCCTTTATGGTCGTAACACTAAGTGAATTTCCATGGTTGGCTGCATGCATCAATGGCGACATACCCCAATAGTCAATGGCATTGGTAGAGCAGCCTAGTCTCATCATTTGGATTATTGTTTTGTAATCACTATTATTGTGGGTGTGCGCAAGCATTAAATTTTCGTTATTACACCATGTATTAAATGAAGTAAGTTTAGACTTTAGTAACCGAAAAAATTCCATAAAATAACAATTCCAAGCAAGACTTATTAAAATCTACAATAGTATTGGTAGTGTAGCAAGCCATTGAATTATATGGAATGATTGTTTTATATAGATAGGTGTGCGCGGACTTTACTCAAAGGTGACATATTCTGTTATCAATCTATAGGCCAGTGAGAATAATATTTTAGCTCATAATCACGGAATTTATCTATCAATTAAGATTGCTAGAGACTCCATTGATAGTTTATCAATGATCAGTAAAGTGGATATATTCATCGATAACTGACTAACACTTATGAACACTAGAATTTATTTACGATCAAGAACTAAAGAGCAGGACGCAGATCGTGCTACACAGCTACCTATTCACTTTTAGGAGACTAACAAACTCAGTATTATTGCTAAATATTGATGTAAGGTTTAATTAAAAAATATCATCGAGGTCTGTAGCATAATTATAACCGTGACAAAAAAGTTCCATATCAGAAATTGCTTTTTCAAAAGAAGTCATTTCTTGATGGATTGGTATATCTCCCGCCTGTACTAGATAATTTCTAACATCAAAAATACATTCTTTTGATAACCTTCGACAAAGACCAATGAAGCTCGAGTTTTTATTTTTTGAAACGAATTTAATTATTTCAACAATATTTTGTTTCATTGTTGCTCCAGAGGCTCCATTAGCGAGCATCCCTTCTAATAGCCTCATAGTTTGCTTGCAACTAACAGCCATATCTAACCTTTCTTTTGCAAGTACAGGATGATTCAATCCTAACCTTATAATTGAATGTTCTGCCCTTTGTAATTTGTTCTGGTCTACTATATTTGAGTTTGGAATCATAACTAAATAGACTTCATTATCTATGGTTGTTTTTTTATATTCGAACAACTCAAGAGGATCATCTGTACAAGGATCATAAAGTAAGGGGAATTCAGTTAACTCACTACCATTAATTAAAGGTGAAGTTCTATTTTCATTCAATATACCAAAATAAGTGCCTTTCCCAAATCCCTTCTCTACGATTTCATCAGCTTCAATAATCTCTGCATTTTTATAGTTATTGCAATATTCACATGCGGGCAACAAATTACTCCACTCTCCTCCAAGCCAGTAATA